>Ga0222630_1000002_pt1 | contig 170828 bp, 252 predicted proteins | sample AntAcemetagenom3_FD_179842 | JGI IMG/M metagenome (GOLD analysis project Ga0222630, IMG submission 179842) | Saline water microbial communities from Ace Lake, Antarctica - #3 | ecosystem: Environmental > Aquatic > Non-marine Saline and Alkaline > Saline | place: Antarctica: Ace Lake...
TTTGGGAATGCTGTTGCCGGAGGCATTGGATCATACCGCCCTGCCATAAGTTCATGTATATACATCTTAGCAAGACGCTTTGCTGTGCCTTTGCTGTTGGGATCATTTGCTTGGTCAATAACCAAACTATCCAACACACCCGAAAACTTACCAGTAAGTTCATCCACCAGCTGATCCAGATCTCCTTCTTGAATATGCTCACTGATGTTATCGCCTGCCCAGTAGCGTTTGCCTGCTTGTTCAATTCTGTCTTTAATAGTTTTGCTAATCATGTATTTCAATCTCTCTTAGGTCTGGATATTGATGATATTTAGACTGTTCTTCCAGTACTGATAATTTTTCTAATCCTAGCACAGCATCTTCAATTGCTGGTTTGTAATGATACCCTACCCTAAATGATCTCTGTTGCTCCCATGGACTAATGTTCAAGTCCCGACCGTCATATCTCATTTGCGATAGCTGATCATAAGTTTCTACATCATCTACTAGTATAGCACCACCGTGTCCTATATGTAAAGGCTTTCCGTAACCAAAACTTAAACACTGCATTTGTCCTGCTTGATACATGCCACGCTCTACTTTACGTGCGCTATCCCAAATATCCGTGCCATAAAATCGATACTCGCCTGTCCATTTCTCTGGAACCAACTCATATTCGATACCAAGTTTGTGCATCAACATGGGTATGCTCAGGTATGTGTAACAGGTAAACTGTACACGTTTAACCTGTTTTAATCTAAAGCAAAGTTCCAGTGCATGTGTACAACAATCGGTCATTACTGCATACGGAGCACCTGTGTATTCTGCAAGTGCTTGTTCAAATTCAAATATTTTGTCAAACATTAGTGTTTTGTAAGGCTGTTTAGATACCAATGATGTGCAGTAGATACAACGTCTTCCAAGTTACTGTATTCAGGAACCCAGTTAAGTATTTCTTTTGCACGAGTAGCATCAGCAATCAATTGAGCAGGATCTCCGGCTCTTCGTTCGCTAACAGTAAACTTTGGTAAACCGTATTTTTCTTTTACGAAGTTTACAATTTCCCAATTGCTAATACCTGTATTGGTACCAAGGTTAAAAATATGACAAGCAGGATCTGGTCTTGCTGTCTCCAAGTATTCAGCACCACAAACGTGTGCTTGTGCAATGTCTTGTACATGCACATAATCCCTAATACAACTGCCGTCTGGTGTTGGATAGTCATCGCCGTTGAGTGTAAACTGTTGATTCAACATACTGGCCTCTAGCACCCTAGCAACGATGTGCGTAGCACCTAGTTCTTGACCAAGGTCAAATGCGTCAGGCTCAGCACCAGCGGCATTAAAATATCTAAAACAAATACTAGCAATACCGTACGCTCTAGCATAATCTTTCAGAATAACTTCTGTTAGGTACTTTGTATTACCATACGGACTTATTGGATCTAACCTTGCTGTTTCTGGAATAGGAACAGTGTCGGGCTCGCCATAAACACTTGCACTTGAGCTAAACATTATGGTAGGCTTAACAGGCAAGTCACGTAGACTATTCAGCATGTGTATTGTTTTGGCAATGTTGTTATCGTAGTACTCACCGGGATCAGTAACACTTGGACCAACCAGACTGGTACCTGCACAATGCACAATGTAGTCTGGTTCGTAATCTTTAATTAGATCTATTGATCCAGGACTAGCAAAGTCATCATGTCTAAAGTGCTTGATGCCTTTTAGTGTGTGTTGTCTGCGTTCTTTATCAATAACAAACACTTCGGCGCCATGTTGCGTAAATGCTCTAGCAACATGGCTACCAATGTATCCGCACCCACCTGTAATGACTACCTTCATCTGTTCTTGATTGTTGAAATTAATTTACCAGCACCAAAGTACTCGTCTTTAAGTTTAAGTGCTTGTTTATTAACTAGGTTAGTGTACTTGTCGTAATTTTCTATATAGTCTACAATAGTATCACAGACTTGCTGTTTATGTTCTCTGTAATTTTCAAAGTTTTGAGTCCATTCACTTGGATACTTAAACTCAGGCAATGCCATCTCACTATAACTTAACCTGTCAGGCACCATGGGAATAGCACCCACTAATGCTCCTTCGTACCAACTTATTCCAAGTGTTTCTTGTAAGTTAGCACTAAAAACAATTTTAGCTTCACCTAACAGATTATGATATTCGTTTTTTGTAAGTTCTTGCTCTTGACACATCACAAACTCGTACTGTGGCAATGATGCCTTTAAGTCTCGGAATATCTCAGGTTGTTTTTCTGGAGCAATCCTGTGTGGGAAAAGTATCAAGTCCCGCTTGGGTATGTTGTTATGTGGCGCAAGAGTATCTGCCATATACTCCATAGGCCAACCAGTGCGAGTTATCTTCCCATCACTGAACATTCCATCAGCCCAGGTAATTTGCCAAGGATGATGGAGTACACTGTAAAACATTTTAATATGAAATACACTAGCAAAGAAGTTATGATCAAACACTTCGTACATGCTTTTTTCAGCGTGTCTGACCCAAGGCTTGTCACCAATGAGTCTTCCTAAAAAGTCTTCTGGATCATAACTACCAGCATGCCAAAGCCCACCTATCTTTATGTTGACACCTAACAACTCTGCCATATACTTTAACTGTATAACAGTAGGGTTCCAAGCATCAGTATAAAGGAAGTAGTCACCGTCTTTAACTTTGCCAGAACAAAATAGTTCACCTATTTGTTCTAGTTGTTTAGACTTGTACACATTAGTGCCACCAAAGTTTAAGAACGCACCTGGCGTTGTTGCTTGTGGTGTCTCACCGCCACTTATAACAGTAACAGGCTCGTCCAGTTCTCTTTGTAGGAGTTCTGGGACATGAGTCTTCCACTGTTTAGTGTAACGTGTGTCTACTGCTTCTAAGTCTACTAGATATATCATCGACTTACGTAAGGTTTCTTTACAAAGTACCAAGCATCCTTGGGTCGTTTACCATTTAGCACACGTTGATATTCTCCCCATGGCGTTTTCTCATGATATAGGTGTCGTTCGTCAAAGTTGTATCCTTGCTTAACACAGAACTCACGGTAAGCGTCAAGGTCATCATAAATTTGATTAACCTCTGGCTTCATTGTGAGATATTTTTTTAGCCAACTAGCGGCCATTTGTTTCTCCTTGAATGTTAAAAGATGAATATCCCATAAGATTTCCTATTTCCTCATGCGTATCCATAAAGTTTAAATTTCGTAATTTATCTTTGTTTTGTATAAAGTTACAAAATTCTGTTCCATCAACTTGTTTAGAATTTTTTAGTAAGTTCAGCACAAAATTTAGTTTTGGATATTGATCAGTAAACATTGATAGTCTTTCTATTAGAACATCTTTTGCTTCTAATGTCAAGTTGTTCAACGATAACTGAGACGGTTTATGTACATCACCAAAGTAAAATGTTTGGTAGTTGTATCTTGAAATATGCGATAACAGTTCTGGCAAGTACAATGCATTTAAAATACTTACTGCTATTGCAAAATGTAATTTAATATGATTGTGTTGTTTTGTTAAATTATCAAATTGGCTTACGTTACTTACCCACTTATCCCATTTTCCCAAATAGCGTTCATATTCAAATCGCTCGTTTGTGTTGTCTACACTTATGTGTATGAATACCTCTTTAAAGTGATGTAACTGGTTGCATATATCAGGGAATTGTGTACCATTGGTTATAATTTGAAAAACACAATGTTTACTATGCCCTGAATCAATTAATCTTTCGATGACTCGTAAGATATTTTTATTTAGCAGTGGTTCGCCACCCAATATTTCAAAGTTACGTATAGTTGAAATATTTTTATCCAGTTCTTTCCATATAGTGCTGTTTTCGTCTAATGTGTTTAGATGGATTTGTAACTTTTTATATCGTGGATCTTGTTTAATGTTGGCGTACTGTGAATCTTTAAGTTCCTCTACAGACAGTATCGAACTAGATCGCGGTTCACAAATCACACAACCGAGGTTGCACAAGTTACTGAAGTGTCCGTTAAGAAACTTCATCTCACCTTCGCCTTCCCAGTCTATTTCTCCGTATACATTGTTCAGCTTGTACTTTGAATGCGTAAACCTGGTAGATTTGCCCTCTGGCGCATCTAAACAGTTCTTCTTACATCCTTCTGGCTTTATGCCTTGTCTAAACTGTTCCCTTATCAATTTCATGTCGCTTGAATTTTGCATGTATTCAAACGAATCTTTACTAGCATCCAATAGAGTACCGTTATGCTTTAAGTATGAACCATAAAAATCACAGCACGGCTTAACGTAACCTTGTGGCTCTACATGAATGCCAGCCCACGGATAAGGACAAAGTTTCTCTTGGACATTAAAAGTTGGTGTGTAATTCCCTGTTTCTAGTTCGTCAGGAATATTATTTTTTTTAACTTCAATGTTATTACTTGCAAAAAAATCATGCACTCTGGTTTGATTAGTAATGACCAATACAAATGCATTAGGAATCTTACACAATTCTATTGTTTGTATAACGTGCAGTAATACTTCTTGGTTGACATCACTGTTGTTCAAAAATATGAACTTGTAGTTGTTAGGATATTGTTGTTTAATAAATGGACTTATCTTTTTGTATAAAAAAGAAGAAGGCATAGTCGCAATGGTTTCTAACGCTACGGTCATATCAAAATCATATACCTTCCGGAGAAGATCTAATAACATTTAATATATTTTTGTTTGGGCTTGTTGGGATGTATTGTAAGTTATTTGGCAGCCATTCTCACCATCTTCGCTTACTTCAATTGTAACCACACGATCCGGGTAACGGTCTGCAATCTGTAAGTACAAGTCATCTGCAATCATTTCGCAAGACTTATAATTTAATTCAAGTACGCCTTCGACGTCATAAAGTCGTTGCATCCAACGCTTGAATTGAATAAATTCAATGTCTCTGTCGTTGTGGAACACTTCAATTCCTACCCTAAAGTGGAATATGTGTCTATGTGGCACGCCCAAGAAACTAACATCGTCCCACCCACCTGTTGCAAGTTTAGGATCTGTGTCAGCCCCTGGATACATGTGAACACCTTCTTTCTGGAAAGTAACCCAAATGTCCCTACGTGCATGATGCATGATTTGATCTACGGTATTTCTTTGTGATTGGTTCATATAGTTATTGTACAACTAATTAATTGAAATGTCAAACATCAGAGCTTACGTACTCTAATGCTTCTAGCATATCATTTGCATGTGCAATTTTTTCCAATTCTTTTTCTACAGTTTCGGAAAAGTCGATGTGTTCAGCAACGCCCTGTGGGCTTGCTATAAACAACTCAACGTTTGTCCTTGCAATAGCAATTTGATTTTGGTACTTTGCTCTGAGATTGTCAATGATTTGCTTTTTCATTTTACTTCCTCCTCGATTATTTGGTCGTTGGTATATTTAGACCAATCTGTGAATAGTTTTCTTTTTTGTAAGCTGTGTACGCTGTGGCACCATACACCAGGATTTGTTGCTTCGTAATCACTATCGTCAATCTTTAATGTAGCATTGTAATTTAATTTACGTATGTTGGGCAGTTTAACACTTATCATACTAATAAAACGATTACAATCCTGGAGATCCAGTGACATTACCTCGTTGTGATCGTTAACATCATAGTCCAGTGTTACCCAATAACCTTCGTCAATGCAACTGGTAATTAAAACGTCCCATTCTGACAATATGCCGTCCCAGGTTCCAAAACTTTGATTAGCACCCAAGTAGATATGTTCTACGTCATGTCTGAGTGCTTCTCGTAATACCTGTTCTGCGGGTACAAGCCCAACAACAAATAATGTTTTCATTCCATAGGTTGCTGAGTGTTCTACTTCTGTTCCCAGGAACATTGTGGCTTGTTCGTGTCCTTCTCGATTCATTATGCCTCCGGCCAGTTTGTTAAAAATTGTTTGTATGCTTGGTCAAAACCTTGACGTCTAAGATATACTTCATTTGGATCCCAGCGCCATACTCTATCAAAATAAGAATTATATGTATCTTCCACAGTATCGTCGTAGTACATGCATGATGGTATGTGCCCTTTAACTATCCAAAACAGTTCACATGCATCTTTTAGTATTGGGTTATCAGTAGTCGTCTGTTTCCGTGCTATCATAATAATCTGTGTCCTCTGGGTCTGGTCCTTGGTCTAATTTTTGAATACGATATATTTCGTCTTTGATTCTAAGTTTTTCTTTTTTAAGCTGGTTTAATTGATAATCATTCCAATGCACATTCCCTTGTAGGTTATTAACCTGTTGGTTTAGGGTTTCGTGCGCTTCTTCTAAATCGTTTAGTCTAAGCTGGTATGACATTATGCGGCTTCCTCAAATAAGTTTTCATATTGTGCTTGTGGCGAAACAGTTTTCTTTCCTGTGTTGCCTCTGGTTCCAATAATTTCCATCCAGTATTTGTTATGGCTTTGGATTATCTCGTCTGCTTCAGCACGGTCAGGTGTTGCAAATATGCGGTCTACTACATCTTTAAACAATACTCTACCAGTATTGTTGCGCATCATACGTGGGTAGTTACCTGCATCAAACTCTCTGTTTGCACGTTGCACACTTTCGATATGTGTCCAAACATTGTGGCCCATTAACAGTGCATAACTGAAACTATCCCAACTGGTCTTGCCTTCTTTACCTATCTTATTCAGATCACCGGGTGCGTAAACACAAACATCTTTCATTTGTGTACGCGAACTCATAGGGCTTTCTTCGAAAGTACCAATAAGGCCATCTTGTAGTGCGGCACTACCGTAAGGCCTTGTGTCTGATGAGTATTTCCTATCATCAGCTATTGGACTCATTCTATAACTCCACTTGCCGTCGTGTGGTAACGATATCTCATGATATACTTGACCATTTGCTGTTGCTAAAAAAGGTGATGCACAATCGAAACTTATTGTAAAGTTCGGGTTTACATATTTGCGAACTGCACGTTGTATGGTAGTTAATAACACCGCCCATTCAAGTTTGCTTGTTCCCAAGAAGTGCATCCAATCATGTTTACCTTGTTGTAATAGGTTATCGTGACGCAGTGCAACTAACCGCTTTAACACCAAGTGTACGTCACACATGTTTTGTCCACCCATTCCCCAGCCGTCAAAGTGTCTGTCTGGATACTTATTGGGGTCACAGAATCCTTTCATCTCTTCATACCACTCGTCTGCACTGGTGTGATCACTTCCTTGCAGAACGTTTAAGAAGCGGGTTCCGCCATTGCTGACGCCTTTGCGATGCTTGATGAAGTACTCGTTGTTGAATTTGGTTGCGTCTACTGCTTGTTGTATTGTTTTTATTTGACATGCGTCACTAGCCTCTTTATTTTTAAAAACCCAAGTCGGGATATCGAGCCCCATTCCGTAATCAGCAGTATTGTCTAACCAATTAAGTACAAGCCCTCTTTTCTTTTGTGCTTTAGGACAGCCAGAGTTAGCCTTCCAGTCTCCTTCCCAAAGCCCTTTACCAATTTGGAAACCACCAGAGTCACCTAACATTAGAGTATTTGGATCACGTTCACGTACCATATTCTCTTTGGGATCGTCTTTTGCTAGATCTAAGTTAGCATGTCCACCTGAATACAAACTCCACTTGTATGGAAACAATCCTTTTTGATCATTTAACCAATTCATTTGTTCCATGTCTTGAATAGCCGCAGGCATGCGGTTAACATCAACATAATCGTTGTTAACACGTTGTTTGCCTATAAATGTTGCGTAGAAGCCAGAAATGGCAGGCAAGAATATTGCGTAGTCGTTTTGTTTTGCTGTTAGGTTATCTTGATCCATGCAATCTTTCGTTGATGTTTTTACCTTGGACATAACTATTTATTTTGTTCGCCCGCTCGATAAAACTGTACTGTTGAAATGAGATCATAATCTTGTTGATAATGTTCTGCAAGATGTATTTCATACATAGTATTATTATAAACTATATTTTTAAAATAATCAATTAGATTTTTGTTATCAAAGTTGTTTACACTGACATTTTTAAACGGTTTATTAGCCAAACTGTAACTTAAATTATGTGTGTTAAAGTAATGATCTAAATTTTTGTTTAGGTGTTGATCACAATAAAAATAAGTTGGGTTAATTAAAAATTGACCAAATTCTTCAATGAACCAACTTTGTTGTTCTGTATGATCATCGAACACCACTTGGTCTACAATCAAGTTACTGACCAGATCGTTTGTCTGTTCTAAAAAATGACTACTACCAAAATCTTTGCAGAATAGGTTTGTTGTGATATGCTGTGCTATTCCTGTAAACCAACGGTCAATAGGGTCACGCAGTATAACTATAGTTCCGACAGTCTCACGACGAACACGCCTGACACTGTTATGCAACATGACCCATTCCTGCTCAACAAGGTTTTCTTTTAGGAAGGTACTAGCATTCTTTGGTATGTTTAAGTAACACAATCTAGTGGGATCGTGGAACATACAGGTACCACTTACATATCCTCTACGTTCCCAATAACGATCACGTACCCGTTGTGTCATTACTTCTGTTGTGCTGGAAGTATATAGTTGTAAACACCTAGTCCTGAATCAACAGTGATCTGTGCGGCTCCCTCATCACTAAATTTAATCATCTTATCGCCTGACAGACTTAGTATACTGATAACAGCGGCTACAGGCCAATTCCAACCTTTGCTCAGTGTACCTTCAACATCATGTGCAAACACAAAGTCACCTGCATGTGTGCTGTGATCGCCAAAGTAGAACTTCAACTTGTTGTCTTCTGTCTTTGCAATAAAAGTAGTTTCTTCGCTGTTTGCACTAGCCATGTGCTTTAGTCTTTGAATACTGGCTACACTTGGCTCAATCTCTACGCCCCATTTAACACCTCGGAACTTAACTGCTTTGAGCTTGTCGTTTACAATTTCACTGCTCATAAACCTGTAATCGTTCTTAAAGTCACCTGCGGCATTTTCAAAGTTTACACCTGCTGGCCCAGCGTCAGTTTTGCTTACTGTAAGTTTGGCATCTTCGCTGTACTCTGGAATATTAAGAATTGTGTTTAGTTTGCCTAGATTTGGCATACCAAATGTTCCAACAAAATCTGGAACCGGATTGTGAAACTGAGCCTGCACAATAGCACTTCTGTCTTCGCTAACTGCATCAACTTTTGTTTCTGTTGCAGTGCCTGTGACTTTTACCAACTCAATAAAGCCAAGAGCATGTGTGTGTTTTACTATATCTTGTAAATAATCTTTCATTTGTACCTCCGTTAAAGATGATTAATTATAACAGATTGTATTTAGAAAATCAAGTCTCAGAGTATAATTTTATTTGCCCTAACGCCTGTGCTACTTTTACTGTGGACAGCTCTCCTGGCTTTTTGAATTGTATCCAGCTCATTGGAGTAAATGGTGTGTTTACGTAATCTCTATGATCGTGATACTGTAAACCAATACTTTCGCACATGGGCACAAGTAAGCTCATTGGACAATAACTTTGTACGCTACTTTCAGCCATGGCTGCACCGTAACCATGATCTGCATTATTGTAGGTAAACATTATAATACCACCTGGCCTTAACCAAGTGTGCGCTTTGCGCATCCATTGTTTGATAGTATCAAATGCAAGATAATTAAAGAAGTTGTAACTAAGAACAAAACCAAATTGATTTTCTGGCAGATCGTTTATGTTGTTGTCTTTTATTTGGTACTGCCTGACTCTAGGAATGTACTGTTTCGTAAACTGGTGCACTGCATTATGCATAAACTCTTCTGTGTAATCAGATATGTATAATGGATCACCAGCAACTAAAAATTTAGTCCAGTCCCCGTCGCGGCAACCTATCTCTAGTACAGGATATCTATGTTCTACATGTTTTCGAATTACTCCTAGCATGTGCATATCTGGACTACCAGTTTGGTCTAATCTAATATTCCGCCAGTGTCGCATTGTTCTAAGATTTTGCGTTAACATTCCGTAAGAATCAAAGTCACTCTTTAGCTCACGCTCAAGTGCATAACTTTCTGTAAAAAACTTTTGACTTTGTTTCAGTATTTCTGCATCAATATCCGCAATTGTCTGCTCAATCTTGGGTTGGTGTAAGGCTAATTGATCTTTAATTGTTTGATAATGATCTATAGAAATGTTTACAGATCCGGTAAATCTAGGATCAACACCTAGAATAATATCTTGGTAGTGCTTGGTAATTTTATCAAGCTCGGCAGATAATGGAGCTAGGTCAGGCCCACTTCTGAGGGAGTTTTTGGTGTTTACAAGATCTACGAGGTTCATTGAATATCACTATGTAATTGTACATAGGTATTTATTCGAAGCTGAACAAGTCGTCAAATGTTGTTTTGATGTTGGTATGTGCAGGAATATCCCATTTAAGTACACTTAATAGGTTCTCTACTTTCTGATCCACAATAGTTGCCTCCATTAGTGCATCATCAAATGGCAAGTCCTTAAACCACTGTGGGATATGTGAAACATCTGTTGGATACCCTACACTCTTGTAACCCATTGGGTTCTCTTTAAGTTTGCACACAATAGTTTTCATACCATCAACAATGTTTTGACTGTAGTTGTCACCATGCATGCGTTTGAGATAGTTCCAGTTCATTGCGGCTCTTACATGGCCAGGCATGTTTGCTTTGCCTTGCGCTTTTTCAGCGGCAGTGTACTTGGTTAGATTGTTTACACGCTTGGGAGTACCTTTTTCCCATGCTGGACGCTGTTGGAATGCAATTTTAAAGTCGCGAACCTTATCATATATCTGTTCTTTGGTTGATCCTGTTAGTACACCAAGTAGTATATCACTTAGGAAATTCTGTACAACCGGCGGAGTATCACTTCGCTTCAAGTCAAGTCCCATGGCTTTAACTTTGCCTGGTTTGCCGCCGCCGTCGAGTCTAGTACCTTCCATGTCATATATCAGTGCCGCATAACGCTTCTTCTTAATGTACAAGCCTTTAGTTGCAGTAATCTCTCTACCACCTTTGATCAATGCGCCATTTTCACGTGGGCAGTGACAGGCTTTTTCCATGAACAATGGAAAACTTTCATTAAGTTGGTCTGAGATGCTATCATACACTTGTGTAGCAATGTCTTTGTTCCATTCCATTTTACCGCTTTCGACATCATCTTTAATAGCGGGCCATGCAGTGAAGTAACAAGAATCAGTATCACCATACACAACTGCATCACCAGTGTGATCATATACACCTGTTATGGCTTCGTTAACAAACGCATCCATGTGCTTGGCAATGATACGACCGGATAGTGTAGTACTTTGTCCAATACGTTTGTCAAAGAATCTACAACCTGGATTAAGAATAGCGCCATACAAACTGTTCAAGTTAATCTTCTTAACCAACTGTCGTTTATCCCAGAATGCAATATCATCATCGGACTCAGCGTCACGCTTCTTTGCTTGTAGTTCTTTACGTTCGGCATACCAACGTTCTAACAATCCTGGTACAATAGCCTTTTTTTCATAACTGAATATAGTACCGTTAGCACTGATCATCCAAGGTTTGTTACTGTCAAATATCAGTCTCCAAATGTCAGCGGCACTCATTATATCACTGCTACCATCTGCTTCCCAGTCTACAGTAATCTCTGTGCCAGGCTCTCCATTCATTACCGCTTGATACTCAAGGCTACCGAACATGTTTTCCCAACTATCAGCAAAACTCTTTCCAGCGTCCTGTTTTTCCTTGATGTACCTGTCTGTCATTATCGGTCTGAGTTGTCCGATGATGCTTTCTTGCGCCATGTTGAGGGCCCTAATAGCACTGGGATAGAGTGAGTTGATGTCGATTGCTCCGATCCAGTCGTGCATCCCTTTTTTGGGATGAGCAACATAGGCACCTGCCGCTTGCGTTTCTCCATGTTCTTCTTTTCCTTTCCTATTAGGTACAACCATACCACGCTGATGTGCCTCATTAATAATAGCCTGCTCTGTAACTGCCACTGCACCCATTGTTGTTTGTAGCAGTACGGTATTATCATGCGCTAGTTCGTTTGCAAGATCTAAAAAACGTAACTTCTTGTCCATCTTGCCTAGCAACGCGGTATCCTGTCGATTGTACTCAATAAAGGTCTTGAAGTCTTTGTTATACAACTGATCAAGTGAGCCTTCGTATTGTGTTTTACGTTCACCTAGTTCGTGTTCACCAATTGCATCTAGTGAATAACTGTGACGTTCTTCGTATGTGTATTTGCGATACAGTTGCATATAGTCCATATGCACTCTGCCTATTAAATCAAATGTTAGATTCTCTGCACCAAAACGTTCAAATGTGCGTTGCTTGGGTAGTTGCCCCCATAGGCACCAACGTCTATTGTCATCGTTGCTAAGTACACGCTTTATGCGCATGACCAAGTAAGGAATATCAAAACCTTCACTGTTCCAACCCGACAGTATGTCAGCATCTTCAATTAAATCTAAGAATGTGCCCAACAGTTCTTCTTCACGTTCGAATAAGAAACAGTTTTCGAAGTCTTTGCATAGTTCTTCTGCACTTTCCCAGCTAAGTCCTTTGGGAGGAATAGCCAGTGTGATCAACTTGTCCATCCAGTCGTTGTACACAGTAATTGCAGTTACTGCATTGAACGGATCACTAGGTGGACTGAATCCACGTTCAGGGTCAAAGTCGACCTCAATATCAAAGAAGCATGTTTGCAGTTTAGGTGATTGTTGTCCCAGGTAGTTTTCTTCTAAACAGCGGAACACTGGATTAATATCCGATTCCCATAATCTCTTTCCGCCGTTCACACGCATTTCTTTTTGAAACTCTTTGCCGTTGCGTGTACTGAACCTATTCACAGGGCTACCATACACTGTACGGAACTTGCCCTTTGGATCGTCATAGTAGAACACATAGTTAGCAGGAAACTCTTTGTATACACGTTCCCCATTAACACGCTCCACGACATGTATGCGATCTGCTTTTCTATCAAATAATGCGTCTATGTAACTCATATTACCACCATCCTGATGCTACACCGTATCCGAATATGTTAACACATGCGAACCAGCTGGTCAATAAAAACGGAAAAGGTAAACTTCTACGTAGATATGCAATTGCACCTGTGATACACCCTACAAAGAAACCAGGGTATACCAAGAGCATGTTGGGAGAATCTGCTGTTGCGGCCAATAAAGCACTTGCACCGACAGTTGTTATAAAACTAATCAGCTCGAGATAAAATGCTGTGCGATCACTTGTGTAACTGCTGACCCAAAACTTCTTCATGTTTTTCAATTAAAGGGTACGGCCGACAGTTTCGAGAATCGTGTTTAGATCTTCGTGATCAGCGTTTTCGTCTGTGAGTTTGGATTTAAATGCAATACGCACAGCTTTCTTAAGAATACTGGGTTTAATTTCCATTTCTTCTGCAACTGCTTTGATTGTATCACTCAAACCTGCGCTGAGATCTTCTACTTCTTGCATTACTGCAATACCTTCGTTAACAACCTGTGTGAGTTTTGCTTTTTGCTCTGAACTGAACATTCTTGATGACATTACTGATCTCCTGTTAGTAAAGTATACTATTATACAGTATCTGAACTAATAAAACAAGAGGTTTAGGATATTATTTGGATAGGTTGCAGTAGGTTGGATCTTGGGTAATTGCGCACTTAACTGCATTCATGCCTTTTTGTAATACCCTACCGCCAGCCTCTCGTGCAGTACCTTCTGGGTCTAGTATTACTTTACCAACTGTCCTAGGGCTTATTCCTTTTTGATCAGCTGACTTACCAGTGCTGTAATCAGGTGGTCCTTGTTCTTTCATACCACGTGTCTTAGTAGCAACGTTCTTGGCTTTGCCTTTGCGATTCTTTTTGGGATCTTCTCTACGCTTTTTAGCCGCACTGCTTGAACGGCCTTTCTTGCCTAGTGCTTGTGCTTTTGATTGTGGTAAACACTTTGGCTTACCTTCTTTGCTTGATCCTCTCGCACAGTCGCCACGTATCTTACCATCTGGACCAAAGCGGACCCACTTCTCTTTGAACCATTTCTTTAGGTCTTCACTAACACCATCTTCAAATATCAAGTTGCCATGCTCGTCTAGTGATACTGCATCTGCAGATTCATTTTTAACACAGTTAGGCACACGTTTGCCGAACATGGTTTTCATGCCCTTCTTTTCGTAGCCTTTCCAGCATTTTTCTGTGATAAAGTCTGTTAGTCTCATTTCTATTCTATGCCTAATTAAGTTTTTTTTACGACCCAGGTGACCTAGCGGCATGCCACCTTAGCAAACGTAGTGCCTTTTCAATAATCGTAGCGGCTCTACTAGGACCAACATTTAATTCTTCACCTATCTCTTTAAAGGTCATGTTATGCATGAACCGCATTTCAATTGCATCTGCAAGTCTGTCACTATTAGTGGTTTTACTATTTCTAAGGCTAGTTAACAACTTGTCAACATCCAATTTGCTATCCATTTCTACATTTTCGTTGCTTTTCTTTTTACTGTTGCCCCAGTTCTTAGCACCTTTTTTACGGCACTGTACTAATGCACCACTTGCGTATGCACTAGGCCACACTTTGTAACGACTCTTGACCTTATGGTAGCAAGCGTCTTTCTCACCTGCGGCTTCATCAAACTGTGCTTCGGTCATAATTTCATTGTCGTGTGAATCAATAAACTCTATAAACTCTTCCATTTCTTCACGTGCAATTATGGGTCCGCCCCTGGGATTAAACTTAACTGGTTTTACTGTTTGCGTTGATCCTGCTGTTTGCTTTGATCCATTACGTGCAATTATGGGTCCGCCCCTGGGATTAAACTTAACTGGTTTTACTGTTTGCTTTGACCCCTTTGTTACTGTCTTAACTGGGGGAGTATATGCTTGTGGCGTAGTGCTTTTTGGTTGACTAAGTGAACCATATGCATCACCTATTGTGCCAGTTGCAAGATTTGCATTTCTATCAAGTTGATATTGTGTAGACTTATCTACAATAGGTGCTGGCTTTTGCTTTTTATTTTTTGTGAAGTTATTAATATACACTGTGATTACTCGCTATACTGAGTGAACTGTTTCTTCTGTTGGTTAAGAGCTCTTCTTTGCAGTGCTAGTTGTTGCTTCTCTGCCCTCTTTTGATTACTTGCCGCGGCAAACTGTGCAACAGATGCTGGATCGTTTGGATTAGGTGGAGCCACTGGTTGTTTTGATACTGCCAGTGATTGCTGTGTCAACCCCTTAATTTGTTTTTCAAGATTATCTTCTTGCGAATCAGCTTGCTGTTGTTGTGCTTTTTGATCTCTGCGTAACTGTGAAACTTCTGTTCGGTCCATACTTGACCCACGGCTCATCCCTGATCCAGGAGCACCATACTCTTCAAGCTCTTTGCGTAACTGTTCTGCGATTTGCTCTACAGACTCTTCAGCGGCACCACCACCTACAAGTTTTCCCTGGAGTGGGTGCTTTTGGTAAGGAACTGTACGCTTGGCAATCTTAACTGCGTCTGTACCACGAACTTGATCACCAGGTATTTGTTTAGGCGTTGCCTTTTCGCCAGCAAATGGATAGTTGTCGTCCATTTTTTCCAGTAGATCTTTCATCGAGCTCATTTGTTGTACACGCCTTTGCCAAATTTAACTTTGCCCTGCTTGCTACTGTTTTTGTAGGTGTTCGGTGTTCTACCAAGACCAATTGCTTTTTCAAATCCTGTACCACCATCACCAGTTGGTGCTGTAGCAACAGAGCCTGCACCTGTGGCACCTGCACTTGCTGTTTCGTCTAGTATCTTGTCCATTGCATATTCTGCACCTTCTGGAACAAAATCCATCATAGCATCTGATGATTGGCTAACTTGCTCATATTCTAAGTGATGCTTAACACTACTTAGATAATCAGTTGCTTTGGTAATTTTTGCTTGGACCCAACCTTCAAGTCCTTCTCTTTCACTTATGTTTTTAAGCATGCGATGAAGTTCGATAGCATATTGTGCGGCATTATATAACTGACCACGTGCCATCTGTACTTCGTGATCTCGGTGCATTACTTCTGCATCGTTGGCTATAGCACAATCTGCTTCGTTAATAAAATCTTTAGTTTTCATAGTTTAATACCTGTAATAGTTATATTTAGCTCTGTTTAAGATCGCAAACGAAAGTCCACTGCCTGAGATCGTACCCGTCTTTTCCTGGCTGTTCGGGTTGTTCTTTGTTGTCTATTAGCAGATTGTTTAGTTTAAATTCACCATGTGTTGACACATTTTCAATTTTTACCACATGTGTGCCAGGCGGTAAATCACACACAAGATTTTCTTTTATATATGTTTCGTGACCTGCCCATACAAATGTACGTTCGGTAATCAAGTGACCATCAACAAATATTCTATAAACTGGAGGAGGCTCATCATGCCAGGCCGCTTTAACATCAAACGTCATAGTTCGATGTTGTGTGGTATCCATTACTCTCTATTTCCGCAATAAGGACAAGGTTTACCAATTGGTATATATACCAACGGGTGCCCATCCCAGCTCTCGTTGCCACCACTGCATGACCATTGTTCTGTTGCAGTGTTAGTCATTGCTTCTTTTGTCCCAGTCATAGCTAACTTCGTCGTCAGTAATTGGACCGCCTTTTGCCCATGTGTGGCATGTTCTTAGACTGTGGCATTTGAATTGGTGCATCCAACAGTAACCTAGTCTACCACCATCTTCGCTCACGGGACCCGGCATGCAGTCTTCCATGCGTGGACTTATATCGAATGCTACACAGTTTCCGCAAAGTGATTCTTTAGCGGCTTCTACAGTAGTGTCCCATTCTTTTGCAACACCTTCCCAATAATTGCCAGGCTCATCAATATTAAGTGGACCGTAGTTATACTTTTCTTGTGCAAAGTCTCTATTAACAGTGTTAACTTCTAAGTCTTGTGTTGCAATAGGGCAACTTGATTTTGCTTCTTCTATAATTTCTAATATTCTCATTTTTTCTTCCCTGCACAATGTGCTTTTTGACTAAATCCCTTAGGGTTATTACAGTCGATACTTTTCTTGTACTTTGCACTCCACTTTTCTTTAAGTGTTGCAATCTCTTCGCCGAGACTGGTGACTTTTGCGCCCAGTCCCATCTTCGCTAACTGTCTATTGGTTTCACCTGGTCTAATGTCTTTGGTTAAGCTCATACTATAGCGTGGATCTTTTGCTTGCCCTTTGCTTGCAATTACACCTACACCACCCATCTCATTCACTGTTTCGGTAATCTTATCCAGTACACGACCAACTTCTGGATCGTCTCTGCCATACATTTGTTTTAAAAATTGGGAACGCAGTTTCGGATCTTTTCTAACTGCGTTCCAAGCGGCTCTAGTCTGTGTGCCGTGGCTAACATCGACAGTTTCGTCACCTAAGGTGATCTGTTTATTGCGTTCGTCTGCAATGATTACATAGCCATGTCGATCTGCGGTTTCAGCTTTTTCAAAACTATCAAACATCTTGAAATAACTTGGCGAACCGTCTTTTTTAGTTGAATCTGGATTGAGTCTATTCTTGTCGGGACTACCTACTACTGCAACAAAGATAGTATTTTCTGGGTTGAATTGCTGGGGTAAAGCGTATGGGTTTGAAACTTCTATAATGCGATCACTAGGTACACCAGCCGCATTCATGAATATGGTTTTGTCGGAAAAGTTAAATGGGCTTTTAGCGCCGTCTGTTTTGTTGCTGGTTGCAATATAAACATTATCACGTCCAAATTTGTTTTGGAGTGAGTTAAACACTTCTTTGTGTCCTAAGTGAAAAGGTTGAAAACGGCCTGGATATACCACTACCACTTCCGGGCCGTTGTTCTCTTTTACATAGTTTTCAAATAAATTAGCAATAAACATTGATCTTCCGCTCTATTGCTATATTTAGCTTACAAGTTCTCTAGTAGCCAAATGTAAAATGGGCTTTCGAACGGCAGTGTCCATTTGCCGTTCCATCCCATGTTTACACAACTTTTAACAACTTCGTCTGGCTTGTTGCCTGTTTCTGCTAAAACATGATTTACATAATCACGCGGATAAATCGGATAATATTCACTTAGGGTCCATTTGAGTGTACCTAAATCAATTTCATCTATCTCAATACTATCTATATTAAGGAGAAAATCGCTAATTATTTCTCCGTTTTCGTCTGTTACAGTATCGCCATAACCTTTGTTAAGCAGTTCTATTTCCAAACATTGTGGGCCTTCTGTTACTGATGATTCGAACTCTACATACTCTGTCTCGCTAACACCAGTACTAAGTACACCAAACACTTTGCCTTTGCCATTTATACCGATTCGATATTGCGGCTGTTTGTCTGGGTTAGTTCCACTTAAACCAATTCTAAATTTTAGCTTTTCTGTTTCAGCCATTATAGCCCTTATCCGTTAATTGTTGCCTTTTGACCCCTGCTGGCCATATCGATAGCATCGTTTAACACTCCACCACCTGGCACGTGTTCATTCCTAGCAAAGTCTGGCATCTTGCTGAGATCACCTGTAAATTCATAGTGTCCAATATGGTTAAGCAACACTTTACCGTGTGCCCAAATCTCACCACCAATTGCTGACCAACGTCTACAGAACAACCAGTCCTCACTGAGGTAGTGTCCTTTTTCGTCAATTTTACAGTCAAAGATACTGTACATGGTAGGTTCAAATTGCTTACCTAATCCAACGTCATCAACGTACTTGCATTCTGGATGCGCATCACATAACTTCTGGTATACTTCTTTCTTGAATAATAAGAAACCAGTGCCCATTGTGTCCACAGTAAAGACATCGCCTTGTACTTTGGTTTCAGGCTTAAGGTTAATTACATAGTTTACCGGCAATGCTTTCTTAGGATACAGTCCGCCAATAACTTCTTTGTTGCAAGCCATCATTTGTAGAATGGACTCTGGCTGGAATCTAATATCAGCATCGATAAACATAAAGTGTGTAGCACTCTTGTTGGTCATCATTTTGGCCATCAAGTTGTTACGTGCTCGTGTTACTAATGACTCGTTAACCATGGTATCTAGAGACCAGTTAAGTCCTGCCTGTTGTGCAAGTAGAATAAATCTTAACAAACTTGTCATAGTGGGTTCACTTACCATTCCACCATAACAGGGAATACCAATGTGCAGATGACATTTCGAAAAGTCAAACTGCTGTCCTTGTGGAACTGCACTGTTAACTTGTTGTTGCTGTTGTTCTTCTTGACGTTTAGCGGCTGCCGCTTTGATCATGTCTACTGCATTAGCCTGTGGGGAGGATGTTGCTGGCTTCTCGGCTGCCGCTTTGATTGCCGCAACCGCACTAGCCTGTGAGGACTTTCCTGGTTTCTTTTTTGCCATTGAACTCTTTCTATTTGATTGTATTAAATTTATGCTTTGCTTACTTCAACTATTACACCTTCGCCTAGTAACTGTTCTGCAACTTCTGCTAATTGTGTTTGTATGTCTGCACTTACAACTGATTCAGGGGTCGTGTCATCTTTTACTAGTTTGCTTACGGTGATAACTAAAACTTCTTCATGTACTTTAGCCATTGTTGTTTCCTTAATTTTAACTATTTATCACCTACTTGTACCATCTCGGAAACTTCTCTAACCATGTCTGGGTCAATTAATCTTAACATATTCACAACGCCAGAATCGTTAGTGTAAAAATAACAACCCCAAATCCATTCGTGATCTTTGGTTAACTGGTGTTGTGCCATGTTTGGCATGTGTATTTCCTCACCGATCCCTAATAGATAATTCCATATAGATTCTTTGATGTCTTTGCTGAATTTTTTATCCTTGAGGGCAATTTTGTAACGCCACTTGGGCTTACGTTTTCGTAAGATCTTGTTGTCAACAAGTAGCGTTTCTGCTTGTTTGCTCTGTGGACCACTAACGCTTTTAACTGAACTGGGGTTATCCAGCAGTTCACACAGCTCTTTTAACTTTTCCTCAGTGCATGCATAAATGTCCACGTATGGTTCCTCGACACGCACTTTAATATTGTGTGAGTGACTGCGCATCCTCATTTCTTGTAGCGTTTTTAACTGAGTTATATCTGCTTGACTAACCCATTCTTGCACTTTTGGACTGTACCAACTACCACCGTAGTTGTAGTGACCTATTACCAGTTCTTTTCTGCTTTTTAAACTTCCTGCAATGTCCGGACATAGTATACTACGACATCCAGGAGCAAACACAGTCATTTTGTACAAGAACGCCTTGTAAAACTTCTTGTGTGTAGACAGAATTTCTGTCTGACTAGCTCTATTCTTCCAGTATAATAAATCCATCATCGTCTACTTTGTGTGTTGTGTTTTCTGGTGAGTCTACAATAAAGGTAAATTTATCATCTCGAAAGTCTACAGTTATAATGCTACCGGGCACAATGGGCTCAAACAACATTTTTTTACTCAATGGAACTTTTATTTCTTCGTTCATTTTGCGTTGCAATGGCCTTGCTCCCATCTTGGGATCAAATCCTTGTTCAACAAGTTCACCTATTGCTGGTTCTGTAAGTTTAACCTTTAGATTTTTATCTAGTAGTAAATCATTAATTTCTACTAGATACTTTGTTACGATCTTACGCATGCTTAGTTCGTCAAGTTTCTTGAACTTCACAGTCCCGTCTAGTCTATTCCTAAATTCAGGAGCAAAGTACTTCTTAACTGCTTTGTCATCCTCGCCTGTTTTTTGTAGTTCGTCACCAAAGCCTATTGTGTTATTTTCGTTGTCTGCGGCACCCAGGTTACTGGTAAGGATAATAACTGTGTTACGACAATTTGCTTTCTTACCGTTGCTTGAGGTAATCATTCCTTCATCCATCATCTGCAATAGCACATTAGTAACGTCTGGATGTGCTTTTTCTATCTCATCCATTAATATAACACTGTTTGGATTCTTTTCGATATCACTAATAAGCATACCACCACCTAAGTTTCCGTCATCGTAGCCTACGTACCCTGGAGGTGCGCCAACTAACTTTGCTACAGTGTGACGTTCTTGGTATTCGCTCATGTCGTAACGTAATAACTTCATGCCTAGGTTTTCTGCTAACAGTTTAGCAAGTTCTGTTTTGCCTGTGCCTGTTGGTCCTGTAAACAAGAAACTACCAACGGGCTTGTTAATTGCTTTCAAGCCAGCTCTACTTACATATATTTTTTCCAATACAGTGTCAACTGCTTGATCCTGTCCGTACAGTTTTTCTTTTATAATCGCTTCGAAGTTGACAATTGCTTTCTGGTTTCCAATTTGGTCAGCAGGAATCTTAGTCATCTTAGCAATGCTGTCAATAATATCAGCTCTAGTAACTGTCCAAATAGCAGTGCTAAGTTTTAACCTGGCACATGTGCTGTCGATTAAATCAATTGCCTTGTCTGGCAGTTTTTTATCTGTTTGGTATCTGACACTAAGATCAACGGCCGCATCAATTGAAGCATTTGTTACTGTACCACCATGGAACTTTTCAAATACACTTTTCAGCCCTGTAAGTATTTCTTTTGCTACTTCTGCTGTAGGCTCATCAACAGTAATACGCTGGAATCTGCGCATCAATGCACGATCCTTTTCGAAACTATTTGAATACTCTTCCCACGTTGTAGAAGCCATTACTTTGATCTTGCCTTTGCCGATCGCAGGCTTTATCATGTTACTGAAATCTACACTTGCGTTTGCCCCTGTAGAGCCTGCACCTTTCATTTGGTGTGCTTCATCAATGAACAGTATTGCCTTCCCTTTAACAGTTAAGGCTTTAATAACTTCTTGTACTTTTTCTTCAAAGTCTCCTCTGTACCTGCTACCAGCAAGCAACGAGCCTATGTCAAGATTGTAAACAACGTAACCTTGTAAGAACTCCGGAACAGTATTTGCTTCGATTGCTAGTGCAAGCCCTTCTGCAATTGCAGTCTTGCCTACACCCGGATCTCCAATTAGTAACACATTATTTTTATTCTTACGAGCCATAACTTCTATGATCTCGTTTGTCTCAAATTCTCTGCCAATGACAGGGTCTATCTTTCCTTCTGCTACCTTTTTGTTAAGGTTGTCACAATAGTGTTCTAAAATTCTTTCTGCTTTGCTTGCATTAACTACTTTCTTATTTTCGCCATCTGCATTAACAAGTGCAAACAGTTCTAACATTTTTTCACGTGTCAGCCCGTGCTTTACAGCAAAGTACTGTGCAAAACTATTTGTTTCTGATTGTATACTTAACAGCAAGTCCATTAACTGTAGCTGTGTGCGCCCGCTAAACAATAGTTGAGTCAAAGCTCTGTTAAATACTCTTTCGAGCGCATGTGTTTTTCTTGGTTCACAACCTTGGACCACTAAATCTTCTTGTTCAGAAATATAAAGGCTTAAATCTGCATCTATTGTTTTTACATCGATTTGAGATTTTTCAAACAGAACGCATAGCGGCTCGTATCTAATCATGGCTAACATTACATGTTCTACTGTGATGTATTCATGCTCGTAGCTCTTTGCTAGTTTTGTTGCTTCTTGTACTACATAGTCTATTTCAGGATTTGTTTGTAACATAAAAATATTTAGTGCTAAAGGTTATTGATTGTGCGTAAAGTTTGCAGTTGCTCACCAGTTAAATCTGTCGGAATAACTATGTTAATAACTATTATCAAACTTCCCCTACTAGATTGATTCATTGTATACAGCCCGTTGCTGGGAATCTTAAACTTCTTGCCATGCTGTGTACCTGCAGGGATGTTCATTTCAAATGTTTTGCCACTTATACTTGTAACACTTATCTTAGTACCTATTATAGCATCTATTGCATTTATGTCAATGGCGTTGTACAAGTCTAACCCATTGACAGCAAAGTCTGTGTCGTTTTGCACTTGCACTTGGATGTATAAATCACCTTGTGGCAACTGTTCAAAAAAACTATCGCCTAGTTGTGGGTATTTAATAGTGCTTCCGGGTACTATTCCTCTAGGAAGTTTTACATTAACCGTTTGCCTTTGGCCATTGGTTGTTTGCACACTTATTGTCTTAGTTTGTGCGTCTAGTGTACTACTTAACGGCACTACTAATTCTACTCGTAGGTCTTTATTCTTTCTAGGTTGCTTAAAACCACTAAAAGGATCTTGCCCTCTTGCAAACCCAAAGCCAAAGTTACGCAACATCTCATCAATGTCTGGATGTTGTCCATTATTGATGTTAAACCTAATGCCACCTGGATTTTGTCTTTGCATGTCATACTGCTGACGTTTTTGTTCGTCACCTACAGCATCGTATGCAATTTGTATTTCTTTGAATTTTGTATCGTCACCATTATTGCGGTCAGGATGATGTTGCATCGCGAGTTTGCGATATGCTTTTTTGATATCATCTTGGGAGGTATTTTCTGCTACGCCTAGTGTTTGATAATGGGTCATGAAAGTATCTTATATAATAACCAGAGTATAAAACTTAATCCTAGCGACATAAAGGCTATTACTAGCCATAACAGGAGTTTTATTTGTGTCTGCATTTTCATTAAGATACTATTATATTATAAAAACAGGGCATAGTCAACTAAGACTTGCCCTGTTGTGTTACTAGTTGTGTCCCGGTGCCTTTACTTCCACAAACATTTCATGCTTGCGCTTAACAGGGTTATACTTGCGAAACTTTACTTTTTGACTTTTTAAGTTCTTAGTCTTTTGTAAAGTATAGTGATACGTGTGACTACTTCGAGTTTCACCTTCTGGTATTAGATATACAATGTCCTTACGTCCTGCCATTTAGGCCTCCTATTTTGTGTTTTTGCTCTCAAACGCACTCTTGCCATAAAAGGCAGCAACAATAGCGGCAACTGAAACAAAGTATGTTGGAGCCATATCGCCCAACACTCCGCTGGCCTTGCCAAGACCAATCAATTCAGCAATGACTACTGAGAATGGATACAACAACATTCCAAATAGTGCAAACCATGCCATGTTACGTTGTGCGTCACGCATTGCATCTGCATCTTCTAAACGCTTGCGTTTAAATTCAAGATCCATTGCCATTTCTTCTGCGGAGATGTGTCCGTCTCCGTTAGCGTCCAATTTAGTCGCTAGATCTGAATCGATTGTAACTGTTTTCTTATCTGCCATTTACTTATCTCCTTTATATGTTCTTGTTATAGTTTTCTAAGTTGGCAACATACTCAACCATTGAATGATCTCCAAAGTTGTCTATTTTGCCTTGTTTAAGTCCCATCCACATGCCGCGGAAGCGATCTTTTACAAGTTGCCATCCTGACGGATTGCGTACTTGGCCGTATGCGTTCATGTAGTGTCTTTCACCGTGGTGTACATATCCCATACACCATAGTGGCACACGAGTAACAATATCGTTGTTGTTTTGCCAACGTATGTGTTTTACTCCTAGTGTTTTAACATACTTGCGCCATCCTACCCGTGGTGAACCATATGTGTATAACTCGTATGGGTTTTGTATGTTACGCTCATAAAAACACCTTGACGCCATGATGGTTGCCATTGCGGCTCCTAGGCTATGTCCACAAAACCACAGTGTATTGTTTGTGTTAACTGTGCGACTGATATCTTCTAGTATCATTGGCCAAAGCTCGTCTACTTCTTTCTTAAAGCCTTTGTGTACACGCCCAATGGTCTCTGCCATGATAGGCAACGCACGTAGGTCTGCTTTGATGTCGTTAAATTCTGTTGGCTGTGTGCCGCGACAAGCAATAACTAAGTCGTGTTTGTTTTGAAAACGATAAGCCTGCGCACCGTCAAAGTCGTAAAATTCTACTGTGGTAAAGCCCAGTTTCCTGGCTTTTTTCTTTGCATCTGCAAGCTCGTCGTAGGCGATTTGTGCTAGTTGTGCAAATATTAACGAACGCTGTGGTATCGTTTCCTGTAGTAATGGTTTGGTGGCCATTGTGTTAAGCTCCTTTTCATATTTTTATTTTTCTACTTCTTCTGCTTTCTTCGGTGGTTCATAATACAATTTGTATTTTATCAGCATTTCATTCTGCGTTAAGATAAAGTTACGTATCTGCGCAAAGTTTAGACTAAGTGTTTTATACCCGTTTTCTGATAATGCAAACAGCACAACATTGCCGCCTTCTGCGCCAAGCTCTTCCCATACTTTGTCAATGTTTTCTGGTGTTACAATACGCCATTTCACTGATTCTAATTTTAATGGGTCAGGCATAGGTAAATCCAGCGGTGTTTTTTCTACCGGCTTGGTTACTACCTCAATTGGCTTTACATCAGGCTCTTTGTCAAAGAGACTAAATGTAGCACACCCTGCTATACTACTAACGAGGAGGAGTATAGTTGGGATTTGCCAAACTCGGGCAAATACTGTTTGATTTGCTTTTCTTTGTAGCATTTTTCTCCGCTTCTGTTAATGTACCACCTGACGCTATTTCTAAACATCTCATAGCATCCAGTGATCCGTTGTTGATGGCCCTTTCAACAAGCCCTGGCTTTTTAACTGCTGTTCCGCCAAAGTCACGCTTCTTGCCACTCTTTGTTGTTTCAAACTTATTTTCTAGTGTTTTATAGTCTGCTTGTTGTGCTTTGATCTTAGTATCAAGATCTTTGTTAATTTCTTTTATTTGTTCTGCTTCACGTTGCATCTGTGCTATTGCTTCTTGCTGTTCCTGCATTGCCTGTTCCATCTTGCGGCCGTTTTCTTGGCTTACAGCAAGATTAGCTCGCAGTCCTGTTACATACCACAAGCCGTACCCAATACCACCCAGGATGAGTAGTATAAGAACTAACTTAATGATAAATCCTACTGACTTTGCTGTTCCTAACATAATTTTATCCTAATAGTCTACTTCGAAAAATTTTTCTCTATATTCGTCTAATAGAGATTTTTGATCTGTTATGTTTTTTACTTTTAAAAAATTTGCTATGTCATTAACGATATCATAACCATTTAAAATGCTATTAAATTTAATTTCGTGACAAAGCTCGTTCTTACTTGGTACATCATACACCCAATCACTTAACGGATCGTTGACTATATCAACGTCATTGGGGTTACATAAAAATTCTGGATGAATATCTCCGGCCTTGAATTCTTCCCAGGTTGGATGACTATCTGCCCTACAAAAATTATACATCTTTTCTGACATCGCTGACAGATGTTTCTCTATATCAAAATCATCTAATTTTTCTACTGTGTGCCTTTTTTTTCTCAGCGCAATTATATCATCTTTTTCGTATGTGATGTATAAAACTTTAAAATTTTCTTCGGTAAGTTTGGTTAAGAGTCTTGTGCGCAAAATAGATAAATTGTCAACTGATACAAGAACACGATTTAACCATCTTTCTTCTATGTGTAGACTTATCATGTTGTTAACAAAATGTCTACTCGAGTTATCAAATATATCTTCAAGTTCCTCACTGACAGACTTCATTGATAAATCCGGTTGTGTTAAGTTTAAGGCAATGGTTTGCACCAGGTAAGAACCTGTATATGCGTTAGGTTCTACTATAACAGTATTCATGTTACGTAACTAACCCTTGCTTGTACACAGTTTTACCATCTTCTTTTAGTGCTGTGAGAATGCTTTTACGTTGAAAAGTCTTTGAGTTATAACTTACATGTACCCAACCTGAATCAGGAATACCTGGTGTGTAAAACTCCAGGATCACTTGGTCAAAGTCTGTGTTGTCCACGATCCATTGTGCAACTTCTGCGTTTGGCACACCAGGAACTTCGATATCCACCGCTTCACCTTTGCAATGCTGTGAACGACTGCTTCCACCTACTGCTTCATTTAAGGCTTGGCCACGATAGCCACTGTTGATAACAGTAGGACCAAAGTTATCTCTAACTTTTTGTACCACGTTTTCAAATAGTCCCTGGGCGGCTTTTAAATGTTCGTCATTGGGTGTATTGTCAATGCCTTGTCTTAGTGCTGTTTGTGATTTTGTAAATTCTTGAAGTGAAAAGTTCTTTGATAGTTTCATTTGTTATCCTATAAAATTGACATAGCAACATTGCAACTCTTTACAATGTTACGTAATAGATTTTCGTTTCCTGCGCAACTCTCTGCTGCCTGTACATCTCGTATTTCTGTTAGCAAGTAATCACGTTCGTCCTTGTTGAGGTTACCTGCTTTGTATTCTTCTGATATCTGTTCTATTGTTTCTTCTAGTTCATGCTTGGCCATTATCTATTCCTCCATGCTTTTGCAACAGCATCAATTCTGCTGTTGGCTGTTTTCTTACCTATTTTACAAAATACAGGATTTGTGTTTGTGGACAGTTTGGTTATGTGCGCACTTAATCCTTGTAAGTTTTCCAGTTGTTGATCATAACGATATTGTGCATAACGTTCTAAATGATCAACCATACCTTGTATATAAAACCAGTCTGGTGCATCACAGTTGATACGCTCAATCGCCAAGTCTATACTCACAAGACGGTCAAACATCATCACGTCATGATCTTTGGGCATCCATGTATAAAATTGTGTTTGTGCTTTGTCTACTGTAGAGCAACCCAACAATGTTGCTGTGAGCAACATGGTTACTAATAATCGCATTTTCTCACCCTTTAATTGATAACAACTGTATTTAGTTTATCAAGGGTGTGTTTGGGGTCATTTATTATTTTTTTAGATTCTAGTAGTTCGAGGTATAGGAACTTTTGTTGCTGTGATAATAGATTCCATGCTTGTGCATGTACTGATACCGTTAATGTTGTAGGCAAACTCATTTCGTGATATATTCTATCAAATTCGTCGACCTGCCAGTCTGCCAAATTTACGCAATCCCAGTCTTGTGTGTTAGAATAAAGCAAAGTACTATTTCCGTATCGATATTGTACATAAGCTGAATAAAGATAAAATTCAGTAATTAAGTCCGGGTATCTGCATTTGGTTTGGAAAAAGTCATCAAATGTTGTTTCAAAATTTGACTCTATGTATGCGATCATACTTCTAACAGTATCGGTGTGCATTACAAACGGAACACCACCAGGTCCGATTGCTTTTGTAAAAGATATATCAAACATCTTTTCTAAAGATTGTTGTGCTTCTACAAATTGAGGAAATATGTTTATTAGACGTGAATTACATTTATCGCCAGTAAACATAAGCTGAGATGTGCAAGGCTTAACAAACAGTGTCTTAGCATCTAATATTATAACCCACGGCATCAAGCAACGTGAAACAGATAATAGTTTACACAACTGTTGATTCTCCCATCCGTTTATCCTACATGTGTATCCGTAAACAGAATAAGGAACTATTGTTACTATGTGTTTATACTTCCCCCACCACGACTTGTCTATTAGATCACAAACACTGTCGTTGTCGTTCACAACAACAGTTATACTGTTTATGAAGTTATCTTCGAAGTATGTGTCAATGGATTTGGCTTGTAACTCAAGGAGAGATATCTCAAGTCGATAGACCACCGTGACTAAATCAATCATGCAGTTATTTAAAGGATTCCGGCCTGGGCTCGTAATTTTTGTGTGCGGTCGTTCTTTTCAGCTTTGGTGTTTACTGTAACGCCAGCGGCAGTACGCATTTCGTCGAGTTTTTTATCTGTGCCATATCTTGCACGATAATCCTGTTTACTTAATGGGACCATCTGCGCAATGTTTTCTTCAGTCAACTCATGGTCTGTTTTATCTGAACGAATACGCATCTTCCACTCACCAATTTTTTGTCCTGTGAGATTAAGGACGTCATTGACCATTTGCATAACCTGATCAGGTAAATCTTTTGTGCGTTCTATTTCAACGAATACCAAGTAATCGCCATCTTCTAATTCACCAGCACTAATGTCAGCATCAATACACCACTCGTAACCTTTTTCTATAAAGTTAACAAGATCCTGTGCAGGTAACTTCCCAGTTACTTTATAACTTACAACACAAACATCTTCATCCTTGCCCATTTTGCTTTCGTACTCGTCAAAATGTAAAGACGGTGCAACTAATCGTGCTAGGTCGTTTTGCTCTAAGCCTTCAAATAGTTTAGTCATTCATCTGTCCGTCTGGGTTGTCATCTGCACCACTACTAGCAGTTCCTTGTGCCTGGCCGTCTGTTTTGTACATGTTGTCGTCTAAGCCTTCTTCGTAACTTGCTTCAATGTCCTCTGCGTCAACGCTACCACTAATAAGTTCAACACTGCCTTGATTAATCTCTTGCATAAGTTGTTTAGGCATAACAATTTCAACTAGCCAAATTGGTGTCTTGGATAATTTAGGCATCTTGGTGCCAGGTGTAAAGTCATCTGGACTTTTTACTTTTATTGGATATTCAAATACGTCTTTACGATATTTAACTTTACAACCGTAATCTAGTAGACGCTCGCCGGCACGTGGGTCAGGCATTGCCTTATAAGGCCACATAAAGGTGCAGGTAACAAAGTAACGCTCGTACTTCGGACCTTCTACCAGTTCTCCGTTTTTCCAATTAGCAAACGCATAACAGTCAAGTTCGTCAATTACACGTTCAAAGTCTAACAGTGTTGCAACTGAACTATCAGTCATTTGAAGAGCTTTAGTATTTTCTATAGCATCTTTAATATGTAAATTCTTTTTTTCCATAAATGTATTCCAGTACTACTTATTTAGCCTGTATTGTTTTACTAGGTTGTTAACAGTTGTGGGGAAATTAACAGGGCCTATGGGCAATTTTATCTTAATTAATTTTTCAATTTGGCTGTTAATATAGCCTTCATGAATAACATCTAACTCATGTATCTTGTAGTCTTTGTTTTGTAGTATGTTGCTTATTATTATTGCAACCTTTTCCTTGCTATCCTTATACGGTTGTTTATTAAGAAAAGTAGTGTGTAAGTTTTCTATATTAAAACTTTTAAAATTTAAATTAAAGTATTCTTTAATCTTGTTAATTTCTGCTATAAACTTAGTTTGATCATAGAAACTTTGATATGGTAGATGATATATATTTTTGCCAGCCAAATTGGGCCAGGCAGGGTTGTATATTCTTAAGCATTTTTGAAACCCATTATTATGATTTGTGGGTGTTATTTGATTAAACATGTTTTTAAAATAATCCCTTAATATGTTCTTAGGGCAATCAGGGTTTTGTTTGTCTAGACAAAATAATTTACCCTCTTGCGTTAGCGCATCCTCCCAGCAGTCAGCAGAAAAAACAGTGTCGGCGTTATTATAATCAACGTTGTTATACATTATATTAATATCTGCGAGCATAGTATCACCTAACCCTATTTTTCTCCCTTTTAATTTATGATAGGTATTGGTTTGTAAGAAAGCTGGGTCGCACCCCCTATCACCACCTCTGTGAAACTGAAGTTGAATAATAGGCAGTTGATCCTCTTCCTCAACTGTTATTCTAATAATATTGTCACTTAAGGTGAGTGGTTTGCCTTCAACCCACCATTGCTTTTTGTTTAAATTAGGCGCACTCCAATGGCCGCATGCGACAAGCATATTTAGATCGCTGAAACTGTGTGCTGTTCCTAAATCAGTAAAAGGATGATCCATTGGTATTTTATCACCCAACAATAATTTATTAATTAAAAATGATAGATAATGGCCATGGGTCCCCCCAATAAAATCTATTTCTATATTCATATATTAAAAAATGTAGATATCTCGTCTGGAATCCAAGGATCTTGCATACGCTCTGGGTGCCATACTATTCCAGCTAATGGTGCTCTGTTGTCTATCCATGCTTCGCAATTGCCATTCAAGTCTGTTACTAATGTGGTCGCTGTGTTGTGCGGTTCTACTATTCCCCAAGAGTGGAAACTGTTTACTGTTTTTAAGTCACCAAAGTAGTTAACAACATGCTCTGTGTCTGTATGTTGCTCTACTTCCATTAACTTTCCGCCCATTAATTCTGTTAGCAAGAAGGCTCCATGGCATATACCTATTATAGGTTTATGTTTGGCTAACATGTGTGTGGCTAATCTGGTCTCTGTCACTCTACGAACTGTGCTATCATCACCGCCTGTGATAATAAAAGCATCTAGTTCTTTTGAAAGTTTCCCAAAGTCTAATTGATCTGGATTATTTGGGACAGCAAAGAGCGTATGATCCTTTAGATATCGGTACCAACCTTGATCTAGTGAATCATACGCTCTATTTTTGTGCAACAGGACTCTTTGACTAAGTCCTATACGCATATTACCAACCGTAAGCGTCTGCTACAAGTTGACGACCTTCTTCTGTAGGAGTTGTGTTTAAGCAACTTACTTGATAAAGGTCTTTACGCATTTCAGCAACTAAGCCTAAAATACGTGCTTGCTCGTCATCGCTACCAGCCAATGACGCCAACTTACGTGCTCCAATTGTTGCGTGGAATCCTTCGTCACGTGCAATTTTTGCGTATGCACTTGAGATGAATTCGTCTTCAATTGAATCTGCCATTTGGTCCCAAACTGCTTCTGCACGACCTTCAGCTACTAACTGATAGGCAGCAAGAGCGGCTGGATCTGTGTCAGCACCATACTTAGCTAAAAGGCTTGCACCTTTAGCAGTTGGCTTTGCTTGTTCAGCGGCAATAGCGGCGTTAACGTCTAACTCTTCGCCTGTGATGTGCTCAATAACATCTTTAACTAGTTTAAAGTGTACAGCTTCATCGTGAGCTTGTTTTGTTAAAAGTTGTAGTTCTTCTGCATCTGCATCAGCAGGCATGTTAGCAACCTGTTGAGCAATTTCTACCATGTTCATACGCTCGTTAACCATACGACCGATGAAATGTTCTACTAATTCAGACTGATCTGGCTTGCTGTCAAAGTAGGACTTAACGTTGAGTTGACTAGCACGGAAAAGTGCTTGGTTGTCAGCAACAATGTCTTCTACGAATTTCTTTGCGTTCATTTTTGTATACTCCTCTGTATCGATACAATATTATTTATGTTTTTTTGGTTTAAGCCACGGGAAGATTTAGATTGGATGCCTGACCATACTTCTTGATCTAACCAATATTCTTGTACATACTTCACGTACTTGTGGTTTGCATCTGTATCTATAAATTTATTTATCTTATTTTGATTAACTTCGACAGGGAAGTTTAAAATTTTACTGATCCACTTCAAGTAATGCTGTTTGTGCAGGAAAAATGCTTCGTGGTCTAAAAAATGCACACTGTGGTCACTTGCAAGTAGCGTGTTGTAGTAGTAGTCCTGTGCTATAGGTGTTGTTACTTCTCCACGCACACGTTTTTGCTGTTCAGCATTTATGTTTTGATCACGCACAATAATAGCAATTTCAACATCTACACCTAGTTCACGGCTACGGTCAGCAACTTCTAATATTTTAGGCACATAGCGTACACCATCATACATAAACGGGCAACTAACATTAGCAAGGAAATAGTTCTTGCCTGTAAACTTTTCTGCTGTAAGTCTTTCTGGGTAGACCCAGTATTCAGCAAACGGCTCTAAGTCACTTGGTACCCAGTACTTGTCTACCAGTTCTTCCCACCCTTCGACATCAGGATGTAGACTCAACAGTCTGCCAAACAAGTGGTTGCCTGACCCTTGCGGGCCCGTGGTTATTAATAATTTTTTATTTTGCATAGCGTTGCTGTCCAACGTAGGTCCTAATTTTTAATGGATTAACTTCGTCTGTTGGGCCTGTGCCTGAATCGGGTGCAAATACAAATAACTCAACATGCTCACCTTTTTGACAGCAGAAGTTGTGCAGTGTATTGCGTGGCATCCAAAAAACATCTCCTGTTTCGATATCAAATATTTCGTCATTATCTAACTCAATATGACCACTGCCACGCAGTATCAGTCCGATACGATGACTAGGATGTGTATGCAGTGTTTGATACATTTTGTTTGGGAAATGCACGTAGTTAACTACAGGATCTCCTAGCCTACTAGGGTTAACTGCTGTAGTATTTGTACCACCATCCATGTAACTTAAATTTCCAACACCGAGATCATTTTGCAGGTAGTAACGATTTTCTAATAAGTGTATGCCTTTGTACTCTATTACCACGGCGTGACTATCTTGATTGCACTCGATGGTAAATTCGTTGTTAACTCCAAACGCTCCCATAACGTGATAAAAGACTGCATCGTTACTTAGGTACGTGGCATTACGTAGTAGCACATAGTATGTTCCGTCGGTTGCAGGAAAACTACGCTGTTCATTGGGTTCTAATTTAGTTAGCTTTAACGGCCAACGGTCTTGTGTAACAAATTCATTTTTAACGTGTAGCATTGCAGCCATTGCAAATCCTTACTTAAAGTAGTACGTGTATGTTAATATTGGAATTATTATAAAAATTTGTGGTATAAAGTTCAATAACATTGACCACTCCCGCCAACGGTACCCAACGTACATCCACCCACACGCACCCACCAGTTGTAAAAAACTGTTCCAGGGTGTCCAACCGTTAACATGGAAAACCATTGCAATTAGTATTACAATTGCACTAGCGTATTTAATGTACCAAATGTGATCTCTTTTCATTTGAATCCGTTCGCTTGCAACCAGGAATCATAAAATTCTTCTGACTGTTTTGGTATTGTAGAAAACTCTCTTAGTTTTTCGATGGCTAAGCCATTCGCGATATCTTCCAACTGTAAAACATGACTTGCATTTTTTGTAATCAACGATTTACTGATATCAAGCAAATCTTCGGCATAGTCTTCTACTGTACCGTTTCCTAACTGTTCCCATATACGATCGCTATGCAATTCTTTAAATCGGTTGGCAGCCCAGTATGCTAATTTATACCTGACAGTTATGCCAATGAATGGGTGATGATTTCTGATATGGTATTCTAGATCGTGACTTGATAAACTAACTGTGTTCTTAAACTCTTGTATATACTTATCTTTGGCTACGTCATCTTGAAATCTACCTGGCTTTTTTAATTTTATTCTATGATCTGGGACTATCACCCTGGCACCATCTAACTGCACATCCGTAGGATTCAGTAATGCTGTGATCAAATCGCCAGCAGTGCCGCCAGCGTATGCTACAATAAAATAGGTTGTTACATTTTCCATGGTTCCCCTTTATACACAAACCAAAACTTTAAATTTCCGTTTGTGGTATCTGGATTTTCTAAAGCATCATAACTGCCGTCAGGTTGAGCTTGTTTCTTTCTAAAATCAATATTGTGCCAAACTAATTGCATATCGTTATCTTTTGCGACATTCTGTGCCCAATCAAGAAAGTAATCTTCTAAGTTAATTGTTAACCTGTTGATATCCGATACTTGTGTGTCTCTAAAACTGTAAAAAAATCTACAGCCAGGATTCATTATCTTTGTGTACTGCTTACAATACTTTGCTATGTTGTGCGCTTCTGTCCATATATCGCCTCGGTTGTTCACTACAGCAAAGTTATCTGCACGTATAGATAAATTTTCTAAATTGTCTCTATCACTGCAGATATGCACAGACGGATAAAATGTTTTTACTACTGGGTGCATTTCTACAACTTCGATCTCTGGGTATATGTCTTTCAAGTAGTATCCAGAACTCGCAAAAAACACTGTAGTGCCCGGCTGACAGTTTTCTAGTATAGCATAATCATACTCGTCGATCAATGCCTTGCTTGGATTCTTTCGATTCCATAGCCAATACTGATGTTTCAGACGCCCCAGTCTATATCTAATATACTGTGTACGCCAATCTGACTTTATTGGTTGTTCTTCAAAGAACTCTAGTAATTTAGGCATTGCGCTTTCTTATAAAATAGTGTCTGTCAGGAACAGCCCAAGTAAAGGCATTTCCGTAATCCACATAGTTTAAACTTAAATCCGTGATGTCTGCATCAAGCGATTTCTTTAACCACTGTGTTATTGCCAACGTAAAGTTAGAGTCTAGTGTAGTGTCGTGGTAACTGTCGTCAATGTTCACATAGCATCTATTAAGACACAAGTACAGCGGACACCGATCTAATAGATTTTTAACATTGTCCACAATAGCAGGACATGGAGATCTGCTGAACTTCTGATCTGTAATTACAATAATGTCTGCTTCATCTATGTCGTACTTGGGGTCATTTACAAATACATCAGTATCCGTTATGTAATGAGGTTTCGTGTATTCGTTTAGGTACAGAAAGTCGTGTATTTGCCTTTCTCTACGCAATTGATCGTATTGCCCTTCAAAGAATCTTCTTTGTAACCTGTTGAAGATCTTTGCCCATTTATACAACCCTTGTGTTGGATTAACAATAAGTTCCTTACTTGTTTTAAAAATCATTTTATTATAGTTACCAATATGTCTTTGTGTATAGTAGGAACGTCAACAGCATGTCCAAACTCACGTTCAATCCAGTCTGGAGTAAAGTATTCCCATGTTGCACCTGCTTCGTATGCATATTCTAAGATACCTGTATTTTGTTTCTGTATTTCCATCATCATCTTAGCACTGTTTTCGTACCAATCGTAGCAAGGGTACTTTATCTGGAAGCCACCTGCTTCGTGCCACCAAGTGTAACTGGCTAAGTCTGATCTATATACCAGCATTACCCAACTGTGCGGATGGTTAATTTTAAGCCATCTTGCAAAATACGCCCAGTTATGACTCTTAACTAACTTGTGGCCTCCGGGTTCTGGCCACGCTTGGTTTATGTAGTCTATACCTCTATTAAGATTAGCGTCAAACTCCATGCCCTTGCCAAAGTATGCACCTTTGTGCCCACTGTAAGCATGATGGTCGTATGATCGTTCTGGGGTACGGTCACTGGTATTAAATCCAGGTATGGTTTCAATAGTTTGTGCTATACCACTCCAACGGGATCCGGGTACACCAGTAAAGAATATGTGTTCAGGTATTATCATAATATAAGTATACTGTAATTATCAAGGATTGTCAATGAATCAAAAATTACTTAACGAATATTTTGCGTCAGTTTGGAAACCCAGCACATCAGGCTTTGGTGAAACAGGTTTTAACTTGGCAAATGAAATACAAGCCGATGAATGGGTACTTGACGTAGGTTGCGGATATCATCCATACAAAGACCTAATTAAAAACATAGTGGGTATTGACCCTGCAAATGATGCCGCAGACCACAAAGAACAAATAGAATTCTTTGATACAGATCAACGCTTTGATGTTGCATTCTGTTTGGGCAGTTTAAACTTTGGCGATAAAACTGTGGTAGAATATCAGATTGGCAGAATCATGCGGCTAATGAAACCCAAGTCCAGAATATACTGGCGGTGTAATCCTGGCAACTACGACCACAATAACCAAATGCAATACCAGATACAGTTTTATCCTTGGCGTGAAGTAGATCACTATCTAATGGCGCCGCAATGGGGCTATCGTGTAGAAGTGTGTAAACGAGACAGTGGATATAAGAATAGAATCTATGCAGTCTGGACAAGTGAGTGATCGTTACTTATACAGGAATTAAATTATTATGTAGTAGTATTAAATAAAAAAATCTAACTGTTAAATATTTTTATGGGCCGGACACCGTAACCCATACATTTCAAGCAACAAGGAGGTTAGATTGAGTAAACAACGTCGCAAGGCAGTACAATTAGAGGTAGTAACAAATACCAAAAGTAATGATTACAAGTCATATCAAAAAAGAAAAAGTCCTATACAGTTAGTCCCCAAATCACTTAACCAAGAAAAATATGTAGATCTATTAGAAAACGACCAACGTCTAATAGTATTTGCGTCAGGCCCTGCTGGTACAGGCAAAACCATGTTAGCAGTATTGGCCGCACTAAAAGCATTCAGAGCAGGTGAGTGTTCCAAAATTCTTATAACAAGACCAGCAGTTGGTGTTGATGATGAGCAACATGGATTCTTACCAGGCACACTGGACCAAAAAATGGAGCCGTGGACAAGGCCAATTTTTGATATTATAGAAGAGTATTACAGACCACAAGAGGTAGCCCGTTTGCTAGAAGAAAAGTATATAGAGATTGCTCCACTAGCATACATGCGAGGACGGACATTTAAAAACTCGTGGATTATTGCAGACGAAATGCAAAACGCGACACCAAGTCAGATGAAGATGCTGTTGACTCGTTTAGGTGAGAACTCTAAGATGGTTGTAACAGGTGACACACAGCAGGCCGACCGTAGGGCCAAGGACAACGGATTATTGGATTTTCAAAGTTTAATGACAAACTTTAAAAGTCGATATATTGCTGGTGTAGAGTTTGCAGTAACGGATGTACGTAGACATCCTGCTGTGGCTGAAGTTCTTAGATTATACGGAGAGGAGTAACTACATCATAAATATCATGAATGATTGAATATAAAGATATACGGAGTTTGCACCTGGAAATATCAACCAGGTGCAACGCCGCTTGCCCAGAATGCCCCCGTAACTTTCACGGGGTTGACATAATAGATACCTACCCTGTGACAGATATGACTTTGGTACAAGCCAAAACAATCTTCACCCCGCAATTTCTACAACAAATAGATAATGTGTTAATCAACGGCAACTATGGTGACTTCATAACCGCACGTGATGGACTTGCTATTGTTGAATACTTTAAAGAAACAAATCCAAAACTGAGAATAGAAATCAGTACCAATGCCAGTGGTCGTCCAAATTGGTGGACTCGATTGGGTGAACTGGGTGTTACTGTTGATTTTAGAATTGATGGGTTGGCTGACACACATCACTTGTACAGACAATATACAGACTTTAACTTGATATTAGAAAACGCCAAAAAGTTTATATCAGCAGGTGGCCGTGCTGTGTGGGCGTGGATCCCATTTGATCATAATGTCCATCAACGTGAGTTAGCTGAAACCTTAGCAAACGATATGGGCTTTGCACATTTTTGGGTGGCTGATGCTGGCCGCAATGTAGGACCAGTATTCAACAGAGAAGGTAAATTAAGTCATGTGCTTGGTGATTATCGTGATTCGACAGACTTCGACGAATTGTATGCACAACATGTTTACTATACCGATCTGCCAGAGATTACACTAACCGAAACAGTTACAAAACCTATAATTGACTGTCATGCAAAAAATAATAACGAAATATACATAACAGCAACCGGGGAAGTATACCCATGTTGTTGGTTAGGGTTTTATCCACGTAACAACACAGGCAATCCTAGTAACGTTCAGTTAAGAAAAATATTAGAAAATAATAATGCTAATGAGATTGGCATAGAAAATGCAATTAACTGGTTTATAAAAATTGAAGAGTCCTGGAAGATAGACTCTATTAAAGAAGGTAGGATCTACAGTTGCAACGAGACTTGTGGCAAATGTGCATGAAAGTCCACAAAACCTTTTAGTTTTTTAACAGTGACGTCGTAGTCCTTGTGCAGTATCCCAACACCACCCGCGTCTTTCCATTCTTGAATGTTATCTGATCTATCGTCAATTAAGATGTCACCAGTACGACAATGATTCTGTTTGTCTCTACTATAAGGTCCAAAGAACACAGGAGTGTCTGGAAAATTCTTTTGGACCCAGTTTACCTTATCATACATAGCGTACTGTACATCATTCTTCCTGGGTATAGCAGTTAAAAAAGCGACCCTATAGTCTAGTTTTTTTGCTATTTTGTGGCACAAATCGTATAATTCTGTAGCATAAGGAGTGGGTTTTAAATCCCTATATAGTCTAGGGTTCTCTATCAGTACTTTCCACACGTTTTGTGGGTATTTCCCTTCACTAGGTCCAATTCCTAGTTTTTGATGTGCATAACGGTCAAAGTCTGCGACCACACCGTCCATATCGATATAAAGTGAATTCATTTCTTCATTAATCTTGAAAGCATTTGTGAAACTAGATTGTCTTGAGTTCGTAGTTTTATTTCCAAACTACTGAGTTTATCTTTTAGATACGAAACTTCTGAATGTAGATGTTGCACTGTTTGTTCCTGCTCTCTAAGTTTTTTATCTTGACTTAGTAGATTAGGACGAGGCGGAGCATTAGGGTCCACGGGACGCTTTTTCTTTGCTCGCATAACTTTAAACATGTCGCTCATATAAGATATTTATCGTCGGGTATACTAGGGAACTTAATTGCTACTACTTTGGTATCTTTAATGTAGTAAGCTCTGTATTCTTCTCCAGGTTCGCTTAGATAAACATCGCCAGGACCGAACGCTACATCGTTAATTATCATTAGTCCTTCAGTGACCAATTGTAGTTCTGTTATTATTTTGTGCTTGTGCGGAGTGTCCACTTTGCCTGCAGGATTCTCTTGCCAGCATGCTTCAAAGTCCTTTGTACGAACTAGTGCTTTTTCGAAGTCCCCAATAAACCATCCTCTGTCACCAGCATCACTCAGTTGCAACTTTTTCATCTTGGGCTTCCGGTACTACTAGTTCTAAGTTAGGATTGATCGACTTGACTGCATCGTGTATGTACTGCGTGTAGTCTTTATAGTAATGTTGGAACAAGGACGGAAAGTCTTTGGTAGTGCTTAAACTGTTGCGCACAACTTCTCCGTCTATTAGATTAAGAACAACCTGCGACCCTATTAGGTCTTTGGTTCTAACCTTGTTAGCAACCTGCACTTGCTCGTCCCATTGCCAGTTGCCTGGGTCCTGCATATAACCTTTGAGGTGTGTCATATTAGGATTCTTTGGTCTTTGTGTGTACTTTGCTATTAAAAATATGCCTTTCATGATATTTGACCTAATTCCGTTAGTGTTGCACTTAAATTGATTTCAAAGTCTGCAACCAGACTGTGATTCACTGCACCCTTGCGTATTGCCAGTATAGCTTCATCTTGTCCTTCTGGAGTAGCACTCCACAGTTCCAAGTTCTGATACATCCAAGTAAACAGTTCTTCCATTTCATCTGCACTGGCACTAGCACACAGTTTCTGCCTGCCTTCTCTAATCTTACCTGCTTTGAACAGTTCAACAACTTCCAGTTTGTAATCACCGGTGCCACTGTCCTTGCTGTTGTTAATAATCAGTTTACCAGTTACACTGTTCATTTGTAACATCTTCAAACAGTTTCGCAAGTCTGGATATGTTGCTTTTACATAGCTGTCCAGCGTATCGATGTCAAACTCAACGCCTTCGCCTAACAGTACCTGTGCGGCTCTTGTTGTAAACTCTGTTGTGTCTGTTTTGTCTATAACAATCTGTGTGCTTCTGCTTTTCAGTGGCGTAATGATCTTGTGTGCCAAGTTGGCAGTAAGTATAAATCTTGCCTGACTTTGATATGTTTCCATAAGTCCACGCAAGATTGCTTGTGCATTGTGCGACAAATAGTCTGCCTCATCTAACAGCACAATCTTCAATTCGCCAAACGGCAGTGTGCTAACAAAGCCCTCAATCTTGCTCTTCAAAAAGTCTACACCATTGTCTCTACTTGCGTTGACCTGTAAGAAGTCATAATCATCAATGTCCAACACGTTAACTAGAATTTTTGCTAGTGTTGTTTTGCCAGTACCAGCAGGACCAGTCAACAACAAGTGTGGGATTGATTTTTCTTTAACCATGTATTCAATCTGTTCCCTGGTGTTAGGATCAGTAAACACATAACCATCTAGTGTGTTGGGTCTATATTTTTCAGTCCAAAGTTCTTTCATAAGTTATCTTTATGTAAGCAGAGCAAGTCTTCGCAAGTGCGTGTGCTAGGATCTACTTCTGCCATGGTTTCAGGGTTGAATGCTACGTATCCACAATCTTCAATGGTTTCAAACAGTTTTTTGCTGGCCCACGGACTGTATGACGAAAACCATTCAGTGAACAGCACAGGTTTATACTTTAACAGAATATCTCTACTGCTTGCAATGATTTCGATATCATGTCCCTCTGTATCTGTTTTGATAAATCCAATTGCGTCTTGTTGTTCTTTGGTTAGATGCTGATTAAGCATTGTTTCCAGTGTCATGGTACTGACCTGAATTGTGTCACCTGTTTTCTTATCTATGTTCTGCTGTGTTCCTAGATCAGCCTGCTTGACAATTCCTCCATTGCACATCATGTTTTGATGGTCACCAAAAGTAACCATGGCCTCATTACTACTAGACACTGCATCCATAACTGGTATCATAGTTGCCAAGTGATCATTCATTCTACAGTTCATTTCCAGGTATGGATAAATGGTTGGATTCGGCTCACTGCTCAACACTGTGCCGCGACTGAGAACTGCCATTGGTACAGCAGTGTCGCCACTATGTCCACCGATGTCAATACAGGTCATGCCAGGAGTAATCCACTTGTCCCAATGTTGCTGTCGCATGTAGTATTCAAACAGCACTTGCCATTCTGGACTGCCGTCTTTAAAGTGATCCATACGTAGCCAGTAGCAAACGTCTCCTGGGTAGCCATAGTCTTCAAGACTGAGGCGATAACACTTCTTTAGACCAAAGTCCAACTGCATTATACCATTTCCTCATATACGCCCAATAATTCTGCTACTACAAATCCTGCACCTGCCCACCAAACTTGTCCACTCATCAAGAATAGACCAGCAACAATTCTAATTGCGCTTTTAGCAAAACTGATGTTTTTGTGTTTTACCGGGTCTGGGTGTTTTGTTTTTTTAGCGTTCGCCATACTTTTTCCTTTTCCATTTCGTCGAGCCACTCCTGTTCTCCAGTATAAGTGGACGCTTCTTCTAGCATTTCATCTAGTATAAATTTTACACGATATAGGTCTTGTTTGCAACCCCAAGTTTCAAATCCTGTTGCATACTTGTCGTGCATTGCACGGTTGCATTTCCTAAGTTCGTGTGTAATCTTTTCTACACTCCAATCTATAATCATCGCTCCACTCACGCTATGCGTAGTCTCTAGTTTTGCGTTCTGCATGTACAGAGTTTGCAATTGATTCTGAATTAGGCTCTTCGTCACTGACCATCATGATTGCATCTGGATCAGCTCTACGTATAGTAAATTCTTCACCGTCTTTTGCAATCTTAATACCACGACTCCATCGTCCGTGTTCTAATAGTACCCACTGTCCCACGGTGATCTCTGTTTGTGTTGGGCCCACAGCATATACCTTTGCCCAACGTGGACGTATACCATCTGTTTTGCCGTCATCACCTAATAGCACAATACCACTGTCTAGTGTACGTCCTTCGAAGCTCATATCACGAACAATTATATTGTTGTGTAGCGGTTTAATTGTCTTGCCTTCGAAGTCGAGACGAAATTGATATCCAATGTTTTGATCGAATGGATTCTCTACTGCCATGTGTATTTCCTTATTGAGTTATGTTGTAATAAATTTAACTAATGTAAGTTTGTAATAGATTCACTTAAAATCGACTAACTTTTTTCTTTGGTGGCTCTGGTTTCTTTGGTACCAGATCTTGATCTGCTTTAGTTTCTGTAACTGCTGATGCAAGACTACCTCTAATCATTGGTCTGGTTTTGGGTTCCTCTGGCGTTACGTCTGGTGCAGGTTCTACCCAATCATCTACTAGTTCTTTTTTATTGTTTACAGGTTCTTTTGGTTGTGGAGGATTATCCGTTGCTACAGGCGTATTTAATTTGTAATAGTCCTGCATTACCTTGTCTTTGGTTTTTTCTATTACACCACCTGGGCCCAGTTGGTCTCCTCTGGCATTGATACCCATATTGCCTATCGCTATTTCGCTTTCGTTTGCAGCCAACAGTGAATCCATGTTAACTTGTTTTCCGTTTGCTGTTCTGTATACTTTTGGCATTTTTATCTCCTTATGCGCTGATATTTACCGTAAGAATTCGTGGATGTCGAGATTATACTTTATACTGTTTATCTTGTGGGCGCCTAACAAATACAGTACGTAACTGGCTACACTTGAACCTCTGCCCACTCCCCAAACAACATCGTTTTTCCTCCAGGTGTCTATGATATACTTTATTTGTTTTAACAAATCAAACATACCACGTTCCTGATACATCAACAATTCCTTTCCTACACGTTCTACTTCTTGATCTGTATTACATTGTTCAATTAACCATTTGGCAATATCCAAGTTCAGATACTCTGCAGGCATATCCCAACTGTCTTGCATCTTTCGATCAAACTCTTCTACATCTAAATCTGTACTGGTGTACTCTTTTAGTTTATTAAATCCAGCAAACAAGTTATCAACTGCACTGTTAAACTGCGCAGGATCATTTACAAATATTTGTTCTATACTTGCTTGTGGATTTTTGTATAGCAAGTCACATAGTTCGTCTACTTCTGCAACTGCTACACCAAACTTATCATACTTCATTTTTTATCATCCAAAAACGTCCTGGTAATATTTCCACAGAACAAGTTTTTTCATTAGCATATTCCGTTATGGCGTCTATAGTGCCTTGAAAATCAGGAGCATAATCATCTCCACACACTACTGGAACATGTTCAAATAATCTAAGCATATCCTTGACTGCCTGATAATCATGGTCTCCATCGTAATAAACTAAATCCCAATCTGTTATAACATCTTTGCCGCCAAACCAGTCTATGGTATTTTCTTGCCAGATTTTTTCAATCAAATAAAACTTTGGGTGTTGTTGAATAATTTTATCAAATATGTCACGATGTTGGATATTTTCTTTTTCTACATATCGAGCATATTGATAAAATTCTTCTTTGTTATCAATTAATTTCGATGCAAAAAATAAGTACTCGTTGGTCAACCCAAAAGTGTCAAGAATGAAGAACTTAGTGTCGGATGGCAAAACATTTAGCCAGGCCCAAGTACTTCTGCCCCACCCACATCCTATTTCTAATACATTAGGAACTTGGGGCAAAAGATTAGCTACATCTTTATAAAGTTCATGTTGGACATCCGTAGTCCAACCAGGAATGTCGTTGGCTGAAGTAATATTCGGCCATATGTTCATCTTTTCTTACCAATATCAATTAAGTCTTTGAACTTGTCGTCTTTACCAGCCAAGTCATCCAACATTTTTTTGTTGCGCTTATTCAGCTCATCTTGGTATGATTCCATAATCATGTTCAATTGGTTAATCATCTGTTGATTGCCCATGCTGTATGCTTGGTTTAACCTCTGCATAATATCACTGTGTTTTTTCTGTACTTCTTCGTCGCTTAGGCCGTCTAATTTATCTATCAGCGGATGCATTATACATCTCCAGTTTACAAGTCACCTTGTTTACGGTTTTCAGAATGAAATGCATCAAACTCACCACCGGGGTAACGTGCTTTTAATTTATTTACATTTTCTGCAATCACATCATTTGGATCTAAGTTCAACGCTCTGCAAGCATTAATCCAATACCACATGATATCACCTAGTTCACGTTTCATGTGAAAGATGTTTTCTTCGTTTACTGGTTTGCCCTGGAACACAATCTTTTTGGGTATTTCTGTAAATTCGCCACACTCTGCGGCCAACCCCATTGCGGCTGTTAACAACAAACTTGGATTAACTGTTGTATTGGTATTAATGTCAGTCAGCCGTTCTACTAACTTGTCTGGATAGTTTGACTCTGCTGAAGTTACTTCACGAACAAAGTCTTGATACTTGTTCAAATCAATTTGCATAAAAGAAAACTCCTAGTTATGCAATAGTATATACTAAAACACCACTAGGAGTCAACTGATTTGTGTAAATTAACTTATGTTCTTAACCAAGCTGTTACACCAGTGCTGTATTGTAAGTTAACAGCAACATTGCCAGTTAAGGCTGTACCAGTTCCTACCCACTTAACAGCGCCAGCAGTGTTGCCAGCAAAGTTTTGAACAGTTAATGTAGTAATGTTCGAGTGGAAAGACAATGTAAGTTCTTGACCGTCTAACGCAACGGTTGGAACAGTAACATAAAGATTGGCAATAGTTGCGGAATTTGCTGTATCAATATGATAGGTTCTTACTTCGTTGTTAACAAATAAGTTTGCACCATTTGCAACTGTATGGTAAGCATAGTTTGGACTAATTGTACCATCTTGGGTAGTTAGGTTACCTTTTACGGTTAGTCCACTGTTTACTGCGTTTCTGTTTCTGGTTAGATCTTGTATTTCAATTGTAGTACCGGCATCAACTGTGCTAAACTCAAACAAGTAATCATTTGAATTTGCTATCTCGTCAGCATTAAATGTTATAACACTACCACTAATACCGGCAACGGTATCTTTGTCACCTAACGAAACTGCCGCTGGCAGTGTAAGTGTATGAGCGATATTGCTTACATTGACCCAAACTGCAATTTTGGCTTTTTGCCCGGAACTGTTTGACGGGAAAGTAAATGCTAGTGTTGTAGCACCACCTAAGGTAATCTTTTGATAGTTGCCGTTAGCAAAATCAATAGTAGTAGCACCACTTACTGAACCAACATTATTGTATGTTTCTCTCCAACTAGTCAATGAGGCGTTGGTTATAACATTACCAGCCAGATCATTACTGAGCGTGGTATTGGTTAAAGCAGACTTTAGTACTGCTTTGTTTTGTAAGTCTTCTAACTCAGCTTTAGCAAAAGTAAGATTGTTACGTATGTTTGTGAAATTATCGCGGAAACCTTGGCTGTCATTATCTTGACCAGCGACCGGATATGTACCGTCGACATTATTTGGGTTTACTTGGCTTGTCATTTATACAAATACTCCATTCTGTGGGAACTTGATATATTTATCCTCTGTTTCAGGTTCCATATATTTGTCTCTATTATTACTGAAAGCTGTGCCCCCACGAACACCTCCTACAGTAGGATCTCCTTCTTTGCTAGTCATACTGCCACCATCAAATGTTGTTTCAGTTCCTTGCGCCTCTGAAAACACTAAGAAAGTTGGTGTAGCCTCTCCTCCATCAAATGTATATTGTAATGTAGACGATGGGTATGTTCGACCGCCGCGAACTTTTACTGTTTGATTTACAAATATTTCGCTTATAAACTCTAATCTTATTTCTTGGTCACTACCTGCATCCAGTCTTGAATGTTCAAAACCAGGTATAGTTTCATCAAACCCTATCGATTCGTCAAAACCTTCATCTGGTATTGTTTCGTATGTTATTTGCCACACTCCGCCCCGCTGGTTTACAGAACTTAATCCTGACTGTTTTTCTAAATATCCATATATGAATGTTGTACCATCACCGCGGACCCAACCGTCGTTGACTGCTTCAGTGTCAAACCCAAATTGTTTAGCAAAGATTATTTTTTCAAATGGTTGAATGTTAGTAACACCGTCTATAAGTCCTAGCAATTTTACTCTACTTAGTAACTCACTGTCTATGCTATTAAACGATTTGCTAACTGCATAGTCAACTGAAGCGGTACCATTGAATTTGATCCCTGCGCCTGCTGATGCAGTAATATTTGCACTTAATGTTAAGTTTTGTGAGCCCACGTTTTCTTGTACGTTGGTTATAAACACATTATCGTCTATACCAGACGATAACGTATCTACACTTGATAACGTCCAGCCATAACCAATTTTTAGGTTATCCGAAACAACAATAGCATTTGCATTAGTAACTGAGCCTACAACTGATGTTGTGATTACATCCGTTCCTGCATTAAGATCTACTAACTTATCAAACGTTGTGTCTCTGCTAGGTAAGAACTTATTAGTCGTAGTGTCAAAGAACTTACTTAGTGAGTTATCCCATTGATATCTGTCCACCGTGAATGGGATAGTATTTAAAGTAAACCCACTATTCCTTAGTCTATACGCTATTAGTTCGGATGCACCTGGGTTTGTGTAAACCAATGGCACTGCTCTAATAAGCCCCAATACCTTACCATTGGTTTGTACACTGGTCATCCAACGGGGCAAAGCACCGCTGTTGGTATAACCTAAACCTGTTTCTAATCGCTTTTGCATGTTAGTAAAGCTATTGGTATAAATGGTATTACCATACTCAACACCGTTTTGAATGTATGGGTTAGTGTTTGTGAGTGTAGTACTAAGCGGTGGACTATTTCCTGCAAACATTTGATTGTCAATAATGTCTGCATATACCACTTCGTATTCTACATTTCCGCTTGAGTCCAATGCTCTAGCTGTTTTAATTGCACCGAAGTTAATACTTTTTGTATAATGATTAAGTGCTATAGTCGACACCATTTCAGATGCTTGTGCAACACTTAAACCAGCTGAGAATAAGAATTTAATATTTTTTTGTATTCCAAAGTAAGCATCATCTGGTCTATACACATTTGCAGGCGGAACAAAAGAAGGATTTGTCACAGTATTAACATATGATCTTCTTTCTGTATTATCTGGCAATGCTTTTAGATATAGATTTTCGTAAGGTGCTAAGTTTCTAGACTTGATAAACACCCTAAAGCTCTTAGTAGCACTGCTTGTACCATCTCGTGTTGTTGCTTTTACAGTAAACCTACAATTCTGATCAAACGTCGTTGTACCACTGTCTATAGCTGTGGTAATTGCATTACTTGTTGTAGATCTTACTTTGGTTGTAGTGTCGTTACTGAATGTTAACAGCGTTCCTTGCACAACATAAATTGCTGGTTGCACCTCTACAGTTTTACTATCTACTATTGCAGTTATCTTACACCCTGCCGCTACGCCTATGCCTTGCACACTCATTCCTACTTCTAAATCTGTTGTGCTGGTCACTGGCAGATATCCTACTGCCGCATCTAAACTAAAGTATCTAAAAGAAACACGCCCTACTAAGTTTCCGGTACTCAGTACTTTTAAACCTTGTGGGATTCTACGATAAGGCTGGTAAACTGTACTGTATTCTAATTCTTTACCTAATGTATTGTATGCGCTAATAGATAGTTTACTTACAGCACCGTTATCCATTATGCCTAAATTTTCATTAGTGTTCCATATAATTTGTTCGTTCAGAGTACGTTGTACTGTTATGCTGAATACAACAGGGTCACTCTTTACCCCTGGATCTAGTTCTCTGAATGCTCTGACAGATACATTGTATGTTTTAGTTTCTTCAGTCTGGGTAGGCAAGGTACCAAACAGCCAACCTGTGTCTCGGTTAATTGTTAACCCGATCGGTAGTCCTTCAGCACCTTGATCAAACAGCAATGAATCAAAACCAGTACCTGGCGCAATATATAGAACAGTGATTACATCACTGGCACTAGGTGTTAGACTTGTAAACGTTAAGTTTGTCCCTGACGTGGTATAGTCTATAGTGGGAAGATATATCGTATCGTTTATTCTTACACTGATGTCAACTGCGGCAGCCGCGGTGTCTAGTGTGTAAGGTCCAGTACTACCGTCACCATTAAGTGTTTGTATTACAGGGGTATCAAGTTGATCTAATCCACTAAAAGCAAGTTCTGCAACTTCCCATTGTACGTCTTTTGCCTCTGGGTCGTATGCAAGGAATTTGTAAGCAAGTGTGTCCCCGGCTACACGTGCAGGAAGGCTATCCGGAGCGTTAAGTATGATTGGACGATAACGGTTATCATGATCAATTGTAATAAATGTATTATTGACAACGGTGATATCGTTATCAGCAGTAAAGTTTGACTTGCTTACAATTAATGTTCTAACATCTACTGTATCAAATTTTCCACCATCAGTAACTTCTACTCTAAAATTAAAGTATTTGTCTGTGCTTTCAGGTAATGCATCAAAAATAATTGTTTCGTATGCAGCCGCTTCGTATCCTAGATCATCAATATTAGCGGCAATGATATCAACATAGCCAGATAGTAATCCTGTTGAACTTAGTGTTGTGCCTGGAGGTAGGTCACCTTGGACCACTTTGTAAGTTGCTGTGGCACTAGGGTTGTCATTTATAGTTACAAATTGATAACTTAAAAATTCGCCATCAAAGAATGCACCAATCAAGTCCGGACGTGGGAAAATTTGTGGGCCAACTGCATTGCTGACTGTTAGTGTAAAGGATCTATCTGCGACGTCACCGTCGTCATTGGAGGCTCTGGCAGTAAAACTATATGCTTTGCTTTGGTTAACTGCACTAAGAATCGTCGGAGCACCGCGGAATTCACCTGCACGTGTTATGTACATTCCACCTGGAAGCTCACCTGCAATTAAACTATAAGTTAATGGTTGACTGTCGCTGTCTGTTGCTGATAATTGTAACTTAAAGTACTGGGATTCAGGTATTGTTCCCAAATCACCTTTAGCGGTTACCCATGTAATTGTGCTCATTTATAACACCACTATTTCAATAACTCTTTCTACAGTTTCTGCGCTGGTGTCTAGTGCAACACCAAATACTCTACTGTCGCCTACTTTTGCACATCCGTTGTCTGCCGGTACTAGCTCGTCACCTTTGGCAACTGCACCTACTACACGACATGGTACACGCCCTTTTAGTGCAACTGCTTGTCCATCTCCATCTTTGTTCATTAAGAACGCTGGTGCTGTAGATATAACACCAATTGCTCGTTGACCTTCTGAACTTGCTGTTACTTCTGCTGTGCCACCAACTACAACAACTGTACCTGGTGCATAGACTTGGTCCGTGGTATATTTCTCAGCCAAGTCAGCATATAGAGCTTGTGTTGATGTACCTATTAAGTAGCTTGCAGATACATTACCAGTAAACACACCTGTATTACTTGTTATAGCAGTCACTGCATTAACTATATTACCTTGCACTGTGTTAGTTACATTTACATGATTTGCGGCTATGTTTCCTGTGCTAGTTAAATCGTTTGTTGTTTTATTAAAAATTAATCCTGCGTCACCACCAAGAGTACCGTTATCGTTAAACTGTACCTGTGTATCTGCTCCGCCTACACTAGCAAATGGAGCACTGTTGCCTGACCAAAAAACGCCAGCATCAACGTATAACTTGGCTGATCGCACATCTCCGCCAACGCCAACACCACCTGATCCAGTGACTACGATAGCACCGCTAGTTTTACTACTAGATGCTGTTCCACTAGTATATACAGCATTTGCTGTAAAATTAGGAATACCACTAAATTGCGGAGCACTTGCAATAGTGGTTACATCTAATGTACCTGCATGTACTTGTGCCCATCTGGCTGTGTTCTTGTCGCCCAACCAATGTGTATTAGTAACACTTGGCATTACGTTACCACCAGAAGTAAAGATTCCTGAAGTTACTAAACTTGTTAGTGTACCTAAACTGGTAACACTTGGTTGTGCATTTGTTTTCAGTGTACCTAATAGGTTTCCACGGAATGCCGCATTGGTGCCAACAGCGTGTATGTCACTTACAAAGGTATTACCCGACACACCCAATCCACCTGTAATAATCACAGCACCAGTTGTTTTACTGGTTGAAGCTGTTGCTGATTGGAATGTAGTCGCTAGTCCAACAGTACCACCATTGAACGCACCAGCTGAAGTTACAACTGGACTACCGTTAATATAAATCGTGTCTGCACCACTAAAGTTCATGTTTCCAACATGGAAGCCTCTAACGGTAATATTGCCTGTACTGACTGTACCTGTGTTGGCAGTTACTAAGTTTCCAGCAATGTGTACATTACCAGCAACACCTGTGCCACCTTTAACTATTAATGCACCTGTTGTGCTCGAAGTTGATGACAGTGTGTTGCTCAACATCAATTGACCAAACTGTACATTACCTGGTGTGCCTGCTGTAACAACATTTGACGCAACAGTTGTGTTGTCTAAGTAGACTAAACTTTCTGAAGTGTTCTGCCATCCAAGGAAGAATTTCTTTTCAGCAACATCATAGTATTGTGCGGCAATACCAATATCTTTGCCGTCGTCACTGCTGAGTCCACCACCATCAAAGTGTAGGTCCAAAATAGGAGCACTTGTGTTTTGACTTGCACTGCTGGATTGTGAGCCACTAACACTCAAGTTACCCACAATAGTAACATTACCTACAATGGTTGCACCGTCCTGGCTAACAAACAAATTACCATAACTGGTAACTGTGTTGCCCACAATACTGTCTGCATTAACATAAGATGAAGCAAGGACATAGGTGTTGGATACAATGTACCCACCAGTTACACTTGCGGCACTGATTATGCTTTGTCTTGTGCCTGCAAATAGCCCTTCGTTAAATGTTTGAAAATTGTCATTAACAGTTCCAAACGCAGACCGTATAGTATCACCGGTTCCGTCGTTTGCTACTGCTCCTGTGTTAATGTTAATGTACGCCATTTTTTATCCGTTTTTAATATTTACTTGTTTAGTATCTACCTACTGCTACTTCAATTAGTGCAACAGAGTTGTCTTCAATTATTTCTAAGCTCTTACCAATAACACATCCCGGCTGATACTGTGTCCTGTCCAATGCTACAGCAACACCTGGCGTCGCGCTTGTTACTAGCAGTGTACCTTTGTTAACTGGTCCTTGAACCATACACGGTAAACGTCCTGTAAGTCCAACTGCAACACTTCCGCCGCCTGTGTTCATCAAGTAGGCTGGATTTGTACTAACAATACCTGCTACTCTTTCATCATGTGATACAGTTGTAACTGTAACTTCCTGTTCACCGCCAAATACCAATACAGTACCTGGATCGTATGTAGTATCTGCCTGATAATTCTCTGCCAAGTCAGCATATAGAGCTCCAGTAGCAGTACCTGCAAAGTATGTCGCTGAAACGTTGCCACTGAAGTTTCCGTGTATCGCGCTTACGTTTCCAGCGGCATTAATAGTTGGTGCTTGTACACTTGTGGTTGCATTCAAGTGATTTACACTTGCATTTGCACTGATTGTTGCGGCCACTGCTGTAAGTGCTGTAGCGGCATTAATAGTTGGTGCCTGCATGCTTGTTGAGGCAATGACATGATTGGCACCTACATTAGCACTGAACGTACCTGCGGCTCCCGTTACTGCTGTGGTTCCGTTTACTGTGGCAGCTTGTACTGTGTTGGTTACATTTACATGACTTGCGGCTAAGTTAGCACTGATTGTTGCGGCCACTGCTGTAAGTGCTGTAGCGGCATTAATAGTTGGTGCTTGTACACTTGTGGTTGCATTCAAGTGATTTACACTTGCATTTGCACTGATTGTTGCAGCCACTGCTGTTAAACTTGTAGCGGCGTTGATAGTTGGTGCTTGTACGCTTGTAGTTGCATTCAAGTGATTTACAGCGGCGTTAGCACTAATCGTTGCAGCCACGGCTGTTAAACTTGTAGCGGCATTAATAGTTGGTGCTTGTACACTTGTGGTTGCATTCAAGTGTACTCCGCCTACGTTTCCAGTAGCGTTTACTGTAACTGCTTGTAAACTTCCAGTTGTGTTAAATGCATTTGCTCTGATATTACCTGCTGAACTGTAAATTACACCCTTACTACTTACTACGGTATCTGCTACAGCATTATCAAGAACGTTAAGCTCTGCCGCTGTAGCAGTAATACTACCGGCACCAATTTGTAATGTGCCAGCATTTACTGTATCACCGTTAACAGTAGTAGCTTGCAATGAGTTTGTTACGTTTACATGACTTGCACCTACGTTAGCACTAATTGTAGCGGCTACTGCTGTAAGTGCAGTAGCGGCATTGATAGTGGGTGCTTGTATTGAGGTTGTAGCATTAAGATGGTTTACACTTGCATTTGCACTGATTGTTGCGGCTACTGCTGTAAGTGCAGTAGCGGCATTGATAGTGGGTGCTTGTATTGATGTTGTAGCATTAAGATGATTTACACTTGCATTAGCACTGATTGTTGCGGCTACTGCTGTTAAACTTGTAGCGGCATTGATAGTGGGTGCTTGTATTGAGGTTGTAGCATTTACATGCGGAGCTCCAACGTTTCCTGCGGAATTAATTGCTCCTGCTACGCCAGCACCACCTGCAAGTATCAATGCTCCAGTTGTGGAGGTTGTTGATGCTGTGGTGTTGGCAATTGTTAAGTTACCAACTCTTAATCTATCCCATATTATGTCTGTGTCTGCCCAGTTTATTGTTGCACCAGGTTCTGCATCAACATTACTGAATACTTTCCAAGTGCTGTCGGTGTAATCACGCACAACACCTGTGTGTTGATAAACATTAGCGGACCCACCAACGAATTGACTAAACGTACCAATGTCGTAGTTGTATGGATATACTGTATTTGCAGTCAAGTACAACAATGGGTCTTGTACGTTAATTGTGTGACTTGCAATACTGTTTAGGTTTGCAACCGTTAAGTTACCGTTAACAATGGCGTTGCCAAACACATTCAGTGAGGTCAACTGCCCTACACTTGTGATATTTGGTTGCGCGACTGTAGTCAGTGTGGCACCAAGGTTTGTAATATTACCAGTAGTTGCGTTTATTGTTCCTGTAGTAACTGTGCCCAGGTTGTTCATGTTACCGTTATAAGCGGCTACATTAGCATCACCATAGGTGCTACCACTAAAATTAGCATTAGCGTAAGTTTGGTATGCTCCAATATTTGCATTTAGTGTTGGTAGGGTTGTGCCAACAGTTGTGCCTACGTTAGCATCAAGTGTTGTTATATTAGTTGTTGCTGTGCCTAAGTTAGCATCAATTGCTGGGATAGTTGTGCCAACAGTTGTGCCCAAGTTAGCATCAATAGCTGGTATAGTGGTGCCAACTACAATTCCCAAGTTAGCATTTATACCTGGTATAGTTGTACCAACTACCACACCAACATTGGCATCAAGTGTATTGAAACTTGACAAAGTTGCAAGTGACGGTATGGTTGTGCCTACAATTGTACCTACATTAGCATCAATAGCAGGAATAGTTGTGCCTACAATTGTACCTACATTAGCATCAATTGCTGGGATAGTTGTACCAACAGTAGTACCAATGTTTGCATCAATAGCAGGAATAGTTGTGCCTACAATTGTACCTACATTAGCATCAATTGTTGTAATTGCTAAGTTTGCGGCAGTTACATTATTATTCACAGTGGTAATTGCTAAGTTTGCGGCAGTTACGTTAGCATTCACAGTTGTAATATTTGTAGTTGCTGTTCCTAAATTAGCATCAATAGCTGGGATAGTTGTACCAACTACAGTACCTAAGTTGGCATTTATGCCTGGTATAGTTGTACCAACTACTACACCAATATTGGCATCAAGTGTTGCAATGTTTACATTTGCCGCGGTTACATTTGCATTAATTGCCGCTATTGCCGCAGTATCAACGGTTGCAATAACAGCATTAGCAGCCGCCATGTTTGCATTAATTTGGCTGATATTTAAGTTAGCATAAGTCTGGAATGATCCAGTGTTTGCTCTAATTGCAAATATAGCGTTGCTGTTAACGGTAACTCCGTCACTTATGCCACCGATATTAGCATCTACGGCTGCCCAGGTTCCTCCAGTAAATGCACTTGACTGTATAGTACTGTCAGCAAACGTTAAGTTACCAGTAACAAGTTGGAAGTTGCCGTCTTTGTTTAGTTTTGCCAAAGCTGTGTTTGCTTGTAAAACTACGCCTGTGTCTGATTGTACCTGGGCATTGCCTCCAACGGTTTGGAAATATCCGTCGTGTGCATATTGTACTATCTTGCTGTCAACCCCTGCAGGTATAAAGTTTCCTGTAAATGTGCTGTTGTTTATGCCAACAGCTACGTATTTGGTAGCTCCACTACCAAGTATAGCATCATTAGCGTATGCAACATAATTTGATGTTGCGCTCGTACCAGTACTCTTGTTCTGTGTAACTATTTCGTAACCAGCATTTATGTTACCTGTAAACACAGCACCTTCGTTGGGCCAAGATAAACTTGGTGCTAATCCAACTTCAAGTACACCGTCAATTTTAACATTGGCAGTTGCTAGTAGATAGGAAGCACCCACATTGCCTGTGAATGTTGCGCTGGTTGCAGTGTTTGCATAGTTTGTTCTGATGTAACCTACGTTAGCATCTAGTGTTTGTATTTCAGTTGTTCTTGTGCCCAGGTTAGCGTTAATAGTTGTTTGATACGCTCCTAAGTTAGCATCAATAGCAGGGATAGTTGTACCAACAACCGTGCCAAGATTGGCATCAATTGTGCGAATACTATCGCCTTGTACGCCTGCATTGTTTTGCAGGTCAACAAGTGCAACACTTTGTGCCGAGGCGTTTGATGTGAGTGTAACAATACTAGTAGCCTGTGTGCCTGCGTTAGCAGTTAAGGTGTCAATACTAGTTGCTTGTGTAGCGGCATTACTAGTAAGTGTGTTAATGCTAGTGGCCTGCGTAGCGGCATTACTGGTAAGGCTTGTGATATTGGTTGTTGCTGTGCCAAGGTTGGCATCTAACGAAATAATCTCAGTTGATCTCAAACCCAAGTTAGCATTAATTGCTAGTATGTCTGCATCGTTGCTTCCAATAGTTGCATTGGCGGCTGTGATGTTTGCACGAAGTAGGTTAACTTCGTTTGTTGTAACACCAGTGTTGCTTTGTAATGCTGAGATATTGGTTGTTGCCACACCCAAGTTTGCATCGATCGAATCGAGCTTGGCACCTTGTGTAGCGGCATTAGCAGTTAGATTGTTAATTGAGTCTGCTTGTACCCCAGCATTGCTGAATAAGTTGTTTATCTGATTAAGATTGTTGGTAATTGCAACACTTTGTGTAGCGGCATTGGCCACCAGTGTGTAGAATGTAGTACTGGTATTGCCAACAATTGTGCCTACATTAGCATCAAGCGCATCCAACAGCAGATCCTGCACACCTAAGTTAGCACGGAATATTACCAAATTGGCTCTGTTGTTTTCAATGTTTACATTTGCGGCAGTAACATTAGCATTGATACTAGTAACGTTGGCAAGAATAGCATTTGAGCTTAGTGCGTTGTTGATGCTGGTGTCGACATAACTTATGGTTGCTCTAGTAGCGGCCAATCCTCCTACGTTGCCCCATAGTGTACCAACGTTGGCGTCTAGTGTTTGTATCTGACTTGTATGAGTTGATATGGCACTGTTTGCCGCGGTAACGTTGGCGTTAACACTGTTGAAGCTTGAGCTTAAGGTTGCAATGTTACCGTTTATAGCATTGGTTACATAACCTTTGCTTGCGGCATTTGCAATATCGTTTACGTCTAGTGTTACATCTCCAGTCTGCCCGTTGACAGTGAGAACTGGATTAGCAGGAGCACCAACATTGCTTATGGTAGCAATGTTTCCTACTGTTGCGTTTCCTAGTGTGAGGACTGTAAGAGTTACATCATTTACGCCCGACGTGCCACCTAGTGCGTTACCAAATATCGTTAGTGTATCTGATACAGCATAGTTGTTACCAGCACTGTTAATAATATCAACAGTATAGGTGTTAGCGTAACGATTGACTGTAAATCTAGCGTCTGTACCTGATCCACTTGTGATGGTAGATACATTCGAATAAGTTAGTCCACTGTTTTCGGCGGTAGAGTATAGTTCAGTAAAGTTATCATTTGCTTTATCAAACGCTATTCGAAGTTCGTCACCGGTCCCGTCACCTGCGGACGTTCCGATATCAATTATTTGTTGTGCCATAAATCATCCTCATACAGAGTATTTATGGCAGTTATAAAGTTTAAGGTTTTGGGGGGTTATGCGTTAAAACTGCTTCCACATCCGCAAGTTGCTGTAGCATTAGGGTTGACAATAGCAAAACTTTGGCTCATCAAATCCTTTGTGAACTTGATTGTGGAACCTTTAAGGTATTCTGCACTCATATGATCTATTAGAATACCAACTCCGTCACCGGCATCTATGCTGTAATCATCATCAGCAGTGTCTTCGTCGAATGTAAACCCATATTGGAAGCCACTACAGCCGCCACCTTGCACAAATATACGCAGTTTAAGGTTTGGGTTGTCTTCTTCTGCGATAAGTTCTTTTAGTTTACTTGTTGCGCTTTGTTCAACTGTTAATATTTCCATAATGTTCTTCCTTTATAGGGTTGCATTTTTCACAATAACATTCTGTGCAGTAGTCGCAGTCTTCATCTACACAACTGTGTCCACAGTGTGCGGCATGCAAGCATGCTCTGCATATTCCTTTAGTATTCATAAATTCTCCAATACAAAAATACCATTGACCATTAGATAGACATCACTAATCATCAGAACCACGTAAGACTATAACTCCACATGCCAGTCGATCACCAGCATTTCCGGTCTTCAATGATTCTTCGTCTCCGCCTTTTCCAAGATCATCTTTTTTGCTATGTATTACTATTGCTCTACCTACAACACTCCGATCTCCTGTTAGATCCACCCGAGGTGCTTTTATTATAAAGTCAGCAACACCTTTGTCATTGGCAACAACATTACCTAGATCGCCTACATGTCCTTTGCTGATGTCACCGTGGTCTACACCGTCTGGATTGTAATGAGCCCCAGCACTTTCGCATCCGTTGCTTAGATCACCATACTCGTGTATGTGAAACCCGTGCTCTCCGGGTTCAAGGCCCGTTATTTGTCCTCGGATCAGTGTGCCTTTTCCAGGTTTGCTAACTAAAAGAATAGTACCTTTGACTTTGTCACTGTGGTCTAGTTCACATACTGCTTGTGTAAAATCTTGATCCTCTGAGATTGCATTAACAGACTCACATTGGCAAGCCGCCGCTTTAGTTCGAGGACAAGTAGTATCCTCTGAAGTGTACGTCTGATTGGGTATAAGTTCTGTAGTAAGCATACTACTATTTAGTGCGATATACTATGCGTCCGCGGTTTAAATCATATGGACTCATTTCAATATCAACCTTGTCACCAAGTGCTACTCTAATGTTAAATCGTCTTAGTTTGCCAGCAAGTGTGGCTATAATTTCGTGATCGTTTTCTAACTTAACACGAAAACTTGCGTTTGGTAGAAGGTCTGTTATTTCACCTTCGAATGTTAGTAGTTCTTCCTTTGCCAATCTATCTCCTCATTTTGCTGATGGCTATTGCATCTTCATTACTAAACACAGGAACTGCATTTGATTTGTGCAGTGTGCCTATGCCTATAATTTTGTTGCCTGTGTATACCTTGTCAGGCGCTTTCACTGCTGTGCCAACACCCGTACTCAGACTCGGTATGTGCGGTGTTTGCCTACGATACACCTTTGTCTCAACGTAAACACTTTTTTCCAAACGCTTGGGTACACGTTTAGCAGGTTCCGGCACGTTATGCTTGTCCAGCAACTGCTTCCAATTTTCTGAATTTTTTCTTGCTTGTTGTGCGGCCTCTGCTGTACGGTACTTGTGTTTACGCTTGCTTTTGCCTGTGGTACTGAGCCACGGGCCTTCTAAGTGCATGGTCATACTGCAGGCTCGCTTAGTTTAGTATCAGCATCTACTAAAACAAAAGTTTCAGTAGGGTACTCCTTGCGAATGCTATCAATGGCTTCATCTTCAGTTGGTCCTTGTCCAAGGAAACTGTTGTTGCGATCATATAATAACACAAGTTCTTTATCTTGTTCGAACTGTATTATTTCTGTTTTAACTATCATTACTTTTTCTTCCAGTGCCTTAACACCAACCCGTGCTTGCTCCATGCCAGCAACATACGCTGATAGCTTTTGCTTTAGCACATAACTGGCAAATAGATTCCAGATTAGATAACCAAGCATGATAAAAAATATAAGGTCTAAGAATGTCATAGTTTTATTGTTTGTGTTTATAATATACGTATATTATAGACTCTTTTGGTAGCAAAGTCAACCTATTTTTCAAGGCTTAGGATCCAAGTAATTGCTTGATTTGCTTGCTGTTGGTCTACAGCATTTGGTGGCATAGGAATCTGACCCCATACACCCATACTGCCTTTGAGTATCTTTTCAACCAAATACTCTCTGTCAGCTTCTGTGTACTTTGCGGCTATGTCTTTAAATGCCGGACCTACCATTTTAACATTTACATTGTGGCATGCTACACAGTAGTTGTTCTTAATTACCAGTTCACCTGCTGGCTTTACGTTAGCACCTGATCCTGGTGCGGCTGTTCCTGTTACTCCTGCATGTGCAGGAATGGTTGCAATGATCAACCACATCAATAAACATATTGCTATTAAACTACCCACTGCTCCTACAAGTCGTTCTTTCCAGTTCACTATTGCGTCTCCTATAAAACTACTTAGCTGACATTGCATCATATATCTCTCCATGTGATTGTTTAAAGTTAGTACCTCTACGTAAATCGTAAAGGTCCATTAGGCTAATAAATTTCTGTCCAGACACTGCTGGAGTTTGCATTACCCGAGTAGCAATACCATGCAACTCGTTAGATTCGTGATTTATGTACTTCAAGTATACCAAGTCTTTTGCCGTCTGTGTTAAGTTATCTATGGATAATTCACTAGGGTCATCTACATAATTCCAACCTACAAAAACTCCTTTACTTTTTACAAAGTCTACAATTTCATCTACATATAATACATTTTGTATGCTGACTGTTGCTGTTATTATTACAGAAACGTTTGGAACAGTCAACCATCTGTCGAAATTATCTTCAATATCTTGCCAACAACCCCCACGTTGATCTTCAAATCTTTTACCAAAAGCATCTATGCTAATTAGCATTTTACAACTTTTAAATTTTTGTAGTATTTCCGTTAAACGGTCAGACCAAATACTGCCATTGGTGTTAATTGCAAGGTCTATGTGTTTGTGATCTCCTTGTGCAATTATATACTCTAGTAGCTCTGGCAAGTTTTTCATCAGTGTCGGCTCGCCACCCAATACTTGTAACATTGTCAAACCAGATAAACTGTCTTGCAATATTCTTTTAGTGTATTCTATGTCTATTAGACTGCGATTTTGCAAATTTAATAAAAGTTTTTCTTTATTTGCGGCCTCTGCAAATTTTATTTCTTCCATAGCAATAGCTGAACTAAAATTACTGTCGCAAATTCTACATTTGAAATTGCAGGTGATACTCGGCACTATTTGTAACTTTTTAAGTCCTACGTTAGCCGAATTCAAACTGTTTGTATCAGTAGTGATTAACTTAGTTAGGTGATTTCTTTCACTCTCACAACCTGCGTCTTCGGCACGCCAACATTCCTGACATTGATCAGGTTTCTCATTGTTTTCGAACTGTTCCCTCAGATCTTTAAAAGATTTACTATGATATGCTGTTGATAGGTTGTTTTTAGTTAAGTCGCAACCTGGATCATTTTCAAATTCTGTTACACGTATTTTACAGCAAGGATATGCTATCTTCTTTACGTCAACATAACCTCCTGCAAAGGGAGCTGGGCAGAAGAACTCTTTGTTGAGCTCTGCCATTAGTTTATGACCAAGTTAATACAAAAAGTGTTCGATCCTTGTCCCACTTGAATGCTACTCCTAATTGATACGTTGCAGGGCAATCATCGTATGCCCATAGTTGATGCCTAGAACCAATGCACTGTTGCAACCAGTCTTCAATTTGCCCAATACCCCATACCCAATCCACTTGTGGATTGTCTGGTTGCCCAGGCCATGGCACTGTTGCACGGTACCTGAAGGGATGATAATGATCGACCAGCATATAAATACTTATAACAATTAAAGGAAATGTCGATCATGGTTTTTAAAGTTAAAGGCAACACAATAACTCCAGCAGAAATGCAAGCCAAAAGAGAAGCGAAAGAAAAACAAAAGGCAAAAGCAATACCAATGGAATCAACTGAAATAACTGATGTGTACAAACCAACTAAAGCCAAGTCAACCACTAAGAAGAAGAAGACTTCTCTTTAGCCGCTACTCGTTGACGCAGTTCGCTTGAACTGAATCTGTGTTCACGCTTGTTAAAGTATAGCTGTATGCCACGCTGTTTACAGATGTCTTTACCTGTGAAGTCTTTGGTAGCATACTCATCACCTAGTATACGCACATCAATATTGTACATGCTGAGTATATCTTCTAAGTCACGTTCGTAAGCATACGGAACTATTTCATCTACACAAGATAATGCTTTGAGCTGTGTATATCGTTCCACCACAGACTGTATAGGTGAGTTCTTTTCTGGACGATCCAGGGTAGGGTCAACCTGTAATCCACATATCAAATAGTCACATTGACTTCTCGCATCTTCTAACATGGTCACATGCCCGGCATGAAGTAAATCAAACGTACTGCAGGTGAATCCTACTTTAAGTGTTTGCATTTCATGTCCATTCATCTAAATCAATAAGATTGCTTTCGATACTATTGTTAATAATGTTATTGTCAAGGTAGTCAATTGGATTATTATCGTAACTAACACCATTAATAATGTCTGGTGATTCGTTTATAGTTGAAGCATACACTAATAGTTTTGTGATGTCAAACGGTTGTGTTAGTTCTATATCACCCACAAAAAACGTTCCTTCTTCGAAATTGCAGACTTCTGCAATCCAGCGTCCTTTTTTTCTATACTGTTGTGCCTTCTCTACATTATCTATATCTACCTCAGATTCCGACTCGTAACTCACACCCAAATTGGTTAATGTTTCGTAGTCTGTGCTGAACTCAATTACAGGATCGCCATTCTCATCGTCAATTGATATATAGGTGTAAACACCTCGCTCAGCACCCCAGCAACGGCAAATGTCATCCAGCTCACTCCAGTCACGTGCATACACACCATCATCGTCGATTAACGGATGGTCTGGTAGTTTATGCCCATCGTCTACCCACTCATCAAGATCCATAAACAGTGCATGCTCCCACTGAATGTTGTTGTCCTTTAGGTACTTGATACTAGACTGATTGGGAATACATCCAACCACATGCTCCCTGCCGTATCCTGAGATACTGATCGTATATGTACATGAAGTGAATTTGAGTATTTCTACCAGTTTTTCTTTTTGCTCTTGAGTTGCCATTCAGCTAATAATCCGGGTTTATTATGGCCTTTTGTCAATAATTTTGTCTATTAATCCGTATTCCAATGATTCTTCTGAACTCATGAATGTATCACGGTCCATGTCAATCTCAAAGTCGTCATATGTCTTGCCTGCTGTGTTGTGTTTAACATACAACTCTGTGAGTATTTCTTTCATCTTGGTAATTTCTTTGTACTGTATTTCTATATCACTCTGCATACCGCGTGTGCCGCCACTGGGCTGATGAATCATGTGTCTAGCATAGGGCAACATGTGACGCTTGCCTGGCGCTCCTGCTTGTGCTAGGAATGACCCCATTGAACATGCTTGTCCAATCACATAGGTTGCTACATCACATTTGATAAACTGCATGGTATCGTATATAGCCATGCCTGCTGTAATAACACCACCTGGACTGTTAACAAATAAATTAATATCCTTGTCTGGGTCTTCTGATTCTAGGAACAGCAGTTGGCTAACAATTAAATTACTCATGTTATCTTCCACAGGACCATTCAGCATAATAATACGCTCTTTGAGTAATCTACTGTAGATATCATAAGCACGTTCGCCTTTTGACGTTGTTTCAATTACCATTGGTACTAGTGACATACTGTTCCTTTATTATTTAGATTACCCAATTATATATTCCTCTCATCGCAAGTAACAAATACATTACTTCCATTAATGCTCTAGGAGTATCACTATCCTTAAAACCAAAGTAAACCCACATTGCAGAACTAACTGTACCAACTGCCCAGCCCATCCATTGCACATCAGGATTACCTCCGCTTAAAAGGAAAGCACTAACCATTGCTAGTATGAAGCCGAACCAACGCAATCCATTTTTCATTAGTGTTTCCTTATACTTGGCATCCGGTAGGGGAGTCGAACCCCTCTTGCGGGAATGAAAATCCCGAGTCCTAACCGATAGACGAACCGGACAAGGTTGGTGCTGGAGGAGAGACTCGAACTCCCGACATCCTGCTTACAAAGCAGGCGCTACTACCAACTGAGCTACACCAGCATGCGTTTATTTACTTCTCTTTGCTATCTCGTTAATAATTTTGTTCTTGTGTCTTGGTCTACAAGTTTTCAACATTTCTTCTAGTTTTCCTGTGCTTAATGGACCGAGTCTTAGCTTGCCTGATTCATATGTTAATGGGCTGTTCTTCTTATTAACTGTCATACTATCTCCATTGTATCTTGTTAAAACATTTGGCGGAAGTGGTAGGATTCGAACCCACGGTACGTTTGCACGTACAAGAGATTAGTAATCTCCCGCCTTAAGCCACTCGGCCACACTTCCGTTACTACTACAACTTTCCTAATTTCTTAAGTTCTATTATATGTGTAATTACGCTTCTTGTCAAGATGTTTTTGGTGTACATCGTCCCAATCTTCACCAATTCCAGTAGCATAATCTATATTGTTTGGTAGTACGTCATGAGTCTGGCCGTAGTTGTCTCCTATGTAATCTGCACATAGTTCACCAGGGAAAGTTACCAAGTCTTGTTCATTAATAAATTTAGCCAATCGTTTGCTTAAAATGTACACATCAGATTCCATGTGTAGCAATTTGTCAAAACCATACAGTGTGGTATATTCTTTAGCAACTTGTGCAGATCTGATTAGGTGGTCATCAGTATCTATCGTATCTTCGTAACGATATATTATGATATCCTTGTTTGCAAACCAAGGTCGATCAAGATTGTAAATTATTCTGTTATCGCCCCAGCCTGGAAGCTCTGGACTACCATTGTCCACTATTAAAAGTTGATCAAACTGTAGGCCTTGTTGTTTGTGATAGTTGTACCATCTACGCCAACGTTTTTCCCAATCAAGATCTGACGTACTGTATCCTGTGCAGTATAGTAGTGTTTTACTCATAGTTATACCAATATGGTTCTAACTTAGCCCACCACTCCGGAAAAGCCTCCCGAAAACTTTGCCCTCGTATTGCATCTAACTTGTCTGTATGCGCACAAAATTCAGGCCACAGTTTATCACACCCTGGGATAATTTGATTTATTATGCTGTTTACTTCTGGGTCTTTAATTTCACTTTTTAGTTCTTCTTTGATTGGGTTTGGTAAGTGTCTAAAGTCGTAGATCTCGGGAGTATACACATTATTGAATATCAACTTGTCTATTCCAGTCAATTCTTTTAGTCGTTGCGCATGATAATCTATATTGTGCATGTTCAATGATGTTAGTGTATACGTTATACATGGAGACACATTATCGTAACTTGCAAAATAATCATTTACCTTTTTGCCATTTCTGAACAAGGTATCTGCATCTGCTAAGTGCCTAACATATTCCATTTCTGTTGCATCCGATGAGTCTAGGCTTACGTTTAAATCAACTGCTTTATATTGTTTTAAAATATCTAAGTATTTTTCATTCCATATCATTAGGTTGGTCGTTAAACCAATGTATATATCTTTAGCGGCGCCTACTTTAATACCATGCTCTAACCAATCCCAGGTTTGCGGATTCATGAATGGTTCCCCGCCATAAATGTAAATCACACGTAACTCAGGTATCCATTCTTTAAGAGTATCCCAAAATTCAGTGTTTTGTTTTCCGAAACTGTTTCTAATTATTTCAAATTTCTTTGTGTACTCGTTGTAGTCAACATCAGGTTCTTCTAACTTGTATGCATCTTGATACCACCTGGTGCTAGTAGCAGGGTTGCACATACGGCAAGCCATGTTACACACGTTTCCTGGTTTTAATATAATGGATCTGGGTTGATTCTCTAAAGGTTGTATTCCGTCTAGTGCCAAATTAAACTGTTGTCGGACCGATACACGACCAGCATCTTCAGCTTGCCAACAGGGACTGCATCCAGGGTGCTTAACTCCCTTGTCTAATGCAATTTTAATCATTTTCCTTGTGTAACTGTTCCACGCTGTTTTTGGTGGAGACGTGGGTACTCTCATAACATCATGTTGATTGTCTTTCCAACTCTCTGTGTTGACGTTACAACTACAGTAGTCGGTCTCATTTTGGATGGCCATGTTCATATGAGACAGGGCGCAATGCAAATTTGTTTTTTTCATATAATTTTATTTTAGTGCCTGGCAAACTAGTTGTCAATAAATATTAGGATGTCGAAGTATATAAATTTTTCTACTGACTTAGGGCCATTTGTATTTAAACTATTAGACACCGACTTCGCAAATTTTTGGTTAGAACATTTCTTAAAGGTTAGTAAAAAGTATCAGTTTACCCCAAATAAAAGATACTGGCCGTATGTAATACCAAAAGATGATTCCACAGAAACTACAATAAATCAATTGACAGCAGTCTTCGACAAAGTTAATTCTATTATACCGTTGCCTGAATCTGTTGACAAACAACTTTTACAGAAACTTGATATCGAAACACAGAAGTTTCTCAATAGACTGCATAGATACCTAGTAACAGCAACTGAGTCTCGGGATAGATGGGAGAGTACAGGTGATGCCCAATTCGATTACATCCCATGGGAAAATCAAGAAATCAATTATCTGTTTAATTTACTAAATCAAACTATTCACAAGCTCGAAGAATATGTTGTAACTCCTAATAGAAGTGATTTCAACATTTTCTTAGGTAGCGTAGAAGTTACACCAGTGGCATCACAATACGACGACTGCACAGTTTATCAAGATGATGTAGACCAAGAGATACCCGACAGTATGATGAAAGACCTAAGATTGCACGGGCACAATGTTTGGATTAAAAAGGATATACTAGGTAAGGATTTTATTACTGCATTTGCAGATCACGATGACCCTGCACAATCAGATGTGAGACCTCCACCTATAATCTCTGGTGGATTAGAAATAGACATAGATGATTCCAGGAGTAGATTTTTCCAACATGATAAATTTAAGTCATGGTTGGGTAAAAGCCCAACCGATTATCAAGGTAGTTACCCCTTAGGTGATATAATGGTTCAACCAAACAACTTTAGTTTGATAAGCAAGTTCACATTTGTGAATGTTACGACGGGTCAATAAAGGCTCGTTCTAGCACATACCCGCCTGGGTTCTTAAGTGTGCCTTCTGACATGCCCATGTGCTTACACCATTTAATCATGTCTTCGTTGAAACGCATGTTGCCACAGATCATAACCTTATCATCATTGCGCACAGGTAGTGTTTCTCTCCACAGTTTCACTGTGATTCTTTCATCGCCCTCGCCTGTAACAATTGGACGATACTTCAATACTGGTGCTACCATTTCGTGTATGTCTGTGTCAATGAAGTTGGTGTTTAACTGTTTATAGTACGCAAGTTCTGATCTGTGTCTAACACTGTGTACAATATTAATCTGGTCCCATTGTTCCAGTGTATCCACATCACGTATTAGGCTCATAAAAGGAGCGAGTCCAGTACCCGTGGCTAACATCCACAGTGTACCACCTGGTGTGAGTGCTTCGTTACGTAGTGTGCCCACACACTTGGGCATGATGATAACCTCGTCACCTTCTTTAAGATGTTGCAGTTTGCCAGTCAGTTCACCGTCTTGGACCTTAACACTCAGCCATTCTAGTTCTTCTTCCCATGGTGCGCTGGCAATACTGTACGCACGTAGTATTTTCTTTCCATCTGCTTCCAATCCAATCATGGCAAACTCGCCAGCATTGAACCTAAATGATTGATTCCTGGTTGTGCGAAAACTAAATGTTTTGTCGCCCCAGTGATGGGTCCAAGTTACACGTTCTTTAAACATCTTGATTTTCCTTGTTGATTCTTTTTAGTATGCGATGATTGTGTGTATAATTAGCGTCCTCGGGAACACTGTCAAACACAACTGCTCCTGCCCAGATTTTACTGTTTTTGTGCAGTGTTATGTCTCGTTCATGCCCTTCTACCACAGTAGCACTTAATCCTATCCTAACGTTATCTTCTACAGTAATACCACCTGCTAGTGTTGCTCTTGCACCTATGATAACATTACGCCCAATACTGCAATCATGCCCTACTAGAGCATACCAATCAACTACAGTATAGTCACCAATAACACAATTATCTGTTATTGCGGTATGCGGCATTGCTATAATACCATTACCAAGTTTACTGCTCTCAATCCTTATACAGCTAGGATGTATTAAATTAGTACACTTAATCCCATGTTGATCTAATAGATCTATTCTGGTCTTGCGTAAATTATCACCTGAATGCTCTGGGTTGTTTAGGTTTTCGTTTCCGGTCCACCAAGACGTTAAGAAAAAATCATGATCTTCAACGAATGCTGTATCCTCTAGCATGCTGTCTGCACCTATCACAGGAACACCACATACAGAGTCTGTGTTGCCATAAAAGTATTTGTCTAATAGGCCCACAACTTGTCTGTTGCAGGCTTTTGCAACCATCTGAACATCATGTAGATTTTGTCTGTGTCCAACAAATACAATTGGTTTCATATAGGATATTATACGCTAGAGATAATTGAAATACAATACTATTTAATAAAAAAGCGGCCGAAGCCGCTTTTCTTATAGCTTGTTTGACATTCTAAATTCTGGATATGCTACAAGAGTTATTAGCAAGTCAATAAAAAACTATTTTTGTAAAGCCAATTTGGCTCTAGTTTCTGCCAAAGTTTTCCTAATTTTTTCACGGGTGTCTTCACTGACTTTGTGTCCCTTACGTGACTCGGACCAATTCTTCATATGCTCTGGGGATTTCTTTTTACCTTTGTGGGCTTCACTTTGCTTCTTTCTAGTACGTTCTAGTGTTCCGTCGGCACGGTTTCTTGCGGCACGTTTCAATTGTGCTTCTGACATACGTTTCAGTTGTTCAGGTGTCCGTTTGCGTCCTTTGTTTGCCATTCCTTGTTTCATACGTAGTATTTCCTCTTTGCCTATTCGACCCGATAATGCTTGCCATGCGCAATAGTCTTGCCAATTATTGTGTTCTTCATATAACTTACGGTGTGCTTCTGCGTGGTCGTTTACAGTGAGTTCTACTAGGTTTCCGGGATCGTCAGTGCCGCCTAGATATTTTGGAATAATGTGATGTATATGTTTCATACATTTATTTATCCCAATCGTTATTTCAAAACCCAATGTCAATAAAAATGCCCACCGAAGTGAGCACTTTTTGTTTCTTCAAAAATTAATGTATATTAGCGGTTAGCAAAATACATTGTCACTTCGAAGCCATAACGCATTTCTGTATATTCTGGTTTTGTCCACATAGTAATTCTCCTCTGAGGTTGTTTCATAATCGTGTTAGAACGTCTCTAACACTTTTTACTTATGCATATTGTACTGGTAAAAATGGTAAAAGTACATACTGAAAATCGTGTTTTACTACTACGTATTTTCTGTAGAGTAGTTGAGACGCAATATCTCCCACGTGTCACTAAAGCTGGTCACACTGTGAACTTTTTCTGCACGTAAACTAATGGTATGGTCATTGCCACCTGGGTCGGTCTTGTCACCAAAGAACACAAACGGCGACAGCACATCAGCAACCTGAGCTTTGTCTTTGCCTTTTTGGTAAATGTCTATGCCTGTTTCACCTGCTACTGTGGCATCTATGTCCGGGAACATCTTGGTTATGGCTTCTGCTATTTCATACCGCTCGCCGTTGTCTGTATCCCATTTTACATAGTCTGTACGTTGTGTTTTGTCTGCTCCGCGCCCTACTACACTAAAGTTACACAGACCTATCCTGTGTTCAATATGTGTGCCTGTACGGGTCGGATATGCGCTATATTCGAGCCATTCGTTTAAAAATAGTTCAAGATCTCCGCCTATGCGCCAGTCACTTTTGTGAACCAGTTGTCCACGTACATATATGCTATTACCAGCACAATTGTAAACTGCGTTCACACTGTGGGCCACATCTTCACCAATCTGCTCTACTGTTTTAGCGTAATCACTTCCGGTGATCAAGTACACGTTCTTGTGTTTGATCCAATCCAGGAACCAACCCTTAAATGGGCCATACATTGTACTACGGCTAGGGGTAAGTGTGCCGTCCACATCAAATACATAATTCATAATATGATTATACTTGTATTAAAATGGTTAGTCAATAAAAAAGGGCGACATTGCGCCGCCCTTAATTGTATTAGTCTGCCATATAGACGCTTCTCAAAAGCTCAGAATACTCATTTGCAATAATTTCTTCTGTAATATCTTCGACAACTTCTTCGCCTTTGATAATGCAGTTCCAGCAATATGCTAGATAGTTAAGTACTACCGCACGGTTTTGTCCATAACCAATGTCATATGGTAGAGCATTGTGTGCGCCTACTGGATTTTGTACATTGCCTTTTACTAATGCATCGACTGCACTAGAACTAAAGTTACTGTCTTCGTATCCATACAGTTTAATATCTGTACTAGCAAGTTCATCAACAGTTTCTATCCATTCATCACTACAATCCATTGCAAGTCCTGCTAGAATAGCAACACCTGTTGCAGGTTGTACGTGAAAGTGTCCATTACCTGGAGCATCTAGTTTATCCATAAGCACTAATGCATCAGCAAGTTTGTCTACTTGATCGTGTAGATCTTTTACACCTGGAGTCTGGAACATGCTCTTGCCTCCATATGGACAACCTATATTAAGGGCTGTACCAATTGAACCTCTTTTTAGTTTTGAATTCTTAAAACGATCCAGCAAATTCTTAGCACGGAATGCGCCAGTAATTTTGTCTGCTTTTGTTTCAACAGCATCTACGCTGTCAATAATATAGTACAACGAACACGCTTCATATGGATCACTAATTTCGTATGTACGTACTGCAACTTCTTTTGGCACTGGAATTAACTTTACATTTGTGTTGACTACTTGTTCGTCTGAGTAATGCTTCTTCCAAATGTGCTGACGAGTGTTTCCGTCTAAAACATATGTCGAACCATTCTTAAAAAATGCAGGTTTCGAAGTAGTTGGTCCTGTATAATGTAACAGGTCAACTTCTGCGTGTTTGTGCATTGCTTTAGTCAAGCGTGTTACTGCTTTCTTAGCACGATGCTCTACATCACGGTTAATTGGAAATGTTGGAACTTTTAAGAACTCTATTAGATCTATCGTTGTGCTTTCTGACGGCATTGGGAAGTCTGTTAGTTCAAATGTTGGTTCTTCTTGGAATTCAAATAGGTCATTAGAGACCACTGATAGGTTTGTGTTTGACATAATTATCTCCTTAAGTTATCTTCAAACATGTAACAATGACCTCAGTCATTTTACATTTGGTAGGTCTTATACCTACCTTAGTATATTAAAGTTTTTGCGAAGAGAAGTCAATCTTTTTGGTAAAAAAGTCAATAAAAAAGGGCGACATTGCGCCGCCCTTTACTTGCCTCAAGTTGGATTAGAATTAATCAACGAGACCCATTTGCATGGCACGGTATCCAGCAGCCACCAACTTGCGGCTTGCTCGACCATGTGCATATTCGGTGACCCGAACGCCATTTCCAGCTTTTCGTGTGTTCGCATAGATTGGAAATCCTGCGTAACGAATATCACTCACGGTAGCCGTCGGGTTCTTAATTGCGAACCGCTTTGTAATCTGACTAGCGGAAAGTGACTCACCGTCAAGGACGAGAGCTTTGAATAATTTGCCTTGCTTTGTTTTTAGATTAAACAATATATTTCTCCTGTTAATTTAAATGCTACACTGTAGCATGCCTATAGTATAGGCAACTCTTAACACATTGTCAAGAGTATTCCTACTCTGATTTAACCAAAGTCCAAATACCATACAGGATTGCGGCATAAGACACAATTGTGGCAAGTGGGCTAAAGATCAAAACAACTACACCAACGGCAATAAGTGCTACGCCGTCTAAACTAGTGCGTTCTGCAAAACGATCTTGGATCCAATCTAACATAGTTTTCTCCTTAAGGTTGAATTGGTGCTACTTCTACTACATTGGCTAGTTTAAAACTACGCCAGCCATTTTTATCAGTACACCACACTGACAAATTCTCTGTGTTTGTTTTACGTTCTGTTTTTTCTTCGTCTTCTACTACCTTTTGTGGTGGTAGCATGTCTGTGTTAAGTGTACAAGGCATCTCTCTTGTTTCACCATTAATCTTAGTAAAGGTAACACGGTATACACCTTCACTCAACATGGATTTGATAATGTCTCTTCTTTGATCTACTGTTTCTTCATTAAACTTAACTGTGTTCATATATGCCTCTTAATAGTTTCGACAAGTATAGCACAATATAAATAGAAATGCAATGAATAACTACTTTTGTGTTTTACCATTTTATGCCAAAGAATTCAAGAAGCCCGAGACTACTCCTTGTTGTCTATTACCTACAGGAACCAATGTCGAACAAGTAAAACGTGACATGCTGGGTGGCCAGCGTAGCTCCGCCTGTAGTAAATGTTGGCACTTAGAAGATCGAGGTGCTAAGAGTGATAGACAAATTAAAAATGAGATCTTTGACTTCTATGCAGACAAAGATATCAATGCCGTTGAAGCTGAATGCAGAGACGACAATTACAGCACCAGAATCGTTAAACTGCACACATCCAATCTTTGTAATAGCACTTGTGTAACTTGTAATGGTCTTGCCAGTAGTCTTTGGGCCAACCTCAGAAGTGACGATGGATCATATTTGTTAAACGAAACCCAGGAAAGATTGCGTAGTCTGGACCCAGATGATAATGCAGGTGCTAAAGTTTGGTCGGAACATTTAGAATGGTTAAAAGGTAAAGCACAACAAAAAGAAACCTACATTAACTTTGTACCAAAAAATGTGTTTGATGATATCAATTACAAAGATCTAGTAATGTTGTCATTTGTTGGAGGCGAACCTCTATTAGAGAAGAAAAACTTTCAGGCATTGGAACAACTATTAAAGCACAATAATACCAACTGTTTTATAAGTTTGGTTAGTAACGGTAGTGTTGTGCTGACTGATGATCAAAAAAATATATTGTCACAGTTTAGAAATGTTAATATATGCCTCAGCATAGACGGTATAGAAAAACGCTTTGAATATATGCGGCATCCGTTGAAGTGGTCAGTACTGCTTGATAATATTAAATTCTTTAGAGAACTAAACTATATGTTGAGTGTAAGTTACCTAGTTAGTAATGTAAACGTTATGTACTATAAAGAAACTGTTGAATGGTTCAACAGTCAGAAGTTACCTTTCAATCATAATATGGTTTTCGATCCTCCTTACTTCTCTCCATATGCACTACCTATAGAGGTAAAAAATAGTATAGATCTTTCTTCTATACCCAAGGTCCAAGGGGGAAAAGACTTGGCTAACTTCCGTTTGGCTATTAAGGAACTGCAGGAACAAGATCGATTGAAAAATATAAGTCTAAAGGACTATATGCCTGAATTCTATAATATAGCTAAAAGATATCAAGTTTAATAGTCATGTTTACCTTTTAGTTCGCTTAACAAAATACCCTTGCTTCGTTCTATGTCTTCTTCATGCTTAACTTCTAACATAGTATGAGCAAAGATTTCAACAAAGTCCACAATTGCTTGCTTGCCTTTGTCCGAAAAGTGACTATATTCTTTACCAACTGAGCTGTGGTAATAGTAATCGGGGTCACTTACTAAGTCTAGTAAGGCCGCGTACACAGTTAATCTAAGCAAAGGTTTATCCATTAATTGATACCTTCCATAAATTCGGTAGAATTTCTTGCATATGTAAATTGGTTTTTTGTTTAACCAAGTCAATTAGTTTAAATTTTAAATGATTATGCAATATTAATTTCGGATCGAAGTTCAGTACTAATAAACTTTTAGTCCACGTGTTCAGGAAATGCACAAAATCATTTACGCTTTTGTATTTCAAACTTACTGGATGTCTAAGAATTATCGGATCAGAATCACTAATATAAGCAGGTCTATGCTTTGCTATATTATTTTCTATTAGGCAATCATGGTAATACTGTTTAGCAATAGTATCAGACTCTATACAAGTTGTGTTGAAGCCAAAGTCTTGTAAATACCATCCCGCAAAGTCAACCACAGTGATATTTTTGTCTAGAATATTATTTGTAATCCAGATGTCAATATTATCCAACGGAAAAGCGGAACCAAATCTGGTCTTTCTCCATAGCAACACGCTAGGTCTTGCAATGTGAAACAGTCTGAACTGTTGTGTTCGGGAAAGACCACCAGCAGTAGAGTAGGATTTTATTATTTGCATAGGCCGTAACAATCCATTGGATGTGCAAATACCATATGGTTACCGTCGACCCTATTAAAGGTGTGTAGTCTTTTAAACCTAGGATCACAATGTTTCATAATTAGGTCCAACGATTGTTCTATGCTGTCAGGTAACTCGAAGTCTATATTATGCTCTCTAATAGTAAACCTATTAATACCAACATAAGCCGTACTGGCATTTTGCACTAAGTTTCTAATCCTGTGTACCAACGTCCTAGTAGTCGTTACAGCAATGCCATTTCCAAAAACAATTATGCCGTTGTAATTAACTTGTTTATCAATGTTTACGTGTTTCCTACAAATATTATAGAAAAGTCCTTTTTCTGCTCGCCAAGTCCAATGTACACCAGGGAATTGGCTAACAAAGTCTAACATTATTTTTTCCTGCTCTAGTACAGTATCTTGTTTGTATTCATTGAGACTCAGTACTTGGCGATCTCGCCAAGTATCCAGATCTGGGTTATTATGTCTTTCGGGTATCATTGTGATAGGTCGGGCACTTGCCGTTTCTGACAAGGCCCATTGCTTACTTAGCCATCTAAATCCATTGGATCTCCGTCTTGCGTTTCACGTAAGAAGTCTCGGTACTTCCATTGCACCATGCCAATACTAAGGTCCACTATGATAGCAACTGCAAATCCAAAGAACCAATACGCAGGATTTCCAAATGCCAATGATCCAAAGAATGCAATACCAATAAACAACGACATCCTGGTTACTTCATCTCTGAGACTGATACCACCGATACACCATTTAATAAACTCAATATACTTACTCATACTTTTTCCTTAATGTTAAATCCACGGAATCTTAAGAACCGTGGGAATCGTAAACTGAAAGTACCATCCTGATTTTGTGTTACTGCGTCAGCACGTACTTCCACCAAATGATTAATAATAGAATCTCGTCCTTGCCAAAATTCATCGCGGTCAGCATCTGTGAATCCACTTCCCACATTAACTTGGATTTCCTTCCCATCATCTTCCCCCTGACAGACAAATGCACCTAGTCTGCCTTCGTTTCTCCCCGTGCCTTGCTCTATCTCAGTTACTTCTAAGGTAACTTCAATAAACGGTTTGGCTTTCAACCAAGCATGACTGCGTTTACATTCATAAGGTGCATCTATGTCCTTAATCATTACGCCTTCGTAGCCACCATCCACAGCCGCTTTATTAAGTTCCACAAAACGGCTTTGTCCTTGTTGTGTATTTAAATCTAAAGTTTCCCAATCTAAAACTTCTACATTAGGTAACTGTTGACTGTTTGACTTGACCCATGCTTTAACCATAGCACTTCGCTCGTGCTGTGGCTTGTCCCACAAACCTTTACTAAAGAACCCTGCAGGGATCATATCAAATAAGTGTAGTACAGCATCATTTGCCGCAACGTTATCTTTGCGGTGTACCTGTTTCATTAAGTCTTGGAAGTTAGCACTCATTACTTCTCCATCTAACACCATAGGAATATCAAATGACACTTGTCTGACTACTGCACTGATCTGTTCGCAGATATGTCCGAAGTTATGAAACTGTTTACCATTACGACTAAACATTTCAACAACGCCATTGGGCTTTACAAAAGTAATAACCCTAACACCATCTAGTTTAACTTCAATTTGTTTTTCACCAGCCATCTTCTTTTCGTGGTTGGCACTGTCGTGTGCTAGTTGGCAAGTGAATACCGGTACAGCATACTCAGGACGCTTTTGTTTTTTAGCCACGGTGTTTACTGTCTTTTCTGACACACCACAACGAAGATCCTTAATAAGGATACGTCTATAGAACTTGTTCCATTGTTCTTGTGTAGCAACATCCATGCACAACTGAATAGCATCACGTGCCGCATGGCCCGTAAGAACTCTGGCATTGAGCTCATGTGCTAGGTCTAAGAAAACGTCCCAAGTTAACCCTTGTCCTTCATTCTGGCTTTTTTCAGGAACCTGTTTAACACCAAATGTGTATAACTTGTCCAAACACATTTTAAGACCCGCAAAGAACTCGTCCAAGCCTTGGTTCATTGCGTCTGCCAGCACAGCCTCTTTGGCAAGTCTGCTATTGTCTGCTTCTAGCCTGGCAATAATGTCCTGTGGTTGTGTTCTCATCATTTCACATCCAGTTGCTTTTTGATATTGATTATGGTCACCGCTCATTATTCAATCTCCCACATAAGAACATCACCCTTACCTGTAAATACCCACCAGGCCATTTTTAATCGTTTTCTGATATTGATCCCGGGCCAACTCATAGGTCTCACACATTTCCAAAAACCAAGACTATCAGGACTGCGGACACTCCAGTTGTTGATTTCATCAGCGACATAGAATCTAGGTGTTCTCATTCTTCAACCCCAAGATGTTCTTTAATCATGTCACCGATATCTCTAATACTGGATCTCAGCCATTCGCCGTCACTGAATTTTGACGCACCTACATCAATAAACATGACACATTCCCGAACAATCAACTCGGCGAACTTTTCTAATTCTAAATATGGGGTATTCTCAAGCGTACCGTTTCCATATTCTGCGGCGTGGTCTTTGAGTATTTCAAGCATGCCGGACTTGTTAGCAATTTCCATAATTAATTCTTTATTCATTTTATTTTCTCCAAGGTAAACGATTCGTTTGGATATTCTGGAGTGGGCACAAACACATATTCCGTTTTTTGTTTGTAAGGGAATTCAATCGGAACAGCTGATTCCCCGTTCGTGTAGGAATCCTTAGACACTTCGCCGCCATCATCCGCATACCATTCCCAGAAAACTTTTCCGTTTATATCATAAGGTTGTCCGCTGAACCGATCTGGTTGTTTGAACACAGTTCCGCAACGTATGTTCTGATACATACCCTCACCAACCGCAAGCCACTCCCAATCTTCACCTGTGAGTGGCTTGAGTGGCTTAAATTTTGCAAGTTCCGAGAACAATCCTATGGCGTAAGGTGCCGATGACCCCGAATGTCCTTCGTCAGAAAACACCTCTAATAGTTTCAACACGTTATTGCAAATCGCTTCTTGCATCTCGTCGCAATATTTACCGTCAGCGTCTAGCCAACCGGCGGCTCGAAACTCTCGCTCTGCGTGTAATTTATAATTACTCATTTTATTTTCTCACAATCTTTCCATTCACCGAGTTCATTGCTCATTATCTTTCTCCCTTTGAAATCATTTGGTCACCTCTCCATTCACCGACATACTGCATACCACTGCACCTGGGTCTTCTAGCATAAAGTCATTCACAAGCTCGTCAAACTTGCGTCCATTTTGGTTAAACTGTAGTGGAGTTGAGTAAACATGCACGGGCTTATCCTTAACCTTGTAGGCATACAGTTTGTTGCCTTCAACATAGTATACATGATCAGGTGTAGTAAAGTCCTTGTACACTGTTTTTTCTCTGAGTGCCTTCATCTTACCCCATCCTAACAATAATAACAAAAAGAATCAAAATCAAAACACCTAATAACAAACTACACAACTGCGACCCCTGCTTTCTTTGCTTCGTACTCATTGTTGGGAACAGTAACTCTTTCGTAGTCTCTAACTGTGTCCCAACCTGCTTCAAGTAAACAGAAAGTGCCTGGCTTAAAATAGTAACTGGTATCGTCATCAAACCTAATGTGCATCAAATCAACTGTATTCAGTAACATATGATTCTCCTTATTTAGAACATGCATATGGTTTGTCCCAGTCACCTACATTAATAGACATGTAGTAGGCAGTATCAAAATAGTCAACCTGGGCGTCGGATCTATCATAGTGACCAGTTCCTTTATGGTAACCTTCACCTTTAATAGGAGCAGTCTTGATGATCTCAACAATCTTCTCAAAGAACTTAGAGTGCTCACCGTATCTGTTAGTGTGGTAAGGATTAATCTGCACATAGTCATTTCTATATTCACGTAGTAAAGCTGAAAAGTCGGTAGGCCCTTGCTTGACAGTAACTGTAACACTCATGCTACCAGTTGCTTTACGAACACCAAACTTGAACTTAGGAAAGGTTGCTTTAAGTTCGTCTCTGATTGCTTTAACGTCTTCTTTTGAAATGTATGCCATCTTGTTTAGCTCCTTACTAGTTAATATACTTACGTATTATAGAGCCTTTTGGACAACAAGTCAACCAAAGAAAATCCTGTAAAGACAAAGACTTACTAACAAATTTTTCTCTTTATAATCAACGACTTACAAATATCCTTGTTCAAAGTTATAATCTGTTGTGAACAACTTTACTTCTAGTAATCGCTTACGTTCTATAGCATCAGCAACCATGTTCTTAACATCGTCCAATGTGACGTAATCGTTCCACCATTCTGTACGCCACTCATCCACAAGCCAAATATCGTCTATAGTATATTTCTTAAACTGACGTTCTAGTGCTTTACACTTCATCTCGGGACCAGCATACAGCAAAGGGAACGCTATTAAATCACCACTATGCGCACTATACTGTTTATTGCGTTCAACATAGTCCTTAGCAATACCAAAGCCAAGCCTACCACGTAAGTTCTGTACAATGTAGAAGTAGTAGTTAGTCATTACGCCGCCTTTGCGTATTCAACGATCTCATCACCAAAGTAAAGATGTAAATCGCTATATGTGTCTAACAACAACTGCGGAACCCGTTCAGTGCCACCTAGTTCTTTGTATAACTGTAACAGTCCAATGATATACGCATCGTCTCGCCACGGCATAGCTTCACCGTACTGCTTTTCAGTGAACAGTTTGAATGCTTTATGAACTGCTCCTGCATAACCGTCCAAGTCAACAAATATATTTTGTATTAAACCCGCAATCTCACGCAAAAACTTATCCGTAAGTTTTGCTTTATTTTTTGCAAGTTCATCAAGCATAAAGAACAATGATACGTGTATATTGTCTTGATGAAAGTATGTGTTATGCCATTTACACGCTTCTTCGATGACTTTATCGCTTCTTGCTTTAAAGATACCCACGTTAGTAAACGTGCCTGGATGTTTGTTTAAGGCACTCTTTTCTTCAACAGGATAGCAATCATACTTTTCTGCAATAGCTACCTTACGTTCTATAGCAACATCCTCTTCGTCGTCTGTGTTCTTGTCAATACGAACTACATAAACGCTTGTGCGCAAATCACTGTACGCACTTTGTCGCTTCTTACCTTTACCGTTAAGAATACCAAACGCCTTTCTTGCAAAAGCCAAATCATCTGTTTCTACGTAGAGTACATTAACTTCAAAGTCACGCCAGTTATCTGCATCAACTCCTTTTACAAGTCCTGCTCTGATTAAAGATGCAAGTACTGTAGCAGTGTGCTGTCCATCTATACTCAACCATTTACCGTCGCTAGTAACAACACAATTTAGTGCCTGCACCAACTGCTCCATAAATCTTGCAGGATCAGCAATAGTCTTAGCACAATGTTTAGCGTCTAGTTGTCGTTGAATATCGTTAGCAATGTCCAGTTTGCCTAACCCCATTCTAGCCACCTTAGGAAGCAGATTTGGATCCAGCATCTTATCTTGTTCTTGCCACTGTTTAATTAATTTTTTCCAAGCATTACTGCGCTCTAGTGTTTCAACCCTATCAAGTAGATCTACCACTTCGTTGCTAGCCTTTGCTAACGGATTTAGAATCCGCATAGGGTTAGGCTTTCGAGTTATATCTTTGTATTCTAAAACAAATTGTGCCATACCAGCTCCTTACTAGTTAATATACTACGTATTATAGAGGTTTTCGGACAAACTGTCAATCAATTTAATCTAACCTGCTTCCTGCGTAGCACTTGTCCAAGCCCAGCTTGTCTTTTAATAAGGTAGCGTATGCGTCTGCACCTGCTCCGCTAGCATCAACGCTCTGGCCCATGTACCACTTGTTCCACAGTTGCAAGGAGCCTGAGTAGCTCTTACGGAAGCCCACTGTCTGCAGGGCCTTGCCCAGCTTGCTGTTGCTACGTACGCCGTAGACATCAACCCAGCTGAAGCCACAAGCCCCACCGTCGTCACCGTTAAAGTGACTGTTAGCAAACTCCTGAGCCGCCGTGTTAGCCGCTTGCAGGGCTTCTTGGTGCACCAGCTCTACATTGTATGTTTCGATCGTTGCAGTCATCTTGTTTAGCTCCTTACTAGTTAATATACTTACGTATTATAGAGCCTTTTGGGCAGATGGTCAACCAATAAAATTGTATTGTTTTTCAAGGAGATACACGCTATCCCAACTAGTAAGGTCCTGTTGATCTATGCTCCATTTCCTACGATCAAACAGATCATGTGTTAGCTCGTACACATACAGTAGGAATGCTACTGACCATTCTGTACACCAGTTCTGAATAGCCCAAAGATTAACCAAATCTAGCATTGACAAGGGTTTAGTGGGGATAGACAACCGATACTTGAGTTGATTACTCCAGTATTTGTTAAAGTATCTATCTTGTTCTACAGTAAACTGAACGCCTAATAACTGCTCAACAAACGGCTTATTAGACAGGTCTACAGGGTCAACACAAGGGTATTCTGGCGTATGCTTGGTGTAGTGTTCATACCAATCTTGGATCTGTATATAATGGTTATCTACTGCGTTAGACATGCTTAAAGATAGTTTTTTATAGGATATATTATACAGACAGTTGCCAACTTGTCTACAAGGGTATAGTTGTATTAGTTTAGCAGTGGGAAAGGTGTTCGTTATAAGTTCACGATCGTAGTTGTGCGTTATCAGCACTGTGTGATCTACTAGATCCTGTTCTAGTTCTTCATACCAATTGTCCCTACCGTTAATAGGCAGAGAGTAAGGGTCACGATTCGTGTCAACACGAAAGTCTGGTTGTGAGTCTAGATTTTTGCCGGCATACAGTCTGCCTAAAAAGTTTCCGCCAGAACCTTCGTAATGGCTTATTACCAGTTCAATATTGTTTTTCACATTTTACTGGTTACTGATGTTGAGCTTAATAGCAGATATAACAAAGTCAATATCTTCGTTGCCTGTGTTGTTGAGACCAGCGGCGTCACATTGTGCTTCTACAAATCCAATTGTGGCTCCTTCACCAAAACTGTTTTGCCATAATTTATGTAATAGATCATGCTTATCTGGATCTGACTGTTTAATTCTGTCTAGTGTTTGTATAGTAATACCCATGCCCATTTGAATGTCCTTTATTCGACTTGTTCCGGTAATTCGTTTATTATACCCTGCGCAGAGCCATCATTGATTATTTGATCGAACTCGTTCATAATATTTAACAGTCTTTCAAATGCATCTTCTGGGGATATTTTAGGTACGCATCCTGCCGCTATGTTTTGTTCTTTCCAATCTTCTGCTCCCATCATGCACTCGTATTCGTTGTCGTAAACGGCCACAGGGTTGATACCTAGGTTGGTTACTAGAATAAGTTCATATAACATAACACCTCCTTTGAGTATATACTATATGGTATTACTACCCTTGTGTCAATTTAATTTTCACCAATTAAGTAATAAGGTTCAATCTCTGGCAGAACGTCTACGATATTACAACCGCGACGTGTGTCTAAGGTCTCGGTATGTTCGATTGGTAAAGGATATTCCACAGTCATCATTGCATTGCATATTGCATCTAGTTTGTCTTTTAACAATCCATTGACATAGTACGTGCTATGCTTTATTTTGTCTATTGCTACTAATTTGAGATCCTCAGGTAGAGCACCCACATGATTCTCAGGTTCTTGTGCAATGCATAGATCCAATTGGTACGGTTCTTTGAGATAACCGTTACCATACAAAAAGTCTAACGTTTTAGGTAATGCAAGAACATTGTACCACATGGTAACATGATTTACTCGCAAGTGTACGTTAGGCAAATTGTTAACAGTATCTAGATTCTTAACTATCTGGTCCCATTTGCTACCCCACCTAATATACTCCAATAGGTCGCCTGTGCCGTCCATACTAACAGTAAATGTCACGTCGCGGAACTTGGGTACGTAGTCTAGTAACTTGTATCCATCGTAATCCAACTTGGTTAAATTGGTAACATACATCACCATAACATCTGTTTTACCAATGTCTATTAGGTGATCCAGCATCTGCCAGTGTTCTTTCTGGAACATAACTTCACCACCAGCAAAGTATATGTCATATAACTCATCCAATGGGCCATACTTACTGATCATGTCGGACCATTCTTCTGACTCGTGTGCTTTGACTATGTGTTTACCATTGAATCGTTTATCAACTTCTTTTGCCCAGGTATGGCTGTATTCTGGACCACACATACGACAACTTAGATTACATACGTTGCTAAACCTAATGTCCCAATATCGCATGTTAAAGTCTTTGAGACTACCATCTGGATTGGTCATTTCTTCAATCTCGTCCATGGTGATCATTTGATCCAACATTGTGTTCTTGCTTTGTCTAAAACTTTTTCCACCATGCTTTTCTATGTCGTAACAGGGCTGGCATTCAGTAGTCTCTTTACCTTCCAACATATTAAGTCGTAACGTATTAAAGTTGTCCTGATTCATTATGTCCATGTGAGTATCATAATCTCGCATGTTCCCGTAATCAGAGGTTTGATCGCCGTCCGTTCTGCTACAATTAGCATTACAACAGGGCGAGACTTTACCGGTAGCGTCGTGAAAGAAATGCGTCCAAGGAAGGATACAGAAAGTTTTATTCATAATATGGTTGAGTATAGAGTCTAGGCTATATCTCTATAGCCCAGTTCTCAATAAGTATTGATTGAAGATACTAAGTTCTATCTGTCCAAGATCTTGTTGTCCAGGTGACGTTAGCATCAGCCTGCATTTCGTCATTAACGGACTGAGCATCTGCGTCATTTGCTACTATGTCAGCAAACCAATCTTCGCTTGGTACTGGGTCTGTAGTAAATGTGTACTTTTTGTACAACACCGCTGAATCAGCTGGACTACCCTCAACAACTAAGGTTCCTGCATCAATTAGTGGTTGCATTGCAGTATCATAAGCGCCGAATCTAGCGTTCATTGTAGATAAGTCTGAGCCAGTTAATCCTTTAACCGTACCGTAGTCTCTACATTCAAACTGTGTAGTAGTAGCATCATCATGTGTGTATATTAAATCATTAGCTATGAATATGTAAGCCATTTGTTTTCTCTCCTAAAGCATATATATAACGTATTTATTATTTTTACTGTACATTAGTAATAGTTGACCATGTACACATTTTATGCTTGTCGCCATATGTGCCAACTTCTTTGATGCAGGGATCTTTTTCATTGACGTAACTATTACCTGATGCTCCTGGAGCATGGTACCTAATATTGGGGTCTTGTGTCATTATAGTACCCCATTTCCACATAATACTAAAGTAATCATCACTGAAGTCTGGCAACTCTGATTCATTAGGATACGTAGATTTTAATAGTGGTACTTTAGGGTAAGACTGTCCGTTTATGTTAACGGTTCCTTCTATTGTTTCTCTTTGTACTTGGTATTTGCCTAAATGGGCCTTTTCTACTACGTTTAATCTAGCCATGTCACTGTTAAAGTCCTCAAGTGCTTCTCCACTTAACGCAATACCGCCATACTGTCGCATAGTAACGTGAATATATGTACCATCGGGTAGTTTATAAACATATGGTAATGATTGCATCGCTATAGCCATTTTAAATCCTAGAACTAAAGAAAAAGCAGGGCCCGAAAGCCCTGCTGGTTATTGGGTAACAAGGTGACCAACCCCGGAAAAGTTTTACGCGGCTAGCGCAAACTCCTCAAAGTAACTGTTTTCATTTGCAGTTATTATAGTTGCTTGATTAACGGTCATCGCCTACCGTGCTGTCTGTTCAAGTACTCATTTACCCCGTCGAAACCTTGACACCCCCATCAACAATACTCTGTAACAAAATACTCTTGGTGGAGGTGGCGGGAGTCGAACCCGCGTCCGAAATACCTTTCCCCTTACTTCATACAGCAATAACTTGTATTTACTAGAAAAGGGCCCAGAGGCCCTTTTACTAGGTGTGTAGTGTATTAAGCCATTTCAGATTCAACTGCTACACTGCCTTCTAGTACACGTGCCTTAATGCTATCCAAACTTACTTCTTGTTTAGTAACCTTAACACTGCCATTGTACTTGGCATCTGCGGCACGGATTGCTTCTGCATTGAGCGGATCACTCATCATTGTGTCCATACCCATTAGAGCTTTTACTGCTTCACCTTTGCTCATCGCATCTGTAAGTGAAACAAGATCGATATTCTCATGCCTATCCTTAACAAGGATTTTAACACGTGTCATATCATTTGCGAAACGTACCTTAGTAACACCTTTAAGCGTAGAAACACCTGCTACTGCGAAAGTTTTATTAGTCATAGTCAATAACTCCTAAAAAATTAAAATTAAAAAACAAATAATACATCTTCGATTATACTACCATTTACTTCTTATGTCAACCGTTTTTACTCTACTGCTTTTTTAACACTCTCTTGGACCACACCAATGCCTTGGTCAACTTTTTCGGCAATAACTGTAAACCCAACACTACTAATAATGATACCTACTACAATACCTGCAACAAAATTAATCATTCTGTGCCTCCATATCGTAATGTGCCATTACTCCATTCACCATACTAACTGCTTGATCCTCATCGCACTTGAAATACTTCATTACTTTACAAACTGCTTCTTCTAAATCTTGGGTTGGTCTCATAAGTACTTCTACCAAGTTTATGTCGTATTCCATATTGTATGCCTCTCTTGCTAGTTAATATACTTCGTATTATAGACTCTTTTGACGTAAAGGTCAACCAAAATATTATGCATAGTCTAGAGCGTTATCGTTGTCCTTTTCCCATTTGCGGCCGATCTTTTCTACCAACTCGGTACTGATACCAAATTCTTCAGCAATTTGCTCAACTGGAACTTCAGCACAATACATGTCAAGTACATCTGTTTCAAGTTCACTAAAATAACCCATGTTTACTCTCCTATTAAAATTAAACTACAGAAACTAACTAGTAAACCCTTTGGCCATTAACGCTTGAAGAGGTGAAGTAGCTTCTGCGGCTTTGAAGTATTCTTCACACCTAAAGTTTTCAATTAAGAACTTTTGAAAGCGGCGCCTTTGACCTTTGTTGTTTTTGAACCTAGCAACAAATTTTGGGTATCTCTTACCTTCCCAACTAGGATGTGCGTTTGGATTTACTTGCATCATCATTTTGCAACCGTTATAGGCACCGGAATAAGTTAGATAGTCACCGTCCCAGTTAAAATCTTCTTTAGCAAATGGTGTCATATTATGCAAACTCCTTATTATGAAATAACACAACCAGGATATCACGAACTCTTTCACGGTCTACACTATCACCATCGCCCCACATTTCTGGGTAACGATTACACTTAACTTTATATAATGCAACCGCATCTGCGACGTCCTCTATGGTAACACCCAAATCGTAAATACCACCGATACCGTAAAACTCGTAGCAGTAATTTATAAATGTTTTTTGTTGTGTCTGTGTCATTTGTTAGCCCTTGTTACTAGTTAATATACTTACGTATTATAGACTATTTTGGACAACAGGTCAACCGTTTTTTAATTGGAGTGTAAGTTATTGATTTATAAAGAGTTTTATTTGCGGCCGGACTTCATATTGGCGCACCAATGATACATTTTGGCACGTTCGCCTGAATACTTCTTGGCTTTTGCTCGTAAACTAGTGACTGAGCCTTTGCAACTAGCACCAGACTTTTTAACTCTGCCTGGTCTGCTTTTGCCTTTTACTTTACCGTCAGCAAAGTTTTCTATTACAAATTCACGGGCTCTCATGATCTATCTACTTCTACCTGATTTGTCCATCCAGAGTTTATAACTTCCTCTGTGCCGTCACTGCGTACCAGTGTTACTGGGCCAGGACCTACATACTGTTGTGTAACCACCCAGTCATTGGCGTTGCGGTCCCTGCCACCACGCATTGGTGTTTCGTCTGAAGTCATGTAGCCTAATTCAGCTAGTTCACCAAAGCTGTTCATTCGAGCAGACCAACCAGCTGGCTGTACCTTGGGTGCTTGTCCACTGTCTATAGCGGCTTTAAGTTCTTCTAAACTTAGTTTTTGTGATTCGTACAGCTCGCTTGCTCTCATTCTAACGCTCCTGGCTCTTTGTCTAAGTATAGTTTCATCAAGTATCCAGCAACTGCGTCTGCTTGCTGTTCTATAGGTGATCCTGGATAACTCTGATCTGGAGACACCTGTCCTTTTTCGTCCTGCTTGTAGTGTGTTAGTTCGTGCGCAACACTGCGCATAATATCAGCAAGGTTACGATTACCTGTGTATATCCAAATCATACCGTCCTGCATATCAAAGTGTGCTGTTTTCTTTTGATCACCTGATTCTTTTGAATCTTGAAACTCTAGACGTGGCATTTTTTTGATCTTTAGTTTATCACAAGTCCATTTTACAAAGTCTCGTAGTTCATCTTCGTGATCGGATAGTGTACTTTCGTTTATGATATCTTTAATGTGCATTATGATATTTATCGCTTTAGCACTTATTAAAATTCTGATGTTTGTACCAACGTTTTTGACCAAATGTTCGCTTTAGACACATGCTGTGTTCTGCAAACGTATCTCTCCACGAAAAGAAACTAGGACCATGTGCTAAACTTTCGTGGGTGTACTTGTTATAGTTTGGATTTTTTGTTGGACGGTAAACGTCCCATTGCCACTGATGCACCATTTCGTGTGCAAGTACGTTCACAAACCACTGCCTGCAAATCCAGTTCTTATTGAGATGTATTGTGCAAAACGTGCCTTTGGACTGTAACTCGTGATACCAAAGACAGTAGGCCCAGGTTTTTTGTGGTTGTCCTAGTGTGATGTCAGGCATTGTTAGTGCGTTATCAAATATATAGTAGTTGATCAATCTATACGTATATATTGTTTCATCCATACTAGGTCGGTACATTTTCCTTTTTTGGAAAGTAATCTTTGGAAGCGGACGCTCCATTATTGATCTGAGTATATTCATTGAAAACGCTCCTACAAGTATTTAACATCGTAGGAGCGTCCAAATTATTAACTTGAGTTACTCTAGTTCTTCTAACATTGCATCAGCGTTAGCTTCAGCACTTGCTCCTACCTGCGCTCGTTGCTTACGATCCCTAAAACTGTTACCTTCTAGTAGAATCTTAAGCTCAATGTAGGTCATGTATTTGTCGTTTAGAGCAAACACTTCTTTGTTACCAACAAGTATTCCTGACACATCTACACTGTCGCACACACTCCTGATACTGGTTCTACTGTTTATTGTAGCATCTCCACCATCAATTGTTCTATAGGTTTTGGACACTTTATCCACGGTACCACCTGCTGTATCACAAATCTTGCCTTTGGCAATTTCCATTGCAATATCTTCGCTGGCTTGCAGGCTTGTGCTTTCACCTATAGCCATTGCACATGCAATTTCGCTAATCTGCGTACAACCTTTCTTGTACCAGTCTGGCTGTGTGTCTAGTACCGCTTCAACGGTATCAGCTCGCCGATCTTTTGCTTCTTCAATTTCTACCATCATAGGGTCTTTTGTTGAAGCACATGCACCTAACAACAAAGATAGCCCTAAAGCAATTACTCTAGTCATATTCTACTCCTCAATTGAGATAGTTTCAGTTAAAACTTCTTGTCTTACTTCTTCACTGGATACTGTGTAGTAACCAAGTATAAAAAGTAGTCCCAAGGCGATTAAAAATTTTGTTTGTCCTGTCATGATATACCTACTATACATTAAACTTTATGAATTGTCAATCCTTGCGGCTTCCCATTTCTTCCAAACTGTCCATGCATTACCTGTTGCACAGGCATAACCTTTGTTTTGTATTGCTACACCATCTTTGCGTATTACGTTTTCTAAAAATATAGCACAACTCATGTGAGGTGCATCATATGGTGTTATCAATTGTATTTGCCCATTTTTAATAAATCTTGGGTCAATTATTAAATCACTCAAGTTAACCACTTGTCCAATGTCCACGTACAGTTGGCGTTCTTGTTTGCGAGAGTCACACACCATTTCTGTGTTTTGTAATACATCAACTTCGTACTCATCTGGTACTGCTGTAAGTACGAACGTTCTAGCCTGATCCCGTGCTATTAAACATGCATGTGTTTTGTTAACGTGGATCCCAGTACGCTCTGCCTGTGTCCACACACCATTTACTAAAACTTTAAAGGCATAGGTGCATTCGTATACATCATTACCTTGTAGTACTGCTGATTCACGTTCGTCTGCAACAGGCAAGCCCCCAACACTTAGTACTTCTCGTCTAAAGTAGCAATCAGCATAAACACTTTGAAATGTAAAAATACAAACTAAAAATAAAAGTTTTTTCATTGACACCAAGACCTATGCTGATATTCCGCTAGACGTTGCACTGCTGTTCTTTGCCCTTTATCTATCTTGTATCTCTCATCAAGTGTTCCGTCTAACAAACTCATGGTCCAACCAATAGGACTTCTGATCAATAATTGATTTTTCATGTAGTCTGTTCTCGAAACTCTTTGAGTTTCTAACATAGCTAGTTGATTTTTACTATCACAATCAATTTCATAGTATTCAAGTTGGTCTGTTGTTAAACGTGCTTCAGTTTTTGTTATGTTGCTTACTGATTGGCACCCTGTAATAGAAACTAGGATTGCTGTGAATAAAATCCATTTACGCCGCATAGTCTATCCGATTCTAATAACAGTTCATTTAAACGTGCAACCTTTTCTCTCGACAACGCATCTGCCTCTAGATCCGATCGCTCAAGTAATATAATGTTTTTTAGGAACAGCTGGCGTTCGACGCCAGCATTGGCGCAATTAGCTTGCCACTTGTCCATATTGGACAGTTTGCTTGACTTTTCTGTTGCGCAACCTGATGCAGTTAATGAAATAGTAACCACTGCGACTAGTACAATTGCACCAATCCAATCAATCACGACTTGTGAAATGTAACTGTTTGAGAAAACGCAAGGCTGGCTTCTTTTTCAGTACATCGTGCATTGCGCTGTATGTACCGTTTAGCCTGCTGTGAACTAAGTTGCAAAATATATACTGCTTCGTCTGCGGCTCTGTTTAGTTTAGTCATGTTAGTCATTGTTTAAGGTTTGTTAATAACAGAGTTATAGTAGCATAGAAAAAAGGCTATGTCAATTAAAACATATCCTTTTTGGACAACTAAACGATAATCATGGAGTTTTGGAGATGTTATTTCTTATCTGTTGAGGCTGGTTGTTTTTGTTAATATTTTTATTCAACCAATTGAGTAAAAAATAAATACTTATGAATATATTCAAGGAGAAACAAATGCTTTCAAAGTTATTTAATTGGTTATTTAGTAATAAGAACGAATGGGAGATGGATAAAGACACAGGTCACGTCATGCTCAAACAAAAGAAATCCAAGTCAGGTGAGCTTGCAGCCTGGCCCTTTCCTGTAGCAGACGATTTTGAAAAAACCAAAGAAGCACCCAAGGTTACAAGAAAACCAAAAGCAAAAAAAGCTACAACAGCCACAAAAAAGAAGGCTCCAGCTAAAGCCAAAGCCAAAGCCACGACAACAAAAACCAAAAAGACTACTACTAAAAAACCTAGCAAATGATCACTGAGGATGTTGGAGTGTTCCACGACGGTGGTGGAGTAAGTCAATATCATTTTAACCAGTTACCTAATGTTAGGTTTAATGAAGAACGGCACTATTACCAAGGTGCCGTTTCTTTTGGCCGTTTCCTGGCCAGCAGACACGAAGTAAAACTTGCTAGTTTCCATGTTCCGTTCCCGGATCAAAGCGAATGGATGGTTAGACTAAAGCAATGTTATGAACAGGTTGATCATTTGTTTGTGTTCTGTAGTGAATTACATCGTGCTACAGCAGAACAACTTACACGCTTAGACAAACCAAAAATTAGCATATATGTGAATGGTATATTTCAGCATAAGTTTGTTCACGCAAAAGTGTATCCGTGGATGGATTGGTTTAGTCAGCCATTGCATTTCTACAAAGACATAAAACCTGGACTCCTGGAACAAAAACTAGCATCAGGATCCAAAGACAAAATGTTTGATGTGCTGTTAGGAGCCCAACGAGATCATAGAGACTTTGCATATTTCTTTATACGTGCAAGTCTTAATGTGGATCTTTACTATACAACATACTATCACAGGATTGATCAACCACTATCCCAGTCTGGATTTGATATGAACGAAGATGGTATTGAAACTATCGAAAACGGCACACTTAACCACAGTGTGGATAGGGTAAAGTATCATGGGCATGAGTTGGGCATAAGTCAAATAATACCAACCAAGATATACAATCAAACCAACTACAGCTTAATTGCAGAAACTAATGCAGAGAATGATTTTAGTTTCTACACAGAGAAAGTTACCAAACCACTTATGGCAGGTAGATTATTTGTTGCACTTGCAGGACAATACTACTTAAAGAATCTGAGAACGTTTGGTTTTAAAACGTTTGATAGTATCATTGATGAGAGCTACGATACAGAGCCAAACCCAGAGAAGCGTTGGTCCATGGCTATGCAACAATGCGAGTGGTTGTGCCAGCAGGATCCTGAGGTTATACTTGAACAGGTTAAACCTATTGTTGATCATAATAAGAATCTTATTTTTACGCATGACTGGTATAATGAGGTAAGCAGGCTACTAGAAAGCGAATTGCTTCCTTATGTAGATTAAAAAAGGCGATCTTTTAATCGCCTTTTAGTGTTTTATACGAATGTGCTTCTGCTTTGCCACTTGCGCATTCTATCTTCTAGATCTGCGTAGTTTTGTGCTTGGCCTAGGTATCTTTCTAGTGCGGCACGGTCCGAATCGTCAAACCAACTTTTGATTGCTTTAAGTATCTTTACCATACGTAGCCACCTAAATGTTTAGACCTTGATAATTTTGCTCTTGCTCTGTACTTCTGTGCTTGTAATAATTTATTGTAAAACTTTTTGAGTTTTTCTAGTAGACTTTCTATCATTCTTCTTGTTTGTAACCTCCTGTGTTGTTAAAAGAACTTGTACATGATCGATGTACAATGGTATTTATGCTGTGACGCAACAAATATTATACGTAGTTATAGCATATGAGATATGCTCTTGTCAAAAGAAATTAGTCCAGTTTGTCTTCTGCTACAAAGTAGTTAGGATCTTCGATAACATTTATTTCAACTAGATTGCCTGCACGTTCTAACAACTGCTTGCAGTCTGGGCTGAGATGCACTAGGGATAGTTTTTTGTTTGCGCTTATGTAACGTTCGCTTAGTGTATCAATTGCTTCTAGTCCTGAGTGGTCAATAACTCTGCTGTCAGCAAAATCAATCACAACATGATTGTTATCCTTGCTAGGATTAAAGCCTTCTAAGAATGATGTTACTGATCCAAAGTACAAAGGACCATGCACTGCGTATACTGTACTACCGTAGTGATTCTCACGTGCTGTAACACTAATGTGTTTGGCATGTTGCCAACTGAATACCAATGCACTTATAATAACACCAACCATAACAGCAAATGCCAGGTCAGTAAACACTGTAACAGCACTCACAGTTATCAACACAAATGCATCGCTACGTGGTACACGTTTGATTATACGAAAACTGGACCATTCAAATGTTTTAATTACCACAATAAACATAACACCCAACAGTGCCGCAATTGGTATCTGTTCGATAAGTGGTGCCGCCGCTAGTATAAACAACAGCAGGAACAGACTAGCACTTATACCAGACCAACGTCCACGTCCGCCTGATGTGATGTTGATCATGCTCTGTCCAATCATTGCACAACCACCCATACCACCAAAGAACCCTGTAACAGTGTTAGCAACACCTTGCGCTACACACTCTTTGTTGCCACGCCCACGTGTTTGTGTCATTTCATCTATTAGGCGAAGTGTGAGCAAAGATTCAATCAATCCTATAGCGGCCAACACAACTGAGTAAGGCCAAATAATCATAAGTGTTTCGAAGTTAAAAGGAACTGCTGGTATATGGAAACTAGGTAATCCGCCACTGATACTTGCAATGTCTCCTACTACTCTTGTGTCCAGCGCAAATGCCCAAACCAAAATAGACACAACCAGTATTGCTCCCAGTGACGAAGGTATTGCTCCTGTTAGTCGTGGCAAGTACTGAATTATCAACATGGTTACACCAATCAGAGCCAACAGCAAGTACATGGTTGATCCTTGTAACCATGCTACGTCAACAATTGATCCTGCTAGGAATGTGTTGGCTAACCATCCAGGTTCACCATCTACACCAAACTGTTTTAACTGTGCTAGGAAGATAACAATAGCAAGTCCATTAACAAAACCCAGCATAACAGGGTAAGGTACTATGCGTATCAGTTTACCTGCTTTGAGTGCGCCTGCAAGTATCTGAATCATGCCCATGAGAACCACAGTGGCAAACAAATATTCAACACCGTGATTCGCAACCAGTGCCACCATAACCACTGCTAGTGCTCCTGTTGCTCCACTGATCATTCCGGGTCTACCGCCCATAACTGCTGTGATTAATCCTACAATAAAAGCGGCGTAAAGTCCTACCAGTGGTCCAACTCCTGCAACAAATGCAAAAGCAACTGCTTCTGGAACTAATGCTAGTGCAACTGTTAAACCGGATAGTGTATCATTCTTAAGGGAAGCCATGCGGCCAAGTATAGTATTCATGCACGTATTTATTGCGCCAGTAAACCCGATAATAGGGCAAATTTTTATTGTATGTGATCTGCTAGTACGTGTATCTGTAACAGTTGTCTACTAGTAAATTGTTTGTATTTTTTCCAATTACTAGTGCAATGGATTTGTGTTGCTTTGAATGCCGCGCCACCGCCCTGCTCGTAAGTATAGATACCATCTAGATTTAGATAGTCGCAAAAGTAATTTTCATTATGCTCGATTGTATGTTCTAAGTCTTGATGCTCGCTAATGCTACTTATTTTTTTGTTCTTTTTTAATTCCCACAGCCTTATTTTTTTCAATAGTTCTTCGTTATCAACACACTCGTCTTGCCAAACTATAGTTTTAAATTGAGGTACACTATCTAAACTTAAAATAATAGTATATCTCTGATATTCTAACCGATCTTTCATGCAATCGTCTATATGAATATCGTGACAAAAAGATTGTTCTTGGTAGGCGGACCAAATATCGTATGTTTCATTGAAAACTTGGTCTGTTATGCGTTTTATAATACTCCATTGTTCTGTATGGTCAGGAGTAACGTCTAACCTTCTATCTAGTACTTCGTTTTCTATCTCCCAGTTTACATAAGAATTGCTCTTATTTTGTTCCCAGAACATTTTGAAATCATCGCACTCTTTTAACGACAATAAGTTACTATAAGTTTTCATGTGTATATTTATGTTGATTATGTAAGGCAAAACTTGCCAAGTTTTTCATCTTTGACTCACCCATGATATCAAACCTATCGTGGAAACTCAGTGCCCATGCATTCACAGTCTGATTAGGATAGAAATCGCTATGAGCTCGCAGTTTTTGTTTTTTGTACCCTGTGTCTAATAATAATTTCATGTCGGGTAACACATCATGTTCGAAGTTATCAGGTAAGTGTTCATCACGACTGTAACTGTAGTGCATGGTTGGGCGGACACCACGCCAACTGTCCACTACACGTTTAACTCTTTCGTCACTTGGATCAATGTACTCACCTTCTCTACACCAATGATGATGTATGTCCAACACAATAGGTAAAAGGTCTGCTAGTTCAAGACAAGTATCAAGTCCATGCGAGTTTTCTTCGTTCTCAATGGTAATTATGTTACGTGCTTCTGGGCTAAGTTTTTTGTATGCTTGTCTTACACCATCTGGACCTTGCCTACCTGATATATGCACATTACATTTAAAGTCCTGGAACTGTTTACCAAAGCCCATCCATCTGGCCATGTCAGTGTGGTACTCAAACTCTTCTATACTGCGACGTACAATATCCGGGTTATCGCTTGCAAGAACAGTAAACTGGCCAGGATGAAAACTAATCCGCACATCCAAAAGGCGAGCCAAGTCACCGACTTTCGCAAACGCAGTTGAGCAGTACTCACGTACATCAGGATTCCTCCAGTAATAAGACCATTTATCATGAGTGTATACTGGAAGACAATCACTGCCAAGTCTGACCATCCGTAGCTCATCAGGTAATCCTCCTACATATTCTATTAGGTTGTAATACGACTGTATGTTGTGTACCATAATATCCCACAGTCGTTGTTCTGCGACATCACGTGTTTGCCTATCTAGCCAGGACACAGTAGTTGACTTGGTATTGAATGGACGCTGAATCTCTTCAAGTACTTTTTTCTTCTGCGTTTGATCAGGATCCAAGTACTTACATGCAAAGCCAATACGTTTTAGATTTTGTGTAAACATGCGTGTATTATACTGGTTTTTTTATCTGTTGTCAATGCGCAAATAAGTAATACATCGAGAGGATATTTTATGAATCAAATCAAGCAGTTAGTAATTGCCCTAGCATTGTTATTACCTTTATGCAGTTTAGCACAACGTGAATACATTGATGATCCTGCTCTACATATTCACGAACCAATGGACGAATTAACATTCAGGCATGAGGAAATTGATGAAGTTTTAGGTAAGCCTGGTGTATTTGAAGGTTACTGGGAAATAAATGGGCCATACATCAACAATCCCGAAGTTCATATGCGTAGAATGTTGTTCTTTGTGGATTGTTCACCAGAAAACTTTCCTGACAGCAAGCCTGTACATGTTGCTCTAAGTACTATTGCACTAGGTGACGACAGAGGCAACATGATTAAGATTTACTTGATCCCACCTGGCACTGAAGAGTGGATGGATTGGTCCGAAGTAAGTTTTATACAGCAAGAACACATTAGCAAAATTTGTAGATGAAATTCGACGGGCTGTTGCTCGTGGACTGTTGGGAAGATAAATGGATCCATGTGAGCAAGAATTACAAAGCTCGTCAGTTTTACCAAAACATTATCAAGTTCATATCTGAATATTCTTTTGATAATGTATACTTTTTCGCAAACCAAGATTATAGAACACATGAGTGCTTCTATGAACACTTTCAAAATAACATAACTGTAGTTAAAACGGTAACAGAATTAGTAGGGGAAACATTCCTAGTAGGCGGTGCCGCATGGGACATGTGTTTACATGACCCATCAAATCCAAGTTTTACAACTCTCGCAAACGCAGGAAAAACTGTTTACAGTTGCCCTAGTATTGTTGACACAGAAATGGGGTCAACACAAATAGTTACACAAGATACATTCAAGTATGATAGAAGAATACGTTGGGTCAAGCAGAATAACTTATTCTGCGTTTCTTAGTTGGTTGGAAATAAGTCGACATCGTACTTCCAGCGACGGTAGTATCTCTCTTAACCAAGGAATATCTTCGCCTTGTTTTTGTACCCATTGATCCTGCAGTACATAAGCTTCTATTTCTCTTCTGGACCATTCCTGGCAACTAGGTGCTTTACCGTACTTTGCATATTGTAGTGCATGTATCATTTCATGGTACATTATGCTTTGTCCTTCTACTGTGTTTAAATCCACTTCGTCTGCGATGTAGACTATGTTGCCCCACTGGGCGGCAAGTGCATCACATTTATTATTGCACACCACCGATTCAACTTGATCACGTGGGACTATCATGACATGAGGATATTTGTCTGACGTAAAACTGGGTATTTCTATTCCCAAATCTTGTGATGCTTGTTCAAGGAGATTCTTTTCCAAATTTTCATCTGTCAGGCCAACTCCAATTACAAAGCCAATGACAACAAGAACTGTGACCAGTATTTTCTTCATCTCTAATCCCACAAGTTCTGGAGGTAGACTCCAAACAGGCGGAATCCATTTTGTATACGAGCTTCGTGTAATTTCATTCCGTCGTGGTCATAAACCATAGTATGATTGGGTCCGTTCATCAATTCACTGGCGCCGCCTTCTAGTTTCTTCCACTGTATGTCACTTACCCCAGATTGAAACTGTTCTCCCCAGTCGTCATTGATCTTGCTATCAAACGCAAAGATCATTTCATTTAATACCCAGTCCCACCGTTCAAAATACTTGTCGTCAACTTCACCACTTGCACGTTGCTTCTTGGTTAGTTTCTTACCGTGCAGTTCTTTTGGCACATCCTTTAGGTCAACACAAGGGCCGCCGTGTTTGGTTTCTTTAAGTTGCTTGAGCATAGGTAGCACAATATGCGCCAGTGTGTGATCCATACTCCAGGTATCCCACCGATCAATGTGTACTTGGACTGTTTGCTCTTTTTTGCTGTGAATCCAAGCTAAGAACTTAGATAGCAAAGTGTTGTGTCGACCTCGATCCCAACTGGTAATATCACCAACCTCTGCAGCAGGTTCTACACTACCGTGAGCAAGCCATTCACCAAAATTGCGAACCCAGACAGGTTTACCTTTCATTCCGCATTCGTCTTCTACGTCTTTTGTCCAAAAGCAAAGTAGTTCTGCTAGTTGGTATGGGCCAAAATCATTTATATAATTTCCAATTTTCACACGCATTATCTATTCTCCGTACAGTTGTTTTTTATGGGGCCTTTGCCATGCAATCTAAGTAAGCAGCATCACCCGCCTTCATCGGATCTGACTTTAGCTCCAAGACTATTTCAAATCCTTTGCAGGTTGCTTCTTTAACTAGGGTTATTTCGTATTCAGTTTCATCACCATGCCAGAAGTATTTGATATTGTTACAGTTTGTGGCATGCTTCTCAATTCTTAACCAAGCACCTGCCGCGGCAAGTTTGGCTTTGTATACACACAATTCAGGTTGCGCAAACTGTTCCAGGTGCGTTCTTTCTCTCTGCTGTGCATGAGCATGTGGTATCGCAAGTACAGCAACTACTAATAATAATTGTTTTAACATTATTGTTACCCTTTTTGTTGATAACAATGCTAACATTGTTATCCTTTTTTGCCTTGCCATCTGAGCAAGAACTTGCTTGCGTCTGCTACTGTTGGTACCACTATCAATGCGCCTTCCCTATGTCTGCTGCCTTTGGGCAAGTTGTTATCCATCCACCCACAGACTTCAAGTTCGTTGTCTAGCCACCATTGAAAATCATGTATTATGATATAGTAGTCTGGCATGTCATCGTCGAATGGTTCTTCGAGGCTGAATCTGTTACTACGGTCCCAACTGAATTCTACTTTTTTGGTTTTACCGTCTTTATGGATCGTCAATTGATCAGACATAGTTGCTTATAGAAGTTGTTTAGAATAAAACAGTATACTAGTATTTAACTAAAAAGTCAAGTAGAATATAGCCAACCTAGGTTTTCCAAGCGGTGAATCCAGGTAAACACTGGTGTATAAAACTCTATTACCCATTTTCCGTTCCAGCCCAAGTAGGTATGTGGCTGTAATACTGGGTCATTGTGTTCACAATCTTTCGGATACATTGGATAAAACTTGCCTGCCCATTTGAGCCTGTCCAATTTGATGTCATGGATAGCTACGCTGTCAATTTCCACGGCCATGTCAATACCTTGGTCTGGTTTGCTTTCGCTGTAGTCTTTGTTCAGGAACTGTACCCAAAAACTGTGTGGTCCTTTGTCAAAGTCATGGTTAAGAGACAGCATGCAAGGGGTTCTTAGATCTATGGTGTTGATTGTTGTGTTGTCGAACCCGTAACTGATGCGTGGCACAGTCTTGTGTATTATGGGGTTAACACAAACCTCAATGTTTACGTTATACAGAGTATCCATAACTTTTCAAAAAATCTTTGTACTGTGGGTAAAGTGCAATAGCGTTATAGTTGTATTTTTTGTCCCAACGCTGTAGCCATTGAATCAGCTCTACTCTTAGTTCTTCTACGTTATGGGGTGCTTCACTATCTAACATTGTGATCACTCCGCGGCATTCTCTGGCTAACTTTTGTGAAAGCCTAGATGTATCCCTTCCTACTGCTAAAGTTTCGAAACTTGTTTGATCTACATTTGTTTGCAATTTATCTAGTAGCTGTTGATACTTAGGTTTTAGTTGTTGTCTGATATCCCAAGGTAGCACATTCACTGCCATGTATGAAGGGTAAGTTAGTGGCACACTATCAACAGCAAGCCCTAGACTATATGCTTTATCTAAATACTGATAATAATCATTCACACTAAGCAACTGTGGCGCTGATCTAAGTACTACCTGAAACTTGTCTGATTGCAACTCAACAAGTTCGTGTATAGTTTTCCACAGTCCAACGTAATCGCAACCTTGACGAATGTAATCATTTGTTTGGTTAATACTTTCTGCGCTTATTTCTAAATGTGCTAATCTAAACTGTTTAAGTTTTTCTACTAGCTCTAAATTTACATTAGTGCCGTTGGTCACTGTGCTTATACTAATATGGTGATAATTATTTTCCAGTAACCAGTCTATAAGTTGATGGAATCTTTTGTTTATCAAAGGCTCGCCACCAATGACATGCACTCTGTTAAGGCGATCTTTAACAGTGTCTAAGTTAGTTAGCAACTGTTCCCAACTTTGTTTATCTATAACCCAGTTCGGTTTCTTATTGTACTCGATATCCCAGGATCTATATGCACTTGCTATTTTACTACTAGCCTCTGGAATGCACATCTTACATGCAAAGTTGCATTCGTTTCCCAAGTCTATATGCCAGTCTATAGGTAACACATCAGTAGTTCCGTCCGCATGAAACTTTTCGCGCCATGTACTTTGTTCAAAACTTTGTTGGAATGCATTACTGGTATGTTCTGTAAATATGCCCAGTTTGTAGTTCTCTTTGATCCTACGACTTTGGTAACCTTGTGCTTCTTCTTTATAACATACACTGCATTCTTCTAACGGTTGATCCGACAATACTCTGCGTCTAAAGTCTTGCATAGTATCGCTGTCATACCATTGTACTAAACTTGTGTTGTTTAAACTTTCGCCTTTGTTGGGCCGCTTACTTTCGCTACTACATACACCGTAGGAACCATCCCAGTAGAAGTGATGATTGCTCCAAGGTACACTGCAAAATACTTTTTGATTGGCCACTAGTCAATTATGCCAAAGTTTGCCCAGTTGGCTAACCCTAAACAGATCCATCCCATTGGTCCGCCAAGACTAGGGTTGTTGTTCCAGACTACATGTCCTTTTGTACTGGCATAGTTTGGCGCTCGATTGCCTTCTGTAAATCGCATGGCTTGCCCTATGCGTAAATCGTCAACTTTTGTACTTCCGTCTGTGTTTAACACAATATTGTTTTTGTTGTTTGCACTAAGCACCAACGACTGTTTCCTAGGAGTTCCTATGCGTCCTATGTCTGTTTCCTTCTTACCTGTAGTAATTTCAATTTCTTGGTCCCATACTGCTAACGCCGCACTTGGTTCAAACGTGTTAACGCCTACGCGACCCTTAACAGTATACAATGATCCACTCAAAAATGCTTCGCCGGACACTTGCAATTCTTTGAGCATACCCAGTTCTTGTAAATTACTATTGGTTATGTTGGATCCTAGTGCATTACCAATAACAACATCTTTGCCGTTTATGGTTATTTTGTTTAGGTCAAGTCCTTTGTCTTTAATTGTATTAAACACAGTTTTACTAAATCCATCAAATAAGGTTTTGTTAAGTTTACTAACAGTGTTGGTTGATGTAGTATCAATCAGTTCTTGATAAAAACTACAATCCTTGTCCAGTGTTCCATTTATGGTTACGTTACCTTGTACAGTTAAATCTTTTGTAAGCAAATTGTTTTCAACAACTGTTACATCATCTAATATAGTAACTGCAATGTTGGTAGCACGATCGTCGATACCAGTACTGCTGAATTCTGTGATTATACCACCGTGTATGTTGTCTCCACTAAACTTAAATGTAGACAAATCTAACGATTCAGGTTTAATACTTGAATCAGGAAATATAACTTCATTCAATTGATCTTTGACTACTATACTAGTTGCGTTAACTACTGCTTTACCAAAGTCTATTTCTTGGATACGTTGAGCCACTGTTTCTTTAACAGTTTGATCTGTTTGTTTTTGTACTTCCGTAATAGTCTCGTTGATCCGGTCAAAAATACGTGTTTCAAGTTTTTTGCTATCAACATTATACTCGGAGGCTTTTCTATCCAGTGCTTCTGTGGCCGCTTTTTGGATTGCATCAGTAAAGTTAAAGGTAGATAAGCGAGCTTTAATTGAATCAGCTATTAACTGATCAACTTTTTTTGCTACACCTGCTTCTACTTGTTTTACTATTCCGTCTACTATATCAGTTATTTGTGTATTAAGATCCATGCTCACCGTCAAATTGAATTGAAATTACATGTTCGTAATTTTTCTTGATTAAACTCTTGTACATTAAATTCTTATGTACTGTGAAATTAGTTGCTCCTGCATCATAAGCAAACTTTGCCAATTGCTTAAAAAACATTGCACGTCGTGCAAATGGTCCTGCAACATTTATATCACTACCAAGTATCTCATGTACTGTGGTTTTCCAACTGTTTCTATCTTGTAAATCATAATCGTGTAACTCTAAGAATATTTGGTTCTTGCCACTGTTTCTAATCAGTGCAGGAACACTAAACTCACGATCCTTGAAACTTTGATTCTTGTAATCCTTACATGTAGTTATCAAGTATTCCGTGGCTAGGTTACAAATCTCAGCCACTGATAGTTTCTGTCCCTCGTCTGACTCAGCAAACGTAAAGTACTCATCTAGTGCTACTACAACTTGGAAATTGTTTTTGTAGTCGACTAACTGGTCTTCTGGTATATGTATAAACGGAACTTTTCGTTCTGTTAAAAAATTTAAAACCTGTTCGTTTACGTGTGTAACGTAAATCTGTCCCGCTTGCTGAACTAAAATAGCAGGACTAAATCCAATGTATAAAATAGTGTCAGGTACTATGTTGTAGAACTCTCCTACGCCCGACAGTATTTCCTGTTTACGCTTTACTACATCTGCTTGCCTAACATGGTGCTCATATGCATTCAATAAACACCCAGTATATGATTCAAATTTCATTCTGCCACCTGGTTCGCTTTGGTCTACTTCTTTTTTAGTTATTATGTATATTAACTATTTATTAGCAATGTGCGATTTATATCCAGTGTAACACAGTGGAATCCGCCCCCTAGCGTTCTTGAATGTCTCAACTGCATGGGAATTACAATCATTTTATATTTGTTTTCAAGTAACTCTATTAGTTCAGTTTGCGCCCGATCCACAATGACCGTACCAGGTTGTACTACTAACATGTTCATTGCGATCCATTTACTTGCGTATGGGTATTGATAAAAACTTTGAGGAACAACTTCGTTAACAAAGATAACTTCCCAGTCTTTAAATACACTTGGTAGGTTATCCTTGTTAACTCTGTTGCCGTTGACTATGACTATGCCTTCTTGCAGTGGGGTAATGGTGCTGTCTATATGCACTCCGCTGTAAAAATTGCATGTTTGTATAATAGCATCAGGCAACTGTTTTGCCAACCAGGAAATTGCTCTTTTATTTCCGCTTTCACTTTCCAACACCAACAGTGTATCACCAAGGCGACAAACATTGGCAGCGTCAAGTACCATGCCTTGATCGCGTGGCATGCGAATAACTTCGTGTCCTTCAGTGACCATGCCCAGTGCTTCTATTTCCATATCCCTACAGGGATACATCATAGCACAATCAATAATCTTATCACCGTACACCAACAGTCTGTCCCTGGGACAGTAGTTGTACATACCACCAAGTTTTTGGAAGTTCATGTCAGTGGGTCTATGTACAGTAACTCCCCACTGTGTTAGAAATCCAGCGAGGTTATCCAGATCCGCATTGGCCTCATCAATAACCCACTGTGGTACTGGGCCTGTGGGCACTGGGGTTTCTTTCCACAGTGTCTTTTCGCTTTCTTTAGCAAACACAGGATCATCTGTGGGCCAGTTAGCACAATCTGCACGACCAACTACTATTTCCTGTAGTTTGTCCCATTCGTTATAGGTGTGTATCATGTATGTCCTGTTACCTGTAGTGTATAACGCGGCGTCATGCCCAAGTTAGCCGCAATATGTGGTGTGTTGTACTGCCAAGTTATCACAGATCCTTTACTCCAGCCTGTGTGCGGGACGTTATCTATTTCAAGATAATGTCCACTTTGCCAGTCTTCCAAAAACACTATGGATCTCCAAATTGACTGCTCTTGTCCTTTTAGATTAAAGATTTCTATATACTTTTTGTACGTGTCTTGGTGCTTAGGCAAACTTGAGCCTGGCCACATTTTATAGTAACTGGTACAAACATCTTTCCAGTTAAACAGTTTCTCAAATGTGTTAACTATTTGGTTGTTCCAGGTTGGTTGTGGGGAACGCATATCACATAATTGCCCACCGATAGTCCCATTGTACCCCATATTGCGCCAATGTTCTAGTGTTGCACTATCATTGAACTTTTCAATGACGTAATCTAAGTTTTTGTACTCATCATCAATGATATTGCTATCAATATTAAACTGTTTTAAATCTAGTGTTTCCATAATGTATTACTTTATAGTTGTTGTCTATTTTCGGATATGTTCTCCATGGATCAACTATGATGCTTCCTGTAGCAACATCACAATAGAATTCTTGTCGCTTTTTATTTCCAGTATATCCATATGTGACTTGTCTGTTGTGCGCCAGGAATGCTATAACAGGTTGGTCGGTATCGGTTGCTATATCGTTAGTAAGCGGATCAACATAAGCAAAGTCTGTACCTTGTTTTTCCAGGTAATACCCAATCAACAAACTATAACTGCCATCCAGTATATCAACGTCGGGCTTGTATGCTTTGCCCATGATGCGTACCGGCATGTTGTTTTTCTTTTGCAGTGCTGTTAGGTAACTGGCAACATTTTCTGCTTGTTTTTCCCTAGCATGCATCACAGTGTCAAATATATCGTATCCGAGATCTAATCTTTCTGCTAACCAACGCAGTGCAATGTTGTCTCTTGGGTGGCAAGGTCCTGCATCTCCCATGCCTGCTTTCATGTACTTGGGACTTACAATACGCAGTGTGCTACCTGCTAATGCTTCTGTAACCACATCAACATCAATGTTACCGTTCTTCACTGCAACATCCTGTATCATGTTTACCAGGCCAATTTTTGTGCTGATGAATGTGTTGTAAAATATCTTTATGCTTTCTGCTTCATCCCATGTGCCAACATTATACTTGGGATCATTTTCCATTAACGGCTTATAAAAGTTAATAAGTTCTTTTGCGTCACCTGTTTCTGATCCATCTTCTGTACCAATAATAACCATTTCAGGATTAACCATATCCCATGCAACGCTACCCATAGCAATAAGGTAGGGGTTGTAAACAAAACGTGCTTCTGACACACAATCACGCAACTGTGTCCTTGTAGTGCCGGGTAATACTGTGCTGATTAGCACTACTAGTGTTTCCTGTCCAACATGTTGGTTTATGTCTGTTAAAACTTGTTTAACTATAGTATAGTCAAAGTCTTTGTTTGCTAAATGTGTAATAGGTCGACTTCCGTCGTACACAGGATCGTGTGGAGTTTGCACTGCTACGAATACAATGTCTTTGCCTTTAACTGCACCTTCCAGTGAGGGTGATATTTTTATGGTGTCACTTGTTTTGTTGTAAATATCGTAGCCAGTCACAGAATACTGTGTGGCCATTGCTTCAGCACATGGAAGCCCTAATTTACCTAACCCTATAAAACCTATTTGCATTAATGATCTCCGTTGATAAGTTTAGTTTATTTTTATATGAACAGTTATTAAAACCACTGTCGTTGTACGACGCTGGGTTCTTTCCAAGTTTCAGTACTAACATCGAACATTTTATGTACTCCCAGCATTGCGAAGACTTTTACGGTTCAACTGTTGGACGTTGTATTTGGTGGCATGAAGAACCACTAAGTTACAATGACTTAGATCAAGTTCGTTACTTTGATGCGTACCATACGCATACCATTGATCCCGGTCACCCAACTGAAAACTATATATGGCCGTCAAGTCCGTCACACCCTTCAGTTAATATGATGATATCTGATGTTAACTTTCATGTATTAGCTAACTCTGAAGTCAGTCAACAAAAACGAAAGTACCTTAGGGAATGGGGTGTAGCAGATTGGTATTTCTTTTTTCATGGATTTGCGGCTCTTGATTGGTTTAGGAACTATAAGTATCTTGACTATTCATACGTAAAACCTACAAAACTATTTATTTGTTTAAATCACTTGTTGACTAATAATCGTAACTACAGATTATACTTGCTTTCGCAGATAAGTCAAAGAGGCTTAACAGATCTTGGACACATTTCAGCCCCTCTGTTAACAAGTGATTTAGTTAAGAATGAACTGTTCAACACCAACAGTAGATTACCAGTTGACGCCAAGAAGCACATATTTAAACACCTGGCTAAACAAGCAACTCCTAGTGTGCTTGATACTGTTGACTACAACAATGCTAGTGCTGATTTAACATCTTACGGATATGATGCACTGTGGCACGTGGTAACAGAAACTGTATACTATGGTGATAGTTTACACCTTACTGAAAAAATATTCAAACCAATTGTAAGCAAGCGTCCTTTCATACTTGTGGGCGCACCTGGTAACTTGGCATACTTGAAACGTTATGGCTTTCGTACATTCGATCAATGGATAGATGAAAGTTACGACCAAGAACAAGATCCAACATTGCGTATCAACATGATTGTAGAGCAATTGTCTAAACTTAAAAACAAAGACATTGCACAACAGCAGGAACAAATGCAAGAAGTGTTGGAATATAATCATCAACACTTTTACGGAAAGTTCAAAGAAATAATCGTAGATGAACTGTTAGGTAACTTCAAGAAACAGGTCAATTGGTATAACCATGATCGCATAGAACGACATCGCTTACCAAGTGACGTAATTAACTATGAGCAAGTACGAAACTTAATGCTCAGTTAGTCTACTTGGTTGTAGCCACAAATATTCCGTCCCAGGCAGCAGGTAGATCTTGTGTTAGCATATATTCACAGCGTTCAATCCACATATCATAATACCCATCTATTTGTCCATCAAATGAGCCTTTTAGTTTGTTGCATAAAGTGATTGCTTTGTTAAAACTCTGCTCTCTATAATATTGATGCATTTCGATGTGTAACTGTTTGCTTGCTTGCCATGCAGTTGTTTGTTCTTTTTCACCTAGTACAGTGTAGATGCGTATGCCCACAGTTTTACCTTTTACTGCAAGTTCGTCTACCTTTAAGTAAAAGAAATCATTCTTGGTTGCATCGTATGTGGTTTCGCCTACAAGTAACAAACATCCATATTCTTTACACTTGCTCTCAATACGTGCCGCAGTACTAACAGCATCGCCTAACACATCATAACTGTGTCTTGACGTACTACCCATTTCACCCAAGTAACCTAGTCCGCTATTAATGCCAGCACCCATGCCAATCGGTGGTCTTCCTTCTGCTACAATTTTATCATTGAACTTTTCCACTGCTGTAAGCATGTCCAATCCTGTTTTAACTGCTGAGTGATGGTGGCGTGGATCATCGTTGGGTGCATTGTGTACATGCATTGACGCATCACCAATGTACTTTATGATCATTCCGTCACGATCCAGTACTGGTTGCGTAATAGCATCCATGTAGCCGTTCATCAAGTTGGTAAGTCCTTTTACATCATCGCCAAAACTTTCACCTAGTGGAGTAAAGCCACGTAGGTCACTAAAACAAATACTGATTTCACGCTTCATGCCATCCTTGATTAGACCTGGATTCTCTTGAAGCATACGTACCACTGTAGGACTTGCATAGCCTGCAAACTGTTTTTTGATTTCTTGCTTTTGTCTAAACTCATCCATGAAGCGCAGGAATGCCGCTATACTCCATGTGAGGAACACTGCAAATATTGGGAAACTCCAATCCAGCAAATAGCCATCGTTCAAGTATGCTGTCCTACTACCGTAGAATATGCCACCTAATGATACCACAATGCCACCAACACCAAAGTACCAGTTTAGTTTAAGTACCAGTATCATTACTACCAAACTTATTGCCAGTGCTGTTGCCAGTTCACCAAGGTCTGACCACCATGGGCGACTTATGTTGATACCATTAACTATTGTGTAAACACTTGCGGCAATTAAATCATGATCATAACTTCTGCCAACTGGAGTTGCAATGGTGTTGTCCAACCCCGACGCTGTTAAACTTAGTATAACAATACCGCCATTGAAGTTGGGCAAATTGTCAAATGCAAACTCCTGTACTTTGTATTTGTAGTCTACGTAGATGCTACCGTTTGCGTCTGTCTTAATTGTGCTAAACTGTGGGATACGCACTGCTTCCACACCTGCGTCACCCAGCTTCATTTGGTAACTGATGTCACCTGCCAGTACACGCACAATCTCTGTGGGTATGCTGGGAAATATCTGTGCGCTGTCTGTAGGCTCTTTGCTGGGTATGCGAACAACAAGCGGAAGTTTACGTACAACTCCATCAGCTTCTGTACTGCTCAACATCATACCAACGCCCCAAGCACTCTCACCAATTTCTTTTGTTGGACCTATTGCTTGTCCATAACGGAATAGCCAATCTTCCCATGCTTTGCCTGTTGTGCTGTTGTCCTTAATAGCAATGCCACGTGGTACTGGTACACCCTTGCCTCTCAGCGCAGGAACTTGCCCAACAATAACAGGTGCATTCTGTAACAAATCTATAAATGCAGGGTCGCCACCAAAGCGATCTTCCTCAGCAAACAGCATGGGCAGTACCACAAGCCCCGCACCATTCTCGTATAGTCGTATAATTTCATTGGCTAGTATGTCACGAGGCCAAGGCCACTGTCCGTTGCGGTCAATATCATCGTTGTCTATTCTAACCACAGCAATAGGAATGTCGCTGTCTAACTGAATTGTTTCTTGTGGGACACTACGTTGATGTGTGTCCAGTGCTTTGAGGCGGATAACTTCTACTATCCACGGATCCGTCCACCTAATACTCAATACCGCACCCAGGGCGATCAACGCCACTAACCATTTTTTCATGTTTTTTCCTTGACTAGGTATTTAGTTTTGGGTAACTGACACAGAACATCCGCCTACTGTCGCACATGATTGCGATAGGCTATATGTTTGTGCTGTGCTACTGTATTGTGTCAAATCTAAATCTGTTCCGTATGTGCCTGACAGGGAAATTGTTGCTGAATGACTAGCACTTCCACCTTGTATGATATCTACATCATTGTTGCTGTTTGATATTGTTAGGTCTATAGATTTGTCAAAGTTGTATTCTTGTCTTGCGTAAACGTCATTATAGCTACCATAAATGTTAGTAATATTACTATGGTTGTCGCCGCCTGCTCGTTGACTTCCTATGAAACTGTTGTTTGATCCGTGTACATCCAATCTTATATTGTGGCCACCGTATTCTACACTGTCAGGTGATTGAAAAGTACCGTCGGCCTGCACATGATATCCCTGCCCTATTTTAATACTGTTGTTGTTACCAGCAACATGGAATTCAAACCTGTCGCCTTCGCATGCTAATTGGTTGCATAACTGTTTAATGTCCATATCGTTGGAGTCACCGTCTAGGTCGCCTCCCCATCCAGCACCACTGCCCCATGTAGCTGTATACCCAACATAAGCATCATCGCCCTTCTGATCTATAGCCACAGTATTACTGGCACCACCAAAACTGTAATCAATTTCGTTATCACTACCATCCACAGTGACCGTTATGCTATTAGAGTTTCCGCTGGTTACTTGGTCAATAGATATTAAGTTATCAGCACTTGCTGTGCTAATAATTAACGATAGTAATAGTAGCAGTTTATTCATACTCTGCTGGCCCTTTGTGGAAGTGTCCTTCTGTGCAGTGACGCATTTCGTGCAACCACACACGCATGTCAAGATCTGGCTGCACATAAGGTACAAATACCTCACACCATTTCTTGCCTTCTTCTGTTACACTCCAGCGAGCCCATCCTTTAACCTTTGTGGTTTTTCCAGTATACTGTTCCCATGTGGTTTGTATGGTTTCTGGATCCATGATTACAATTTTCATGGTACCATCATAGTATGAGTGTGGTTGATCATAAACATGATGCGGTACACATGCACCTAATAGTAAAACTAAACTAATTTTGATTAATAGTAATAACCGTGTCACTTGCGTTCTCCGTTGTGTGTAATGTTATTGGGCTACCTGCTTGATTCAAGTTCATTTGTGTACTGCTGTTTTGGTCAAGTGTAATGCTAAAAATCCTACCGTCAACGTTTCTATATATAAGCCACTCACCATCCAGCACAATCTGTGTGTTACCTTGTTCATATGCTCCTGGCCTAATAGGATTAGTTGAGAACGAGTCTACCTCTTTAAGCAGTTTTGCATTCATTAAATCTAAAATATTACCCAACATATCAACATCAAGTAGGTTAAAGTCTAGTCTTGTGAACACTAACTCGTCTTCATCTAATTCATTGTTGTCAAGAAGATTAACGTCAAGTTCATTAAAATCTAATATGGACTGTTCACGTTCAGCCTGAGTCTCGTCCTCTTTTTCTTTTGGCTTTTGTACAATTAACAGGTTGTTAATTTGATTTACATCTAGGTCCAATAGGACAGGTGGTGTTGGTACATTTTCTCGTGTGTTGACCATTGTTGCTTGATATGCCTGGTTAAGTATTACCTGCCCTATATCGCTTTCAACAGATATCTCTCCCACAGTGCCATCTGCGTTGGGCAACAGTATAACAAGACTCCTGCCTATTTCGTCTACGGTCATGCTGAATGCAGTACCACGCACACCAATACGTGCTGTTGGTGTTTGTATGTCTACGCTTTGTCTGTTGTTTTTAGCAATCTTACCTGATGCATACTTAACTGTGCCCAAGCCCACTTTCATCTTGAGCTTACTTTTTGTAGGGTCAGCGGCATCATATATGAAATCATCAATGATTAATTTGCTGTGTTTTTCAATTTGTATTTTGGTATCATCATTGAAGCCAATACCAATAATACCGTCGGCGGTGCTTATTGTGTCCAGCATCTCTACACCCAGATCTTTTTCTACTGTGATTTTGTCATTATCGCGTGTAAGTTGTGCAGGGCCGGTTTGTTTTTCAACTGTACCGATCCCTGCATAACACGTACTAATCTGAAACGTTAATAGTAACGCTAGAAGTTGAACCATTTGTGTTAACATCTACTGTACTCGCCTCTGCACCTGATTGAGTAATACTTAGAGTTGAACTGCTGCCGGTATGATTAAGCAGAGTGTCGTGTTGTGAAGCACCACTGTGGGTAACTGTAACGGTGTTGGTACTGCCGTCAATGTCAATGTCTGTGGTTTTGTCTAGGATACTAGTTGCTGTGGAATCCTCAGTTACTGTTATAGTATTACTGCCACTGCCGCTGGTTAGGTCAATGTCTACGTTAACATCGTCAACAAGACTTTGTGTAGCGCCAACGTTTACACCAACAGTGTTTGTGTTGCCTGGATTGGTGATGCTGATTGTAACATCATCACTGCCACCGTTGGTGCCTCCTGTAGTACCTACCTGTATGTCAATGTCTGAACTATTGCCATTAGTGGTTGCTGTTACACTGGCGTTGTCGCCGTAAACATCGTAATCTAATGCATTGCTTGATCCAACTTGGTCAATGTCTAATATGGTGCTGGCGCCATCGCTCTTGCTGTCGTCACCGCTTGCGCCAACGCTGTTTCCAGAACCGTCTTGATCTATAGTGATTGTGGCTGATGATCCAACCTGATCAATATAGATCAAGTTGTCAGCCCATGCCGGACTGCTTATTAATAAAGACATGAATGCTAATGCTATCCTTGTCATGTGTGTCGCTCCTTTTGGGTGGTCCCCATTATACGTGCCAATATCTTAGTATTATCGCACGTTAGTATTTAAATAATAAGTTGCTATCATTAAATATGTATGTTATACGCTAGTCTACGTAATTACTCCATCCTGTTGATTTATCATCTAGCATAGTGTAATCCCATAGTTTTTTACGTTTTCCTTCTTTGGTTAACTCAATTACTGCTTGTTCAACTGCCTGTTTTACTGCATAATTAACTGGTTCATTGGTACTGGTACCTGACTCTACCTCTAGAACTTGTGTGCCTTGATCGTAGAATTTAAACACGTTTATGCCAAGACTAGTGCTTAAAATCGTCTTTTCGGTGCTCACATTTAGCAATACTTCTCCCGACAGTACACTTACCGCTCTAAGCCCTATTGTGACTACATCTACACGCCATTCTTGTTGTGCACCAATGCCCATAACCCTGGCACCAATACCACCTGTAAATTTGTTTGTATCATAACCAATAATGCCGCCTTCGATTATAATACCAGCAAACTTCATTGCACCCAATTTCTGTTTCTCATCAAACTCACTTCGTGCATTACGTATAATCTGTCTTTCTTTGATTAGGTTGTCCAGGCCATTGCGCTCTACAACATCAAAAAACTCACCATCTGCTAGTGCCATTAGTGCATCTATTAAGTATACTTCTGCACCTTGTGTTACTGCTGTACTGATGTTGGCAATGTTATCTGCTGGTTTACGTTGTCCAGTCTTATCTTGGAAACTGTATATTGCAACTGTCACAGGCTGTCCGCCTTTAATTGCAGGGAAATTAATTAAATGTTTCTTGACTGGGGTTTCAGCAAGCTCAGCTGGTCTGCCAAGTTTTGGATTAGTCGAGGCGCAACCAACTAACAAAAAAACCAATAACGCCACACATATTCTACCTAGCATGCATCTCCTTTAAAAGGCAAAACTGGCAACAGGAATTTCAACCTTCGTAACTGATCCATCTGTTTGCGTTACGTTTAATGTTACTAGGTCGTCGGTCATTTCATAAGCCACTGTATTGCCTAGTAGATCAATAGTACCACTACTTTGTGGATTTTCCCCAAACAGTTTGTCTGAAATTTGCTTACTAAGTTCAGCATAGATTCTACTTTCTAAATTAGCCAAGAACTTATTAACATTAGAGTTTTCTTTTTCACGCTCAATTTCTCTTGCCGCGGACTCTAACTTAGATTTGATTTCTGCTCTTCTAGTGTGTGTTAGGTTTTCAATGGTCAACACATGACTACTGTAGCCTATACCGTTAAAACTAGGGTTATTAAACTTATAAGTTAAGTCGCCTGCTGTTGCCGCACTGATAAAAAACATGCCCACAAGGAATCCCATAATAAAACTCCAAAAGCCAAAACTCAACACTGTTGATATAGTATAGGTTACTGGGTTGGACTTTTTAAACTTCTGCCAGGCTGCCTTTTCATAACTACTTTGATGATTCATTTTTTGTTTTAGCTCCTTGGTCCTTGACCTGTTTTAGTTTTAGTTCTAATTCTTGTGCTTTTTGTAAATTTGCTCTAGCTTTTGCATCTAGTTCAAGAATCATGTTTAACTTTTGGTTCAGTCTAATTAAATCGTTATCAAGCATACGAATTCTGTCAATCAACGCAATCAGCGTCATTTGTGCTTCGCTTAGTACAGGATCAATTTCTTTTGTTGCCCAGGTCCATATGTAATATACAAAGTACCCTAACCCACACGCGGCTATAATCGGAAAACCATATTGGTTTATTGCGCCGGCTACATCAATGTCCATTTAGTAGCCTCTCATTCTAGTCGCGACGAGCATCGTTCTTGCCGTCTGCTCTAGCAATACGGTTCAAGTCTGGTGTTACCCCAAATGCATTGCTCATGAGTGTGTCAATACGAATCACGTCATGGTTCATGGTCTTAACACGATTGTCCAATGCGTTAATTATTCCTGTAAGTCCTTTTACACTGCCCATTACACCGTCAAGGATAAAGCGCATAGTAAGGAATACAAAGTACCCGCCGGCCAGTGCCGCGGCGATAGGAAAACCAACTTCGGCAATCAATTGAAGTATTTCTGTCATTTTGAATAGCTCCTTCTTTAGTGTATTTACCCAAATTTTTACAGTTTACTCATGGGCTATAAATAATTACATGAGAAAACTACTACTATTACTGCTGTTAGTGCCATTTATAGCACAAGCAGAATACGCAGACTGGGACAAATACGATAAAGAATTATTCTGGATGTCAACCACAGCTATTGCAGTTGACCACTTGACCACAAGAGATATGGCTAGTAGATATGATGAAGGATATCGGGAACGCAATCCAGTGCTGGGAGAGCACCCAGACAAGGATACAGTGGATTTGTTTTTTCTAGTAAACTATGTTACACACTACTACCTGACAGATTATTTTCAAGGGGAACACAGACCTGTGTACTTGATGACTAGGCTAGTAGTTAATGGAGCGGCTTCTATTAATAACGTTAAGATTGGTCTTGGAGTACGATTTTAGTGGACTGATTGTAACGTTTACAAATTTCTTCATAGAACGTATCCAACTCTCCACCAAACTTACCAGTCAAGTGTTCTGCTAGGTCATTACATAGTTTAGCATCACCGTCTTTGTTTGCTTGCACGAAATCGCCATGTAATTTCTTCCAATGATCCAACATTACAACTTCTGCTAGTGGTACCTTGGTTGCTTCTACTACACACCATGTGTCTAATAGATTACCATCAATCACATTTGGCTCTAATTCTAAGATGAGATACTTTTCAAACATCTCGTCTGTGGGTTGTTCCCATACAATATTCATCGTTTCTTCAATCCTTGTTGTTTATAAATTTGTTGAACTGCTGTTGCTTGATAATAACAATCTATTAAAGCATTGTGTGCACCTTTAGCGTCCTTATCTCTAGGATCTCCAAAAGTTTTAAACAATGTACGACTATCTCTTATCTGCCAAAAGTTCCACGGCATGGGCGTATCCATGTCACGATACAAATCTTCAAGAATAACTGCATCAAATGCAGGCCCTTGGCACCATATGTTATCAGTCCCTACTAGGAACTTATTAAGTTTTCCTAAAAAAGATGATACACTGTCACGTTCGTGATCACCGAGGGCTTCTTCTCGAACATCTTCTGCTTGCTTGCCCCACCAATCAATTACATCCTGGTGTACATGTCTGCCTAGTGCTATTTGTTCGTCTACATCTATCCTAACATACAATCCGTCGTCTGTATTCACATCCGATGCGTATGGGTCAAACTTAACAGCACCCACAGTCAACACGACACTCTGCGGACGAGTACCTAACGTCTCAATATCTAACATTATATCCATAATATTTTTTATGCTGGCTGTAGTTTAACTTCGAGGGGGAATCCGTTGTTACGAGCAAGCATTGTTACTTCTACACCTTTTTGCTCAGCAACTTCATATGTAAGTGTTTTTACTACGCTACTACCGTCGTTATGAATCTTAACAGTTAATTCTTTTGCTATTTCTTCACTATGATGGAAAATTACTTTCAGACTCTCTACAACAAACTCTACTGTGGTCTTATTGTCATTGAGGTAGATTACATTGTAAAGATTAGGTGGTTTGATACTTGTTTTAGATTTTGTAGATTGTTTTACTTCAGTTTTTTCACTCATAGCTTACACTCTCGGTCATCTAGTTAGTAAGTGGGGGGAGTTGCCTCCCCCCGGCGTTTATAACTATATTATATTACTTAGTAAAGGTAATTGCAATCTTTTTAGGCTTTTGTTCGTCCGGAACAACATGCTCTAAGCTGACTGCCAGGATGCCATTTACTACTGTTGCACCTTTGATCTCAACATTCTCGTTGAGAGTAAATGTGCGAGTGAATGTGCGAGCACTAATACCTTTGTGCAGGTATTCGTGTTCTTCTGCTTCTGCTTCCTGCTTCTCCCCGGTGATAGTCAACACATTGCTTTTGAATTCAATGTTCAACTCATCTTCACCAAACCCTGCAACTGCAACCTGGATCGCCCAGTTGTGTTCGTCAATTTTGATGATGTTGTATGGAGGATAATTATCTGCTTTTGAATTGCCCAAGTGTGTTCGGGTCAGTTCATTAAACAAGTTGTCAAAGCCGATGGCATGACGATTAAGTGAAGCAGTAAATCCGGGAAGGTTGGTCGTACTAAGTTTGTATGATGTCATAGTTTTCTCCTTTATGTTAAGCAAGTTATGACTTGTGATGTTGTAGCCCGATAATCGGCACTACAAGTATATTTATACAGGATACAAGACTAGATGTCAATCTCTTATTAGTTCATACGATTCACTTCGGGAGTGTTCTGGATTAAATGATACTAAAAAATCCACATAGTCTTGTTCTGTAGACAAACACAATTGAACACACCAGTTCTTAATACCAATGTGTTTGATATCTATATCGTGTTTTTCAGCCCAAGTCCTAACATCGTATTCTATTTCAGTGCGAGCCCATCCCACTGCATGTATTCCATTTGCACGTGGAAGGACCCACTGGATATGCATTTAGTACATCTTTTTAGGCAACTGCTCTTCTAGTAGTTGCTTTTTCCATCTGCGAACTGCGGCGGCATGTTTCCGCTTGCGTCTTGTAGTGGGTTTTTCAAAAGATTCTTTTGAGCGTAAAGTTTGTAGTACTCCGCTTTCGCTAACTTTTTTCTTTAGTTTACGCATAGCTTTTTCTACATTGTCGTACTGGACTATTACCTTATTGCCAAAAGGTCTGCCTGGTTTTTTTTCAAAGTTGGTTGCCATAGTTTTTTATTTAGTTTGTTGTTTTTCGAGCTGTGCAAAATAGTCAAATGGTGTGTCGACTTTAGTTGCATCAGTAATGTAAGTCTTTGGTCCGTAGTAATAAACGTTGCTGTTTTTGCAAAGATCCTCGTTGTCGTAAGGTTCCGCGGTATTAACAATCACGGCGTCACTTTTTTCAATTGCTTTAGCCAACCAATCAGTATCATCCATGCCCTGATGGTACAAATATACATTGTATGCATTGTTTGTACCTTTGGCTATTTGGCCTAATAGTTCAACATCCTTAGGAGACGCATCAACTACTGTTACTGTGTGAAAATCGTCTTCTACAAAATCTGGTGGTGTTATAAAATTACTGTAATCCATCTTTCCCCACTATCTGTTGTATTTGTTCTAGTTCGGCGTCACTTAAATCATCTGCGGTATATTCTCCCGACTGCAATTTATCAATCAAATGCTGTATGTACGCCTCATTGTAAGTATAACTGTCTGTCGTTGATTTGTCAAGCTCTATCCACTTCTTATTGTTCCATTTATACAATTTATTTGGTAAGAAATCTGTCCTAATATACATATCACCTTTGTTTGGCCTAATCGGAAACTGGTTTCCAAATCCACACTCGGCTGTGTTCACCACAGTATCGTTATCAGCTCTTACCTTAACACTGTAAATAGGAAGTAATGGATGCAATGCTTTGAATGCTTCTATGTTGTAGTTCTTTTTTTGATACTTGACTACATCATCCAAGCCACGCTTTATAGCGATATTAGGATCTGTTGCTTCTTCTTCACCTATAACAAAATCGTCTATTGACACTTCTGCTGGACTGGGCTTTGGCTCCGCAACGATTTGATTGGGCTTTTGCTTGTCTAATTGATCAAGTGCCCAATCAAGTCTTTGTAGTGCTAATCTATATTTGTCCCAGAGTTGGTTTACTGACTCCTGGTAGTCGTTAGGCATTAGTTCCTAGTCGTGCTTCAACTTTTGCCTCAAGCTCAGCAATATCTGCTGGCATTGTAAAGTCAAGATCAAGTTCACTTTGCAGTGCTTCATTCTCGTCCAAAGCCTCGTTGAGTTGTGATAGGGCATTCTTGTACTTTGCCCAAATTTCATCAATTTCCTGTTGTGGTTTAGCCATTCTTTTTCCTTAGTTTGTCGTCTACGTTACGCTCTAGTTCTGCTATATCGTCAGGTGCGCCTGTTTTTAGATTCTGTTCTACATATACTTCTTTAACTATTACAGTGTCAGCACCGTGTGTTTTTTTATTGCGAGCCCATTCAAACTGTTTGGTACTAGCAAGTATAAGTGTAAGTGCTAGTGGATCAAACACAACAACCAACAACACTATGACCCAGCGTACTGCTTTTTCCAGTAGGTTTTGATCTGGACTTTGGTCGTATATAAATGCGGCAATGTATTTTATTGGTCCTACTTCTGCTTCTAGTTTCCTGTATTCTTTTTCGAACACAAAAACTTCTTCACGTATTTGATCAATCTCCGTTTGTTCTTTGTCAACAAAATTCTCAAGTTCTTCTACCCTACCGTCAATATCTACAGTTTTAGTGTTTGACTGGTCACGTAGTTTTTGTATTCTATTATTAACTGATTGTAATTCTGATCCGTACTTGGCATCAATACTGCTAAGTGTTTCTGTTAACTTGGCGTTGATACTTTTGATCTCACGCTGTGCCGCACTGGCAACTGAAAGCTCATTTGCTTTGGCCTGCTGTGTTGCTTCTAACTCAATCTTCTTGGCTTGCTCTGTTGCTTCTAACTCAATCTTCTTGGCATTGGCTACTGCTTCATCTAGGCCTTTTTTACTAAAGGAGTTTTCATATCGAGCCTGGGCGGCGCCAATGTCTGCTGTCTTACGGGCTTGTGCTGTGGCGATGTTTGCTGTCTTACGTTCTTGTGCGGCGGCTATGTCTGCTGACTTGCGCTCTGCGGCTTGTACTAATCTATCATTCTGTAACTGTATTTGCTTTTCTGCATCAGCACGAGCATTGGTTTTTTCTTTGTTAACTTGCACACGGATTTCTTTTAGTGCATCGTTGTCACGATCAACTAGGTTGTCCACACGTACATCTTCACCTTTAGATAACCGGGTAAGCTCGTCGGTCCAACGAACTATCTTGGCTTCCGAACGAGTCATTTTACTCTCAAGCGATTTGATCTGTGCTACCTGTTCTTCACTTAGTGAAGTCTGTTCAATGTGTGCTTTACTCAGGAAGCCAAAAATACCCATTGAGGTGATAAACATCAACACAGTAATTGCCGGGATCAAGTACCATTTAAACAGTCTTGGTGCACGATGCCAATTTTGGTGTAACCAAACTGTAGCAACAATCTTACCAGTTTCTAGTGCGCCACCCATGATAATCACAGGCATGACTGCGGCACTGAACACTGCAATCAAGCCAGCAATACTGTACCAAGCCGCAATGAACGAAATGGATATTGCTGTAACGAATGTAAGTATGGCTAATAGCATAGTGTATATTTATTGGGTAGTTGACTAATTATATAAGGAACAGGGCAGTTAGTCAACTGAATTTTTTGCCAATTAAACCTGCGTTAGGTTATGCAACACACCTTCGCCAAACACTGCGATTTCGTGTGAGCCGCTTGCGGTGGCCGCTTGGAACTGTATATCAGACTTCTCGTCGTACTTGAAAGGCATCTGACGTTGGATGTGCATGTTGTCAGCAAAAGTAGTTCGTGCTACGTTCAATACTCTACCTGCCGCATTGCTAACATAATTTCTAAAGATAGCAGGTTTACCAGCAGTACTATCAGCACTGAATGCGTCGATGCGATACAACAAGAAACAATGATTTCTCGGTACTGTGTAAAAACTTTCTTGGCATCTACCATTTCCTGGCAGTATGGTTTTGTAGAATGTAGCAGAGCCCCCAAGGTCGTTACCTATGTCTATGGTTCCTGCATTTGATCCTGTGAGAATAATTGCGGTGTTGATTCTAAAAAAACTTGCTGTGGTTGTTTGCACTGCTGTGCCTGCCAGTGTAACTGTGTCTTGGATGGCATCATAGTTAGCATCAAGACCGATAAGTAGAACCTGCATAGTGTCGGCGCTTTGGGTGCTTTTGATCTGCATCTGTTGTACGGCAGGAGGAAAAACGTATGTTGCGGTTTTGCCCCATAGTGCTCTAAAGGCTGTGGTTGCGGCTGTCTGGTAGCCAAAAATATTCTGTACTGAGTTGCCACCAGTATCGTCAAGTGCTATTGCGGCGCTAAAGTCAAAGTACTTTCTATTTGCCATATTGGCCATTGGTTACTCTGCCCAAGGTCGGCCTAACAACAATCCACCTGAGTTGGCATTGTCGACCACGTTGTTGCCAACATATCTTGTAGGTAACTCAGTTCTGTCGTATGTAGCAGGGTCACCTAAGAATTCTCGTTTGGCTGATGCAATTTCTAGTTTCTGTATTTGGCGAGCTTCCAGTGTACCGTCTGCTTTGGCCTTGCATATCAAGAACGTACCAGTACCAAACCCAAGAGTTGCTAATGTATCAGTACCATTGTTGGTAATGTTTATGAGTGGGTTGGTGTTTAGAAAGATATCACCGTACATGGCGTCAGTTAAACTTGCACTTTCTTCTTCCTGTGCTCTGATCAGTGCTGGGACGTCGTCAAGCTGTAACCCGTCGTCTAGTGTTATAGGTATTTGTCTACCTGTGAGACCTTTGACTGTGATGGTAATGTTGGCCATGTGTTATTTCCTTGCTTGGTAATCTGGATACATGCTGGTTGCATCAGTTCTAATGTCTGCAGGGTTCTTAGCCTTGTGTACATCGTCACCTGAAGGAAATGCGGCTTGCATAGGAGCGATAATTTCCTTAGGCTCGTTGGCATATCCTGCATTGTCGCAACCACATGGATCACGTCCGCAGACATCACATGCGCCATCATCGCCTACTTTTAATATGCCAGCTAGTGTTTGCATGTCCATGGTCTCTTGGTCTGGCTCACTGACAGCGATAGCAATCATAGGTTCCTGTGCTGGCTGTTCTGCTTGGTCAACTATGTCTAGCACAGTGCGTATAATGTCTGTTATTCTCATACTAATATTTAGTCAAAAATAAACCCGCTCCAGCGGGTTTATTGATTAACTTGAAAAATTTAAAAAGCGATTACTTAGCTTTCCAAACGGTATACAAGACCCAAACAGCTAACAAGCCTACTAGACCTTGACCACCCAATGTGTTAACAACATCTGTCACGTTACCGATAACACTTGGGGTTGGCAAGAACGGAATTGCTGAGTTGCCCATTAATAGTTCTAAAACAATACTTAATGCTAGGACTGAAACAACTACTTCAGCTAATTCACCTGCCCACGTTTTGATTGTGGCTAATATTTCCATTTTTTATATCTCCATTTAATGAGCCGCGATTAAATTGCGGCTACAGGATATTTAAAGGAATAAGAGAGTAGTTATGTGACAGTTTAACTGATTTTGGTATATTTAGTTAATGCACTATAAAACTGCCCAATTCAAAGTAAAAATTGCCTCTTTGTATACTTCCTCGTATAGAGTCTATAAACTTTTCATTATCTTCCGCTTCAATCCTGTTATCAATAACATGTCCGAGCAGGTCAAACAACTGGAGTAACTGCTGCTTAATCTCGTCATAGTCAGGATCATCCAACTCCTCAGCTCGCTCGTGAATGTAGTCCATCAACTCCTCTAGTTCGTCCTCTTGGAGCCGGTTAACGTCAGTTTTTCCTGTAGCAATTTTATCCAGCAATTGCTCTAGTTCTTTTTTGTATAATATCTGCATAATAATACTTAGTAAGGTTAATAATTTTTAGTCTAGGTATTTAAGTGCTTCTCGATTGCCCTAGCTTCTCCTGGTCTTAAATTGTATTGAGCACCAGACCGCTATCTATCCGCAGTCATGGCTTGGTATACACCCAATTTTGCACACGCTAAAGCGGATGGGCACACCGTCACCTCGTTGCGCTTGACCTTGCTCGGTACGGGTAGAGTTTTATTCGCCTCAACGTAAAAAGATAACCCAGCCTCTAAAGCATCAACGGCATTGAGTAACGCCTCTTCTTTATCAGCACCAAAAGTAATGGCTTCTGGAACATCCCGAAATGTCGCCAAGATGGTGTCGCCATCTTTCGTTAAAGTGACTGGATATTTAAACATATTCATTTTTTCCTCATTGTTTTGTGTATCTCATATAAATTCACCGGGCATTCCTTTTAAAGATTGTTTAGCCGTGGCATGACCTTGCTCTGCTTCTTTCTTTGTTTCTTCGATGTTCATGTTTTCAAAGTTCATATCTTTGTTCATGTTGTTTTCTCCTTTTAAAGATATATTTGATACAAGCTGTCTTGAGTACTTTGCTCTGCGGCTTTTAGTATTTCTTTAAAGCTCATGTTGTTTCCCTGTAAGTCATTTTGAGTGCTTCTTGATTGCCCCAGGCATTATAATCATCAGCTACTGAGTTGTATGTATCAATGAGTCTATCAATATCTTCTTTGATCATTGCCTGTTCCTGCAAAGTCATGTTGGGGTGAATAGAGTGTTTGATTTTCTTTAACTCATATATAAACTCTAAAACGTCAGTCATTATTCAATTACCTCCGATTCGACAGTTAGATTGCGAAGTGCAGTTTCTTCTAACCCATTGTTTAACTGCGTTATTATAAGTTCACATTGATACTGATTATTAGGAAATGGTTGTGTAATTACCTTACCATCTTCTGCAACATACCAACGTTTTCTTGGTGCCATAGCATAATTAGCCATAATGTTTCTCCTGTTATTTAGAATCTTGATTATATTCATCCACTGTATACAAACCTTGTTCGATCTCTCTAATAGCAGTACTGGCTGCCTTTTCGTCTTGGATTTCCGTAACTCTAGGCTCGGCACCTTGTGCAATCTCGCGAGTCCTTTGTGATGCCATCAGTATCAGTAAATACTGATCGCCGCCGCATACTTCGATTGCTTTGTCTGACCTTCCTGCAATTTTGGACATACTGGTTCTCCTTGTTTATAAAATAATTTCGTTCAAACTGTCAAACCCGGCATTAGCAACAATGTACTGATTGCCATATGTTTCACTTTCTATCATGTAGCCAATTTCTAATTTGGCTACATGATCGAGCAAGTAGCCTGAAGTGGTGGCCTTGTGCCGCACTTCGTTTAAATTATGAGCGTGTATACATGCCACCCTTTTATATTGTCGTTTAGCCATTGCCTGCCTTGCATGATCCTTGTTGAAGAACAGGCTATCTCTTCCATAAAAACTCTTGTTGTGATACAAGTCACTATCACGTTCCATCTGATAAATTATAAACTTGTACATCTTGCCCTCTTAGTAAGACAGTTGTGTATCGAAGTGATGCTGTTCTAATTGAATTTCACGTTCAAGTTGTTCACGTTTAAAAGTTAATTTCTTACGCAAGTCCATCTTATCTTGTTCTGTACCAGCACAAATAAGATCGTACTCAATTGAATTAATAAAGTGTACCATTTCTTTATTGGTCATTACGCTACCTCCACTTTGTATTCAAAAGTATAAATTTCACGCATAATCTCGTAAACACGTTCACGGTCTACAGTATCACCACCGCCCCAATTTACTTGGTCTGACATGCGACTAAAGTAAATGTCTACTGCATGGGCTATTTCTTTTTTAGTAAAGGCCATGTCGTATAAGCCACCCATACCGTAAAAGTCGTTGCAGTAATTTACAAACTCTTTAACTGTTAACTGCATCTTTAGCTCCTTATTAGTTAATATACGTAGTATTATAGATGTTTTTGGACAAACCGTCAACCAAAAAAAATCCTTTGTAATCAACAACTTAGATTGTTTTGAAACAACGGAGTAATGCATCACCTAACCAAACAGTACACGAAAAGCCAGATTTTGTAGCGTTCTCAACCGCTTGCTCTAAGGTGTCAAACTGTTTTGAATAACCAAAGCTGTAAAAATCTACTTTATACATATTAGCTCCTCGCTGTTACTAGTTAATATACTTACGTATTATAGAGTCTTTTGGACAAGCCGTCAACCAAAACTATACGTCATTGTATACAAAGACTTTTTTAGAGTGTTTTTAGAGTGGTTTCAGCCCAGGATTGGGCTGTTTGGTGTCACTTTGTTGTGGTTTTAGTGCAGGGTAATGTCGTTATTAAACTGTTCAAGGTCAGTAACATCCAACAGTTTCATAATTTGTTTGATAATTTTCGGCGGATTATTGTCAAAAATTGCTTCTGGGACAAAGGCATACTTCAAGTTGCCGTCTGAATCAAATACAAAGCCATAGTCTTCTGCATCTATGTCTTGCTCTTGTTGCGCTTCGATTACTTCAAAATCATCTGCAATAGGCTTGCTCATTCTACTATCCTTTATTCCGGGAAGACCATCTGTTCTTGCACAATGTATGGATCTTTAATTTCACCAGACTCAATTCTGCGTCTTTCTTCTGACCGTAAGTAAGTTACAATAGCAACTATATCCATACCGTCAATGGTTGTACCAAATGCACCCATTGTGCCGCCTAAACTCTGATTGGTAATGCCCACACTAATGGTTGTGAATATACCCATGTTGGTATTTGAACTGTATGTAAACTTGCCACATGTTAAGCAAGGACCTTTGCCACCTTTGCCTTGGCCACCATGACAGAAGGAACAACGTCTGTCGTACCACTCTCGACCATTTTGTACTGTGTCTGAGTTCGTAATATCTAGTGCCAGATCATTTTCGTTCATCTGATGAAGATCAGCTGAGAATAACAATGTGGGAATAAACAATAGAAAAAATAAAATCTTTGACATACTAAACCTCCAATAGTATTTATTTGGCTACTATGTTAGCAGTTTAGTTTTGGCTGTTTCTATCACCGTAAAATATGTGTGTGCCTATTTTAGCCAATTTAGGATAACGCCAGACAGGGCTAACATAATCTGCATGATAGAATACTGCTTGTTTTAAGCCAGGTAATCTTTTGCCTTCAATTAATACCTGTCTGGCTACTTCATAGCAACGGTCAAAGATAGTTTGATTAACTGACGAAATGCGATCTGATTTACCATCACAGTACCAACTGAATTGGCAACGATGTTTTACAGGATAATATACACTCTTGTCTTTCCAGGATGCTTTGGTTGGGCCTTGATATACCACATCACATATATCATCAGGGAAACTGTTGTGTGCCACTCGGTTAAGAGTGACCTGTGCCACAGCAATCATACCTTCAACTGGCTCACTACGAGCTTCCCAGTATATGTTCCTAGCAAGGCAATCCAATTCTCGCCTAACCTGTCTCATGTCAACAGGCGATTGCTTTACTGCTGTGTTAATAATTTCGATAGTTTCTGCGCCCACTGCTTGGTTTGCTGGCGCTTTAACATTACTAGTGACTGCAATAATTGCATATACTACCAGCCACGTTCCTAGAAAAAATGTTACTAATCTTGACCATTTGGTTAGATCTTGCTTCATGTTTTTCTCCTATCTTACCGCATCCAGTATTTAAAAGCGAGTCGGATGTAAGTTAACAACTGCTATTATACTATAATAGTGGGGTATAATCAAATTTTTTGGTATAAATACATATTATGCCAGCAATATGTAGAGTAGGTGACACACTAACAACCGGACATGGATGTGATACCACAACAACCATTGCTTCGCCAAACAACGACGGCACTGTTCATGCTAACGGTATTGACATTATAGTAGTTGGTGCTCCGACAGTATCTCACCTAATACCCAGTGGAGATTCATGCGTACCTCACGTGGCATTTTTAAATGCTGGTTCAGGTAGTGTTTTCCTCAATGGTATTGGAGTAGGTAGAATAGGTGATAGTGCCGACGCCGGTGCTATGATAAGCGGATCACCTACTGTGTTTGCCGGCGGCTAGTTAAGGCCTAACAATTTCCAACCCAGTTGTGGTCTTGATATAGTGTGTTTTGATTTGATCAATGCATTCAGCAATCATAACAACATGATTTTTTTGAATAGACGCACTGGTATGTGGATCTGCTGTGAACAGTGCTTGAATTAATCCAACACCTTGCTGACCAGGTACTACATTGCATGCCTTCTCGACGTTGTAGTGATCTGCTGTTTCGCTGGTAATCTTTGCAACTATCTCTTCCCCAGTGATTAGTTTTAGTGCGCAGATCTGTCCTTCCCATTTACTATTTTCTAATAACATGTTAACTCTCCTTGAGCTTATCGAAAAATTCAGTTGTTTGATCTGCTAACCCATTGTATCCTCCAGGTAGCAGTTGTTCATTGATATAAATCTGAGGTACTGTACGCAAGCCAGCGTCAACGATGCGTTTCCTTGCATCTGCATCTTGTTCAATGTTTACTTCGGTGTACTTTATACCTTTGATCTCTAGTAGTGCTTTGGCCTTTGTGCAAAAAGGACAATTGTTTTTTGAATATATTGTAATCATACGCTTAATTATACTTGTTAAAAATTATTTGTCAAACCCCGATTAGTCCTAATTAGTTGATCTGGTACCAAGCTGTAGCCACCTACGTATATTCCTCTGTCTATTTTCATTTATGTTCTAGTAGCTGTTAAGTCTTCTAACTTCCAACCTTTAGTTTTGCCTTTTTTTGGAATACCCCATTTCTTTTCAATTTGCATTTTAAGAGTACTCCAACTTAAATTATGTGTTTTACAGAAATCAGTAGATTCACCGCCGTATAATATGTGCTCATCCCCTGTTGGAGATGTTAGTCTGTAAGTGTGGCTATTTTTATTTTTTTTACCGATTCGCAACTTTGCTTTTTTGCTAATTAATGCCTTGGTACTTTCTTTTTGTGTTTTACCGTACATTGGGTTTCCGGCACCAGAATTTAATTCACTAAATCGTTTTCGTGTTTCGATGCTGTGTTGCTTAGGGCCATATCCACCTCTCTCTTTCTGAAGGCGTGATCTTAATTCTCGTTGTTGCTTTGCTTTGTTAACCCCGTATATTTCTTCGTATGTTCTACCTTTCTGATTAGGTGGGCGGGCATCAGGACATATATTGGTTAATATGCCATTCTTGTCATATCCTTTTCTACCATACTTTTTAATTGCAGTGGCCTCGATATCATACGCTAATTCCTCGTCTAATATGTTTTCAGCAATGTATTCAATTACTGGCTCTGCTCCGGACTTTCTTATACTCGCGATTTTATTTTCTTTGTAAACATTTCTAGTGTCGGACACAGTCCGTAAATGTGTTGTTGCTCTGTCACCTGTACCTTTGCCGATATAAAATGGTTGGTTATTTCTCGGATCCACTATTTGATATACATAATACATTCGGTCACTCTCCTGTTTTAAATATTTAGCAAGAGACTGAGAGTAACAGTTAGGTATCGAGTAATCGTTGGATTGGTCTGAACTTAACGCAAAAATAATGTGTTCTCTGTTATCTTTATATGGTGTTACGTCTACTAACGTGTTATCTTGCCATACACTGTGTCTTATGGCCTGCACAACATTGAACCCCTTTATAAAATAATAGCCAATTACTTTCTTGCCGCCGTATATACTAGAGTGTATTCTAACATTGTTATGGCAGTTATTATACTCGTATGCAGACTGTGCGTTAACTTTAACTGCTCCTACCCAATTACAATCGAGAGCTTTTGCCATAGACATAATCTCATTGTCAATTGTAACTGGGTTACTCCACATTTAAAGAGTAAAGCCACTGAACGTGTTTGAGTCCACGTCTTGTTTGGTTCCACCAATTATATATGATGATATTTGAGTTTGCTGTGGTGCCACCTGCACTTCTGCCCCAGCAATCCACTTTTGTGTCCACGGCAACGGATTGCTACCTGTTTTAATACCACAACTAAGCCCAACTGCTGTCATACGCTTGCAGGTCAACCAATCAATGTACTGACACAATAATACTGTGTTTAGTCCAATCATACTACCGTCTTTGAACAAGTATTGTGCCCAATCTCTTTCCTGCTTGGCGGCATTAAGGAACATTGTTTCACATTCCTCTTTAGTTTCTTCGCGGATCTTTGCAAAGTCCTTGTCGTCTGACGGTAATATTTTAAGTAGTGTTTGTGTACTGCCCAAGTGAACATTTTCATCACGTGCAATCAGTTTAATAATCTTAGCATTGCCTTCCATCTTTTTAAGTTCAGCAAATGCCCAACTGCATGCAAACGAAACATAAAAACGTATACCTTCTAACGCATTAACATTGTTTAAGCATAACCATAGTTTACGTTTTAACTCGTAACGATCAACTATAACTTCCTTGCCGTTAACCTTGTGCTTGCCTACGCCAAGTAGATTATAATACTGCACAGCTTTAATCAAGTCATCATAGTAGTGACTAATGTCTTTGGCACAATCTGCAATCTCTTTGATATCGTGTAGTCCATCAAACACTGTACTCGGATCGCTGTACACATTACGAATAATATGTGTATAACTACGACTGTGTATTGTTTCATTAAATGCCCAAGTTTCTATCCAAGTTTCCAACTCTGGGATGGTAGCGATAGGCAAAAATGCTAGATTAGGTGAGCGTCCTTGTACACTGTCCAGTAGTATCTGTCTTTTAAGATTACTGGTGAAGATATGCTTTTCATACTCAGTAAGTTCCTTAAAGTCTTTTGCATCACGCAATACATCAACTTCTTCAGGTCTCCAAAAGAAACCTAACTGCTTGTCTGTCAACTTGTCAAATTGACGATACTTTAGTGTGTCGAATCTCTGTATTGCCGGAGTACCTGCTTCGTCTAGGAACGCAAGTGACTTGGTATGATCTTTATTATTTTTAATATTGAATACGCTCATGTTTTCTCTCTTAAATTACACAACTTTCGCAATCATCTTGATCTTCGTAGTCTTCAAGCTCTTGCTGTTTTGCTTCACCTAGTGCTTCTACTATGTATTCACCTTGTCCATCATATGTATTAAAGTAGTACAACTGCTTTAATCCATACTTGTAACACATCAACAAGTGTTGTAACATTGATGACATTGGAATCTTTTCGTCCTCGTAGTGCTGAGGATTGTAAGATGTGTTTACACTAATACCTTGATCAATGTACTTTTGAAGTACGCCACACAGTTTAATATATCCCTCCGGGGTAGTCTGATCCCACAGTAGTTCATAACGGTTCTTTAACCGCCTATATTCAGGCACAACCTGCTTTAATTGGCCGTGCTTTGACCCCTTAACGCTTACAAAACTTCGCGGTGGCTCTATACCATTAGTAGCATTACTGATCTGCGCACTTGTTTCTGCAGGCATCAATGCCATTAGTGTTGCATTACGCTGACCAGTCCGTTTTATTTGTTCTCGCAGATCATTCCATGGCATACGCTCTTGATGCTTGACCAACTCGTCAACATCCTGCTTATACGTATCAATGGGTAAACGACCTTGCGCAGATTTTAAATCGTTCCATCTGGTGCATGCACCTTGTTCTTCCGCTAAGTCTGCAGAAGCCTTGATCAAATAGTAAGACCAGGCTTCTGCGTACTCATCTACCAGTGGCAACGCCGCTGGGTCACTGTAACTTACATCATTCTTAGCCAAGAAATAAGCAAAGTTAATGATGCCTATACCTAACGGTCTAAACTCTTCTGTTGCTTTACGTGCGGCTTTAATTGGATAACCTTGGTAACTCAACAGTGCATCTAGGCCGCGTACTGCCAACTTGCACATTTTCTCAAAGTCATGTGGGCTTTTTACATTGCCCCAATTGATCGCTGATAAAGTACACAGGGCGATCCTACCATCCTCGTCATTGACATCTTTCAATGGTACAGTTGGTAAATCTATTTCTGCGCAAAGGTTACTCATCTTCACAGGCGCGATCTTTTCATCGAACGGTGAGTGCGTATTAGCATGATCCACGTTCTGTAAATAAATTCTTCCAGTGTCTTTGCGTTCCTGCATAAACCTACTAAACAGATCTGCTGCCTTGTAGGTCTTCTTCCTCAGTTTAGTATTGCGTTCTGCTCTCTCGTATAGCTCTTTGAATTTGTCTTGATCATTGAAGAACGCTTCATACATCTCTGGTACATCATGCGGACTAAACACAGTGATGTCTCCATTTGTGATTAGTCTTTCATACATTAACTTATTAAATTGTACGCCATAGTCCATTTGACGCACACGATTATCCTCTGTGCCTTTGTTGTTTTTAAGGACCAAGAGGTCTTCGATTTCATAGTGCCATATTGGATAGTAAAGTGTTGCGGCACCATTTCTTACACCTCCCTGACTACAACTACGTGTAGCAGATTGGAATAACTTGTAAAAAGGAGTTACGCCTGTGTGAAAAGCATCTCCTTTGCGTATAGGTGCACCTAATGCACGTATACGTCCTGCACCAATGCCAATGCCTGCTTTTTGTGACACGTACTTAACAATACTTGCGGCTGTTGCATTGATACTGTCTAAACTGTCGTCTGTTTCAATCAGCACACAACTGCTGAACTGTTTTTGTGGTGTGCGCACACCTGCCATAACCGGTGTAGGCAAACTTACATCAAAATTACTGATTGCGTCATAGTAATCACGTACCCATTTGAGTCTAATATCTTTAGGGTAGTCTTGGAATAGTGTCGCGGCTATTAACATGTAAGCCATTTGTGGAGTCTCAAACATCTCACCAGTAACACGATTTTGTACAAGATACTTGCCACGCCATTGTTCCATAGCAACATAGGTGAATGTTTCATCACGATCATGTTTAATATAACTATCTAATTTCTCCCACTCATCTGTATCGTATGCTTCTAATAGGCCGCGATCGTAAAAACCACTTTCGACATTGTGTTCTACCAGTTTTAACAATGGCCAAGGTGCATAGTCCCCATATACTTGTTTACGTAGATGATAGTTAATTAGTCTGCCAGCAACATACTGATAGTTTGGAGCTTCTTCTGAAATCAAATCAGCGGCACTTTTAATAAGTGTTTCTTGTATGTCTACTGTTTTGATCCCAGTATAAAATTGGATGTGGCTTTTTAGTTCTACTTCACTGGCACTTACACCTGTAATACCTTCAGTTGCCCACATAACAACCTTGTGCATTTTTTCTATGTCTAGTTCTTCTTTGATTCCATCTCTCTTGATTACTTGAATCTTTGTCATTCGTGCCCCATCATTATTATTCTAACGTTAGTTCTGTTGCGTCATAGCAACGTTTCAATGTTAATGTTTCTGCAATATCAGTTTTATTTAATACCTGATTGTCAATCAAATTAAGTACATATTTTCCTTGATTCAAATAGGCTACACAATATTGATACCCTGTGTTTGAATCAACATACACATGTACTTCAAGTTCTAAATTCGTTCCGTGCTTGCTATGATATAAAGTATACACTATTCCCAGGACTTTAGCAAGATCACAATAGTAGTTATCTATAATTAAATCCCAGGCATTTGGCCAACTTTCGGGATTGTCTAAATCTAAATAAAAGGCAGTCCAAGGACAGGGCTGCCAGAAATCTATTGTTTCTTGTAATGCTTCTTCAAAAGGAAGTTGGTTGATCTTGAATCTAAAATTTTTCCAGCACTTCAATCTAGAAGCACTAGTGCGTAACTTGAACATCTTTTAACTAATAAATTGATTGATTGCGTATTTAAATGTGCCTGTGCCTGATTCTAATGTGACGGTTAAACTAGTGGCATTGGCGAATAAGTTTGCTTTAACACCAACTCCATTTTCCACATGTTGATCATGAAACTCTGAACTTGTTCCATCTGTACTGAATTGGTATGTACCAAAACGTTTTGCTGAACTGTTACTGATTTGATACTTTATTTCGCCTGCTGTGTTAGCAACGAATGTTGCAATAACCGGCGAAGCAGTACTAATTGACGCACTACGTGCTACTCCGTATCTTAGATTACCTAGTTGCATACCAGTAGTCAGTGCGCTTCCGTTAGTATGTACTTCACCAAAGGAAACAAAACTAGTTGCGCCTGCAGTAGTTTTTCTTGTGCCAACAGTTCCGAAGTAGTTGTTAATACTACTAACACTATCAACACTGTTCAATACTATTGCAGTATTGCTGATACCATCAAACTCAGAATTAAGTATGTTAACAAACTTTGTAGTAGATCCCATGTTTACAATACCGTTACCACCACCTAATATTTTGACTTTGTCTAACGTAATATTTTGTGTACTGGTGCTGGTACTTAATATTTCAATTACGTTAGGGTAATAAGTTCCTGCTTTGATATTAGACTGAAAAGCTGTGTTTGTTATTCTAACATTACTAGCACTATCGATGTTTAGCAAAGGATACTGAACGTCTGCAGATACGTTTTGGAACGTTAATCCGCTTATATCGATTTGATCAGGTAGTACTGCACTGCCTGTCCCAATTGTTGCTCCACTTTGGAATGCGCTGTCTGACAAATTTGCTACAGTTAAATTACCATAAGTTAACTTAATTGTACTGCTAGACGGTCCGTCACCTTGTAAACTTGTGTTAGGCGGAATGCTAATAACATTACTGGTTAAGTATGTTCCTGCAGGAATATAAATTGTTCTTCGTGTGCGAGTATCGAAATTATTTTCTGATTCTTTATATATCTGTTCGATTGCACGACGGATCGATGCCGTATCATCCGCAACACCGTCACCTACTGCGCCAAAGTCTCTAATATTAACAAAGTCATCAAATTTCTGTTGGAAACTGCGTACTGTTGGATTAAGGATACTACTGCCAGTTTCGACAGTATACTCTGTAACATTTCCCTTAAAAGTATACGAACCAATCAATGCCGCTAAGTCAGTGTATTGTGTTAACACTTCTGTAATACCAGTAGCTGGTGCACCTTCTGCTACGGTACCGTTACCGATATATAATTTACGTGTGTCTACACTCCAGCCGAGCTCTGCGCCAGCAAGTTGTGGTAGGTCTTGATTAAGACCTCGTCTATGTTGAATTCTACTTATTTGGGTAACAGCCATCTATTAAATCCTCATTATTTTGTATTTATGCGGTTTCGTAGTATAGCTCAACTCTCTTCATCCACTGCTCGCTCCAGTGATCAAATTCGTCTGCTTCTAATATAAACTCCTGATATTGCGGAGTATCATCTTTAGACTCGGGCTTTGCGCACATTAAAATAACACCTGTGTTAATATCTGTACCGTGCATTTCGTTGTGTGCTTGTGCATACGCTGTTAACTGCAAGAAATAATCGCCGATCCACTCACGTTTCTTAGGTTTGTTGGTTTGTTTAAAGTCAATTATAGCAGGCCTACCGTTCCACACACCAACACAGTCAGTTGTGCCTGCATATAATCCATCGTAGTAAACTGGTACTTCACAACCCCAGTATTCATTCTCACTATCCATTCCTTTCAACACGACTTGTGCGGCCATAAACCATGCAGTCTGTGCATACGGGTTAGTAGGAAACGCACCCAAGTCGTCTTCTTTTACAAAACGTTCAAGATAAGCATGCATACGTGTTCCGCGGCTTGCGGCTTCAGTTACAATTTCCTGTGCTTTCTTTTCGCCTACACGCTTCTTCCAATTACGTAGAGCTTGCTTTTGTTCTTCAGGCTTGGTGCGATCTAGTATTGTGGTTACGCTGGGCAACTTATTGCCTGTGGGTGTTGCATAGTATCTTTTACCACCAACATTAACTCTGTCAATGGGTTTGTATTCATATCGTTTAGTTATCATGTGTTTCGATCCATGCAGATAGTTCATCTGCTATTCGTTGATGACCCTGGTGATCTGGATGATCTCCTTGAGGAATGTTTGCTCCACTTATTTCATGAAGTGACTTGTTATAAAATAGTTCAGTAGGTAGTAGTTTTATTCCTGTCATTGCAGGGATGCTTTGCAACGGTACGGTCCAATTGTAAACAAACAGACATGTTACGCCTAGAGTTTTACACAATCCATATACCATTAGTAGATCCTTAATGGCGTTAGCGTGAGCTAAATCTTGACTGTAAATATATTTGTAGTATTTCGACCCAATCGCATGATTTGAGTTGGCCGGGTGTAGTTCCATTGGGTATCCGTTTTCCCAATACCAACTCCTGTCAGGATTAGTAATACAAAATAGTACTATGTCTCCTTTTCTGATCGATTTACGCTCAACTGCTTTAACAAACTGCCAAGTTGCTTGTTCAAGAGATGTGGCTGCTTGACTTAGATTGTCTAATAGATAATTATTTTCCTGTGCAACAAGATACGGAAATCCTTGTTTCACTACGTCATGTAGGTCCACACCTGCAGGCCAACTATCACCAAATACATAAAGGGTTTTGTCTTTAATGCTCATGGTGCATCCTTCTATAGATTTGTTTTGCATAATCATTGCGCTTACTGCTGGACGATGCTGAAATATGTTGTAATGTCCATTTAAGAAACTGTCCGTTAGTGTTCAACTTCGAAGTCATGTCTGACACTGCCATAGAACATGCAGTGATCGGCTTCGCTGTGGGTGTACGATCCAGTTCAGTTGTAAAATAGAACTTGTTGTGTATTAACCAGTTTTCAGCCAAATTGTCTCTTAGAATCTGATAAAGATCACTTACTAAGAATAAGTCTACTATCTTATCTGCGTCAAAGCTAATATAGTCCATTAACTTTCCTACTTTGTACACTTTGTAAAAATTTATAGTTGCATGTATTAAACTTAGCATTGTCATCTCTATAAAGTCGTGTTGAGTGAATGACACACAACTTTGCGTAAAAGGACTACTGAATTCACTTTGTCCGTGGAAGTCCCATCTTAGGGAGTTACTGTACTCAAACTTCCATTTATTAATATACTCGTTACTTCTGGCTGCCGGACTTGCAGATAGCAGTTCGCTTACATATACAAATGGTATTACATGTTCGTTGGCCATGTCAGACAAGGTTTGTCTCCAGGAATCAACTGTCTGTCCGGGTAGTCCTTGTATTAACTGTACTGCTGATGGTAGGTGCGGGTATAACTCTCTAAGTTCTCTTATATGACTAGTGTGTACATCCCACCCGACGTCGGGTCTATCTATGTTCTCAAGTATTGTTGGATTATTATCTTGTACACTTATTACGAAATGTCTACACAGATTTGCTTTTGCCATAGTATGGAATATTTTTATGTTGTTATCTTTTCGTAATTTGCTTACTGTGTAATCTAATCTAAAACTTGCATTTTCGTTTAGATTCTTATCTGCCATATACTCTATTAGATCAACATCCTCTTGGTACTGACCCAGGTTTGCGTCTGCCATGAATAAACTTTTTACTCCAACTGCTTGGAATAAATCAATTTCATCTTTGTAACTGTCTTTCCTGCGTGTTGTTTTGTTTCCGTAACCGCTATTCCAATCACAAAAAGTACATGCGTAAGGACATCCCCTAGTCAGTTCGTACGAAATAATTGGTTGCAGTTTTTTCTCGTACATGTCGTCAACCATGGCTTTGAACATTTCTGCATTATGTAAGTATGGACTTATTTTAGATTGCGGAACATATTCGTATTCGGCTACAATTGCACCCCTATTAGAATCAGGCCACGCCATGTTTGTAAGTTCTTCTTTTACTAAAGGTTTGTTAAGCACCATCCTCTCAATGAACTCAGCAAATGCTTTCTCGCCTGGCCCATAAAATGCATAATCAACAAATTTATGTTCTAAGAAGTAATTTGGATTTATATTAACATCTACACTAGGGCCCCCTGTAACAAACAGTATGCTAGAATCTACTCGAGGTCGGATTCTGTCTAACTGTGCTAGTATTGCTATGTAGTTCCAGATATAATGAGTAGTGCAGAACATATCTGGTTTTTCTTGTTGGATCAGACTTACTAGCTCATCGTCAGATAACTTAACTTGTTGTGGGATCGCCCATTCCAACTTCTTGGCTATTTGTGGTTTTTTAATTTCTATATATGTCTTAAGGTAAAGACTAGTTGATTTCACAAAAACGCTGTCATTAGGATGTACAACGTCATGGAATAGTTTATCTTCAGAATGGTAGAATAATATTTTCATAATATACAGTCAAGAGTATTATACTACACTATCATGTGCATACATGTCAAATTTATTTAAGTACAGTATTATAGATTAGGTCGAGCTTTTGCGGCACGTTTGGCCATCGAATCAACTTTCTTCTCAGGCGCTGTTTTAGGAGCAGTATCTTGTTCTGTATCAAGATCCAAATCTTCATCATTTACTGGGTTAATATACACGTACTTTACTAGTTCGCCACCTTGCCCCAATGTAACCTTGTTGTCTTTACTTTTAACTGTTACGTCCTTGACATCTTTAATTAGGCTTTTAGCATTTTCGTTGTTCTTCGAAATGTTTAGTAGCGTTTGATAATTAAACTGTGGGAAACCAGCGGCCTGCACAAGATTAATTAAGCTATCAGCACGTATGCGTGGCTGTTTGTGGGTGTCAGCCGCTCTGTTTTGTAGATAAGATAAGATAGTTAATAATGCACCGTTTTCGTGATCCGTTGCATCATCTTCAAGCATGTCGTCGATGACGTTCTCAACAACAATATCATTGACTTTCATTTACTAGTCTCGCTTTTCGCGACCAACTTCATCTGCACCCACAGCTGGTTCTGTAGCATCAAACTCATCACCAACTTCAACATCAACTTCGCCGGCATCAACTGGAGGAGCCATGTCTGCTTCTGGACTGCCCATTGCCATGTCCATTGGTTGGTCTGTTTGCTCACCTGCCAATGCACGAGCTGCCATATCCATCTGTTCACGTGATGAACTGATTGCGGCTTGAAGAGTTTCTAGTATACCGCCAACACTGCCTTTGAAGTTTTCTGCTTCAGTCATGCCAATTTGATCACGTATTGTGTCAAGTAGTGCTGGCATCTGCTCGTTAGCCATTTCGCTAACATCTTCAAGCATGTCTTGTACGCTGTCAACCATATCTTTAGCGGCTAGTATAGCCTGGCTACGACCCATTTCACTTTCTTGAATTAGTTGTTGTTTGTTCTCAACCATCCATTTGTGAATTCCTTCACGTACCATCAACAAGTGCATGTATTTTGGATTTGTTTCTGCTTTGTGTATACCATGACTGTTTTTAATCTTGTCAAGGCTTTCTGTCAGAGCATTAGCAAGACCGTATGCCTTACTAAAGTCTAGTTTGCTGTAGTTAATCTTTTTGCCAAAACGGCTTTCCATAACTTTATTAATCTTAGTTGCTGACGGTTTAGTGTTCATTTCAGATAGTTTCATTGTTCATATTCCTAAAGTTATTGTATTTAGCCGAGTTAATTGTTTTCTGTAAATTGATTATGGCATGTTCCTGCTGTAGTTTGGCGTCAATGTATCTGTTGGTAAACATTTCTTTCTTATCAATGTCTCCCCGACCCTGCTCTATCTTAATGTGTCTTGCATAATATACCAAATCAGTGGTTAAATTACCCAATCTGCTGTCCCATTTTTTAATTTCACAAGATTGCTGATATTGATCTCGTGTGCAACCGATACAATACAGCATTGCGTTTAGTTTTGATAAGAAGTTGTGTATATACTGCCCGTCTCTGGTTACTTCCCAACAGTCTTTGTGTATACCTTTGACTTCGTACGGACCAATAAAAAACCTGTAATTACCAACCGGAATAACTACAGGTTTGTTTTTAAATTTATTAAGCTCTTTGTTTGTGAATCGTTTGATGTACGCAACTCCCATGTTGAGTACTATGTCAGTTAATAATGCCTTTTCTTGCTTTGTAGATAATCTTGCCTTCTTCATTTGTTTGTCTTAGTAATATGTCTTTATTAACAAGTGAGTTTGCTAATTCTTGTTCTCGTTCGTTCAGTTCAGCTTTTCTAATTACAGGCTTTTCCTGAAATTGACCTAGTACATCTGATTCTTCATTTGTAATAGGCAGGCTAACTTTATTTACTAGTTCTATTATCTTCATTATTATTTTATGGTTAGTTGAACAACAGTGGCAATTAAACCTGCGAGCAGTGCCGCACCCACAGCAGTCATTACACCAATCAGTGTTTTATTGGATTCATTGCTTGCTAATTGACCCAGGGATTTGAATTCGGACAATTTTGCCCGTACATATATAATATGCTCTTCGACACCATTGAGTCTTGCTTCAACATTGTCTAGTTTTTTGTGCAACGTTTTGTACCTTTCAGCGCATAAATCAACGTGCGCTTCAAGGTCTTTTCTTTCACTCTCTGCCATTTCTGTTTCCATTTTCAAATTTGATCGTGCTCTACAATACTACAGGGTTCTGTTACTTGCCGTGAGAGTGTGCCAATGAATGCCGTTAATATACTATTTATAGTGTTATACGTTGATCAATAAAGTGTATGTTTTTAATAGCACCATGTGGGTAAAATATAGGCAACATAAACCTTGCTGTTTCATCTAGTCCTTGTATGATTGGTACTTCTGCAAAGTCATCGTACAACCGCCCAACAGTGTCTTTTCCTTTAGTAAAAACGCTGTGTGCTTCCACGCCAAAACTAAAATACCAAACAGTGTGCAATCCCCTATACATTTCTCCAAAGATACTATCGCCTGACAGTTCATAACTACTGTCAATCGGACCGTTGATCTCAAGTGGTTGGGTTCTCAGACTGAGAACTTGGATCAGTGTTTCCCAGTTACGCTGTTGGTTACGCACGTGATCGTTGCCGGTACGACTACGTGTTACTCCGGTATTAGTTATGTCGACTAGTGTAAATCCCGTATAGTACTGCATACAGATATTTATAACAGTCTAGGATACAGTAAAACTTGTTCCTTCAGTTACTGTAGTTGTTCCAAGGTTTACCGCACCTTTCGATGTTCCGATGGCCTGTATTTGTTGTTGCAAAGGCACAGCATCCAAGCAACTGTGTGCTTCAACACATACATGCACGGTTCCGGTTGCACCAACTGAACTAACTGCTAGTAAACCCGGAATGGCTTGCAGTATTGCTTCATACGCTTCATCAGACCCATCGTCTTCGAACCGTAGATCAACGCCCGTGTCAATCTTAAAGAAACGTACACTTCCGCCAAAACGGTATAGTGTGTCTGTTGATCCTGCAAATTCGTAGCCCGAACTTCTTGATATTCCTGCCATAGTGTATATCTCCACCAATATTTAGCCACAAAAAAAGGTGCCGGAGCACCTTTCTTGTTACTCTTAATTACTATTATTACAAAGCGATGTAAAAGTCTTTTGCTGTTACAGTTGCTGAAGCTAAGTTAACACTGTCAACAGTACCTAATGCTCTGATTGCCGCTTGTAATGTACCAACTACAACTGCGGCACCACCTTCGGTCATGAAAGTCTGTTCTGTGTTTGAGTTACCCAATGTACCAGCGGCAAGAATTGTAGCTGTACCCATGATTGTTTCTAAAACTGCTTGTTGTGCGCCTTCTGGTCCAGCTGAACCATTAATTGCGTTAATATAGTCAATTGTAAAAAACTGTGCTTCTTTACCGATTACTTCATATCCTAGCGTAGTTGCTGTAGGATTTGCTCTTGTTAAACCTGCCACTTTAAATCTCCTAAATAGTATATGCAAGTATTTATTAATAAGCCAAAAAAAAGCAGACCGAAGTCTGCTTTTTGTTTACTGCTGTTAGTTAAGTTAATTAACTAGCTAGTCTAATACCAACTTTACGAACATCCATTGTGGTTGTGGTCATAGGACCGTTAGCACCAATGTTTGCTGCCAAGTCCGCACGTAATGCAGTCTGCATTGCGAGTGCGCTTTCCCATGAACTACGCTCTAGAACAACACTAACTTGTGAGTTAGCGACTGTAGCGCCAAGGTCAACCTGATATGCTACCACGGTTGCGTTGTTACTAATTGCGTTCAATACTGTTTCAACAGCACCTGCTGTTCCGTTTGTACCGCGACGTAATTCGCCTGCGATGTTACCAGCCACAAACTGAATGTTGTATGCGTCAATTGGTGATGCAATACCAGTGTTGATGATTACTGAGTTTGCGTTTTGAACTAGCGAATCGCCAACGTTAACTACAACTTGACTATCACCGTGTACTTTTGTTAATCCTGCCATTTTAATTCTCCTAATATTAGTGCGAAATATCGCATGCTAATATTTATACAGATTTAAAAAAAATTAAGAGTTACTTGGCAAAATTTGCGGCGCTGAAGCCGGCGCGATCGACTACTTTAACTAGTCCTTGTGGGGTGGGGAAAACAAAACCTTCGCCTGCAGGTTTATTGTTTACAAATTGTCCAAATCCTTGGATTTGTGAATCTAACTGATCATGTAGATTTTGTTTGTACTGCAATATAGCACTGAATATGGTATTAATTCCGTTGTATCCTGGACTAGCAACGGTCTTACCTTGTGCATCTTTAGCAAATAATAACCCACTATAATCATCACCTACTAAATTTTGATATTGTTTGGCACTGGTGTTACTTTCCAACCATGTGTAAAGTGGTTGTTTTGTTTGCCCTGTTACAAATTGATTAAAGTAACGTTGTATCTGCTGTATTGTACTTGCAGGTATTTGTGCCAACAATGCATCTACTGCTGTACCATGCTGTTGTATTGTGGCAGTGGCACGTTTAGCTAACTGTACAGGCTGTTTTAACTCGAAGCGTAGTCCTGCACTTGGTGTTAACACTGCTACACCACCTGGAACATTTTCAAGGCCTTTACCGTCCCATTGAGTACTGGCACCACCTAGCTCTGAGAACTTTTGATGTACTACTATACCACCTATACTATTACCTACTATTTTTCCTAGATTACTGTTAACCGGTATACGATACTCAACGGTATTTGGTTTAAAATTGTATGATCCACCCTGCGGGTCTAACTTACCAGAATATAGCAAGTCTCCCCAATAAAACCCAGGACTCTTCGTAGCCGCATCCAACCCTGGCCAAATCTGTGCTAGTTTGTCGTATAAGTCACCACGCAACCCGCCCGATGCTTTGGTGCTGTCGTACTGCTTCCACTCATCTACATTCTTGGCTAGTACGCCTTTGTTCCACATATACTTGTCCATTACTGCAAGTTTACCGTCTGCAGGATCTCTACCAAATATAAGTGCAGGGAACCCGTCCCACTTGATAGTTAAATTGTTAGGATTTGCTACTAGTGCATTAAGTCCTGCTAACTGTTGTTTTGCCGCGGCACTGCCTGAGAATATAGCATCCTCTGGATGCGGAGTACGACCTTTTGTGTTTTCTGTTAGGCTTTTTACAAAACCAAACTTGCTACTTTCTGCCATGCTGTTGAACCAAGCACCTGTGCCCGGCAGTGGTGCAGACTCTGGTAACTGTATATCTGACTTTTCTAATGTTTCTCTTGCTCTGCCAATCAGTTGTTCGTAATTGCTTGACCCTTTAATAGCGGCAACTATATCATCTGCTGAGCTGAGTTTTGCTACAGGAATGCCAGTTACCTTGCTTAGTGTAGCCGGACTCTTGCCGTTCTCATAAGGTTGGTTGGTATCTCTAAAAACCAATCCGTTTTTATAACTCCACTTTAGATTAGGCTGTAGTTCAGCAACAATACTGCTTAGTATAATGTGTCTTGCCATACCTGGTAGTACACTGCCTTCACCACTGCCTGCCATAGCAAAGGATTGCCAGGCTGGGTCATCTGTAAACATCAAATCTGCTTGTGCAAATCCGTTAGCAGAGTTGCCTGCTATAGGTGCTTTAACGTGTACACTATCACCGGACTTTTTGATGTCTGTTTTAGCAACACCTGCGGCTAATAGTATTTGTACCAGTGTGTCTTTGTCTGTGGTGTTGGCATCTACCTGTAAGTCAAGGTCACCTGATGTGTCTTTTTTGCCTGTACTTCCCAACCAAGTGTTTGTGGGGAATGGTAGTCCGGAAACTTTTTCAAGCCAGGCTACAGTGGCAGGAATATCCTCACGTTTGATACGTTGTGTTAAAGGTTGCTTGTCTGCACCTTTAAATATATTTCCGCCTTCGAGTATTATCATTTTTGGTAACTGGTAATTAACTCGTCTAAGCTGCCATTAGGATTGACGTATGCTTTGTAATCGTCACTCCACCATCCTGCAGGTGTAAGGTTAAATCCTACATTCCCTCTGAGTCCTGTTCCGTCTCGCCCTAGTGCTTCCATCCACTTGGATAACGGCATTGTCACACTGGCACTGTAGTTGCTTACATGTGGCGGAGTTGCTTTGATATAAACTTCACTAGGGTCTGTATTAGCAAACTTGTTAGGATCAACATAAACGTCTACGCTATCAATATACTGCCGTTCTGCGTCAGTAATTCTGCCACTTTGTAGTACACCTTGCTTGACCAAGTAATCAACTTTGCGTTTGATGTTAGCATTAACCTTTTCCATTTCTGTATCAATTGGATCGGATGTTGGGCCAGGTTGCTGTGTGTCTTGTGGTTGGTCAGGTTGCGGTGTATCTGTGGTTGTATCTGTGGTTGTATCTGTGGTTGTATCTGTGGCTGTATCAGTATCGTCTGCCTCGGGATCTGCCGGGGGTGCGATCCCTCTGTAATTGGACCACTTGGTAAAATCCGATCCCGAACCAGCGGCAACTCTATTGCGAATTACGTCCATTATTCCTTCAGTTATTTCTTTAATCTTCATTCTTAAGTCTCCGTATTCCGCGAGTAAACTTACTAGCATCCTGTCCCCGAATACTATTCAATAGTCGGCGTTCTAGTTCCAATGCTTTCTCAGGCTCGTAGTTTTCTTTTATATAATTAATTAAATTTATAGCACCTTGTATCACGTGGCCTGCACGACTTTCTATCAAGTTAGCACGATCACGTGTAACAGGCATTTCTGCAAGCTCTGACAAGATGCTACGAGTTTTCTTTTGCAACATTTACTCCAAGTTTGTAGTATTTATGTGGGCTACAGTTTAATTAGCCTGCCTTACTTTTAAGTCCAGCTAACATTTGTTTTAGTTTTGTGCTGTCTACACCAGCATTTATCTTGGCAGATTCTTGTGGCTGACTAATTGTTGTAACACTGCTGGTGCTTTTTATTTGATCCATGATAGCTGATGGCTTTTGTCCACCAAATCCACCACTTTCACTTTGTCCTTCTTCACCTGGGTCTGTAATACGCAAGCTCTCTAAGTTAAACTCTAGGTCAACTTTTTGTCCTACACCACTACTGCTTCTAGTTTTCATCAACTGTATCTGATACCTACCACGTTCACGCATTGCACGACTTGTAAAAATACCAAACACATTATCTGCTGTGTTGATCTTACTGATACCACCCGATATGTGGCTGTGGTCAAATTCAATTTCTTCAACAGCACTACGATTCAACTGCGATGCTGTAATCATTAATATTTCAAACTCTTTTGCTAGGTTACGCAACTCTTCACTTACATACTTGTCTTTAACAAACAAATCACTTGGTGATACTTTAGCACTAACTGGCATAACCAAGTCTAAGTAATCCACCATAATAAAGTCTGCTTTTTTTCCTGTCTGTACTTCTAGTTCTTTTAAGTATGCTCTAATCTGATTAACATTGCTCTGTGCTGGCATGTACTTGATACGCAAGTTACCTGATTTCTTGCCTACCATACGTATCTTCATTTCGAGTGTGTCAAGGTCCTTGAATATTTCTTTGGTTGCAACATTAGCAACCATTGCATCCATACGCATAGCACACAGTTCTTCACTAAGTTCCAGTGTTAAAAACACACCGTTAAGTCCTTGACTTATCCAGTTGATAGCAATGTTCTGCATGAACAAACTTTTACCACTACCACTGCCACCTGCAAAAATGTTTAGCTCGCCTCTGTTCATACCACCAAACAAGCGTCTATCCATAGTAGGCCAGCCTGTGCTGACTTGTCCGTTGTTATCCTTGATCTTCATAAGCCTTGCTCTAGGATCTTCGAAGTAGTCTGTACCCATGTCCTTGGTAAGACTGATCTGCACTGCGTCTTTGATCAGTTTTTCAACTGGATCATACTCGCCATTCTCAATCATGTCCGCGGCTTTGAGGATAGCACGTTCGAGTTCGTGCCTGCGACTAAAGCCTTCAAACTCTACCATGAACCAATCATAGTGTCCTTCACCAACGTCGGGCACTTCTTTAAGATCAACTCCTGTTTGGGCCAGTATCTGTTCCTTTGTGGGCATAGTTTTATATTCACTACTATGCTCCCTTATAAACTTAGCCGCTTCACGCAGACTTCGATCAAAGTTCTCTTCATTGAAAATGTTCTGCACACGCACAAATGTTTCTGCGTCCTGCATCATCATTTCTAAAAACAATTTTTGTATTTCTGCTGAATATTCTTTCATATAGTTAATTATACACTAAAATTTTGAAAATTAATATCTTTATTTCCGTCAAGATAGATTACATTGCTGTTAAGTTCGTTTGTGTCCATACCTAATATTGTATCAACGAACACGCCTGTGCTGGTTTGATTTTGGTCAAGTTCCATTGGATTTATTCCGCAAAAACAAGCATCGCCTGTTCTACTAAAGTTCTTCATTATCAAATAGTTCTGATACTTATTACCAATATAGTCTGCATGGTTAATGTTTGTGTGCTGGTACACAAATGCAGACAACATCCAAGCCACTCTGGAGTTTTTATTCAATGATACAGTTTTAATTATGTGATATGGTAGTATTACGCTAACAAAATACTGTTGTGTCCAATTCTTTTCTAGTCTCCATGTATCAATTACAGGAACTTCTTGATTAAAGTTGTCATAGCTTAATGCTGACCCGTTTTGGTTAAACAGTATAAAGTCGATAGTTGGTAACAATCTCAAGAACTTCTCTATAGTGCCTTGATTAACTGTGTTCCAATCGATAATATGTTGATATAGATTATCTTGTTCTGCTAGTTTTGTACTTGATAAACTACACACTGTCCAGCCTTTGGCTAGTAGTTGCTGTTGTACAGTTAGTCCCCACTTGGACCCACATCCTAATAGTAATGCATTCATAGTTCTGTAAAAATATCTCGCCAGTTCGCACTTATTTTATCTGCGAACGATTCAAAGAATGGTTCGTAATCTTCTTCTTTTGAATTTTGTAATTCTCCTAAGCAATTATCCAACTGTCCAATTAAGTTTTGATTGCAAGGAAAATTATTTTTGTGGTTAATTATTTTTTCTGCACACTTGTCTTTAAGATCCTGCGACAAATTACGGCATTGTATGTTTGTGTGTCCCATAGTAACCTGATTGATCGTGAAATCAGTTATACCGTATCCGTTATTAAAGAACTGTTGTGTGTCTGTTAAGTAAAGTGCGCTGGCTACAAAAAATACAGAATTGACCCTAATGTCGAAATGTGTGCTCTTAAGGAATTGTAGATTGTTTAGGAACTTGTGCCAATTTGCGTCACGCCTGATATATTCAAATCTACTACCTGTTGTGTCAGCACTTATGGTTATTAACACATTTTTAAACTTTAACAGTTCTGTGATCACAGGATTGTTCTGTTCAAACATCATGTTTGTGTTTACTCTAAAAGTGCAGTCAATTGACTTGTCCAGTTGTTTCAGCAATCGTACGTTGTGTTTAATAAGTGTAGGCTCGCCACCACTGAGATATATTTCTTTCATGTGATGTTGTCTACTTACTATTAAATCAATGATTGTATCAGCCTGTTCATCTGGCGTATGCTGAATTGGTTTACCTTGTTCTTGTGCAATTGCGCTACTTTGTTTAGCCCAACATGTAACACACTTCAAGTTGCAAGTACTACTCCAATGCAAATCAATAGCATTCAATTGAAATGCTGTATTGTCAGAATAATCTACATCTACATCTTTAAACATAGGATTATATAAGTCACGTAAGAACTTATATCCTGTATCGCTTTCCTGTAGACTACATGTTCTACAGTTATAATTAGGCAATTCTTTATAAGTATTATTTCGCACATGCTGTGCAGGCCAATCGTTAACAATGTCTTGGATAGAGTTATTACCTAGACGTCCCAGTTCGTGCTGTCCATTCACACATGTAACAATTCTGCCATCTACCTCTACCTTAACATGATTCCACGGTACAGCGCAGAAAGTTTTAGATTGCTTAAACAAATAAAATTTCTTTTTGGGATCCATTACCTGTACAGTCTCTTCTTCTTTAATTCAATTTTCAATCTACTTGTTTCTCTTGCTTCTAGTATGCTTTTTAACACAAACAACTTACCATACTTTACTGTTGCTTCGTTTAGATCTTTACAAGTCTCTTGCCATACAGGAAAACTCACTGTCCATCCTGCTTCGATTGCACGATCCACTAGCTTTTTTCCTGCACGGTCTGTGTCTGGTACAACTATTACTTCACGTTGTAGCCTATCAATTAATTCAACTTGTGTGTCACTTGCTTCACTGCCCTGTATGCTAACACCGTTAACGCTCATTGCATCAAACGGTCCTTCTACCACAACAACAAACTTTGAATCTTTGTATTGCTTGTCTAAATTAAACACATAGTCCGAAGGATGATCACTCCAGTACTTGGGTGTCACTGTGTCTTCTAATGCTCTTGCACTGCTTCCTACCAGTTTGCCTTCATGGTAGTACGGTACTATTATTCTACGATTATAATTGTATGCTTTGGTGTCAGAAAAATAAAACTCATACTTGCTGGTATTGATTGCCCTGTTGGCCAAGTACTGTACGCCTTGTGTAAGATGGGGAGGAATCAAACAGGTATCATCTTCGATCATTCTTGTCATCCAGGACGTTAAACTTACTGCGCCAGCGGGCATCTTTCTGGGCTCAAACTTGATTTCTTCTATTTTGGTTTTTTCAAGTTCTTCAGGTGCTACAAGTTCTTTCAACCTAACAGCACTTATAACCAAATGCCTTATTGTTAAGTCCTCGGCACCCAACCAAGATAACAGTTTTCTAAATTTAAAACCTAAATGCCAACCTGGTGTGAATCCTGTGGTAAAGCCACAGTTAAAACAATGATAAGATATTCCACCTTTGGAATCGGTTTTGACTCCTCCCCTGCCTTTACGATCTGGGGTTTCACCATTGTGTGTACAGCACACTGCGTTAAATGATATCCATCCTGTTTGCTGGCTTTTTCGATTGTCCGCAGGAATTAGTTGCAACAAGGCTTGCTGAATAGTATCTAACATTCAGTTATTATACAGGATTATCGTACAGTTGCCAAGCCCAATAGGCTAAAAATCTTGATGTACATCCACCCAATATCAAACTCAAACATTCGTGCGCTAAGTTTAGCACTGGCTGGGTTTTGATGGTGATTGTTGTGTAGCTCTTCGCCGCCAATTAATATACCCCATGGAACAATGTTGTTGCTTTGATCTTTAGTATCAAAGTTACGATAGCCATAGTAGTGACCTAGTCCATTGATTACACCAGCGGCCCAGAACGGAATCCATATCATTTGGATCGCCCATACTGCCAATCCCCATGGTCCAAACAAAGCAAGGTCGATAGCTAGCATCAAAAGAATACCTATACGACTGTGTTTGGTATATACCCTGCGTTCCACCCAATCGTCAGGTGTGCCTGCGCCATATGCTTCAACCATGGCAAAGTTTTTGCTGGCTTGATGATAGAGTCGCGCACCATCAAACAATACTTTGTGCAATCCGCATATTACAGGGCTGTGCGGATCGCCTTCTATGTCTGTGTGCCTGTGATGTTTACGGTGTACTGCTACCCACTGCTTAGTGACCATGCCTGTGGTTAGCCAGAGCCAAAACCGCATCATATGACTTACTACAGGATGAAAGGTTACTGATTTATGTGCTTGACTGCGGTGTAAAAACAAGGTTACGCAGGCAATGGTAATATGTGTTACCACAAGTGTAAAGATTAATTCTGTCATATTGTTTAGGTAATTCCGGTACCGTTGATGTACCAGGTGTTGGTGTCCACTTTCAACACTGTAGCAACACCATAGTTTCCAACTACTCTTGCAACACTTGTGCTATTGCCTGCTAGGAATAACCCAACGTTAGAAGCCATTGGCTCAACTCTAACAACTCCGGCAGCGTTTGCAATTATCTGCATCTCTGTGCCAATTGGCAATGCTAGGTTTGCATTAAACGGAATGGTAATACTCCTAACAGTACCGTCAGCATAAAAATGCTTGCCGCGATCTGCATTGGCCAGTGTCACGTTTGAGGACAATACCGTTTGTGGTACGTCATTGCCTATTAGGAATCCACCTGCTGTGGCTCCGTCTTGCACCCTTACTGCATTTAGGTCTGTGTCAACAACAAGCTCGCCTACTAGGCCTGTATAAGTTGAGCTTACTGATGTATTGCCTCGCTTGGCCAATAAGTGTGTAGTTAGTGTTACGTTACTGGTTGTCATTATATTTGTCCCGAATCTATCACAGCATTAGCGGCAAAGTTAAGCGGATCGCTTTCGTACCATCCCGGCAATACTTCCATCTTTAATTGTGCGCCAAAGTTATCATCCACGTACAGAGGTCTGTCAATATTAGTTGTGCTGTTTGTTAGTTTAAGTGTAAGCAGATACATTCTCTGCTTTAGTGCTACTGTGGTTGCTTTAGGAATAGTTACACTGCACAAGCCAGTTGCGGCATTATCGATCGTAACAGCCAAACTTTCTACAGCACCCTTTTCGAATGGATCTTGGATGTCCAATTGCATGGTGTTGCCGGTTAGATCAACGGCTTTCTGTTGTTGGTTTCTAACAACAATCTGTAGTGGGTTATCAATACCCTGGTATACTTTTATTGGCTGGCTGAACACGACATGTTTCCTTGGTGGCAAAAAGATTCCCTGGTCCAGAATTTGGACCCGGATAATATTATCATATAAATAACTTTGGATTTCATACATTAATGTATTTATTGAACTTATATGGTTGACATAGACTACGAGAAACTATTAACAGATTATCCCTTCCTAACCTACTTAATATATGGTAATAACGAATATATAGGGATAATTCAGAATGTAGATGACATAGTCACTACAATATACGATTATGGTGCCTTGAAAAGCGTTGAAGAAAAGCAAATATTCTTAAAATTAGCTGATACATGGTGGTGGGAAAGTAATCGACTTATCCCTATAAACGTATTTTTAAAAGCAGAATGGCAGCCATTCAGAGTTGTTGTAAAAACTATGAACAGTAAAGGCGTAGAAATAAAATTTGGTCCGCAGATTAGTTTAAATTCGATATCGGCAAAACGCACAAAACGAAGAAGTATTACTCTTGTCCGGAAATTAAGTTAATATTTACAGCAACCAAGTGCGCATAACTTACTGCGTGTGCTTTCTTAAAGTAATAACTATCATCAGTCGGCTTTTCCCACACAGTTTTTTCAACTCCAGCCCAGGGCTTGCCTATTAGGTGGCGTTTTGCAGGACGCATAACAGCCAAGAACATTGCCAACTTTTCAATTGCGTTGATCTTTTCTGGCATCTGCACAAGAGTGCTGTAGTGATTTCCTATGTGTATAAGTTTACTACAAAAATCTGGATCATATAAACTTTCCCAAACTGGTTCCTGTGCCATCAATCGATCCAAGTGTGCTTCGTTTTTTATCTGTGAATACAATCCTACATTGAGAATGTCTAATTTAATGTACCCACGATCTTCTGCAGAGTCATGGTCGATTGTAGCAAAGCCCGTAAATGGATCAACTGGAATATCAGTAAAGTATACACCTGTGTTATGTTTAACAAGACCGGTGTTACGCAATATACTAGCTGGAGTTTGTTTAAAATACTTCAGAGCTTTTACTCTATCACCTACATCGATATCAATATCACTGGTAAACTTCATAATCCTGCTTCCGCTAACAAGTGTTTAGTCCACTCTACATCACCCATGTAGTCAATAAACTTTCTATTCCAGTAGTCTGGATCAATCCAGGGGAGGATAACACTAATTTGATCATCCCCAAGAGTAGATAACCAATCCACACCGGAAACACAATTAAACACAATCCAAGGACTAATGCGCCCGGTACTGATATGATGGCAAATCCTATTAGCATTACCATACCGAAAATAGTCTTGGAACCCCGCAAGTCCCGAACCGTTGCTTGCATAATCTTCCATGGTTTTAAGAGCACGTTCAAGAGCATCCTGTACTGCCTCCTTCTTTAAGTATTCACGCATCCATTCATCATAAAAAACATCTTTTGTCCAGTAGTCTAGTTTCTTGTTATTTTTCAATAACCAAGTTGTGTAATTTTGTATGTTGAGGCATTTGATGTTAACACAATGCCTGCCAAATTTTACAAATGCCTTGTAGTATGGACTGGTTATAAAGTCTGCATAACTTTTGTTTTTTGCACTGCCCTGTGTTGTTTCGAAAAACTGCAAGTAAGCTCTAAGTCCAAACTGCACACCTGTTTCTTTTTCCTGTTGCCATCGTCGCTTGGGCTCACAGAGATGTGCCGCAAGTGTTGATTCCTTGCGATAACTCTTACTACAGTACTTACAGGTGTAACTCATGTTTCCTTATATGTGTTTCCAAGTAGTTGTTTATCCATTCGTGTGCGCCTGCCTCACGGTGTCGCATTTCTGCTTCTATGTGTTCTTCGTCGGACATGTATGGCACTCCTGCTCTGTGTTGCTCGCGTACAGCACACCATGTAAAATCATTTACTATGTTTTTATTACCTTTTAGTAATTTTATTCTATTAGGTGCTTTTATCAATGTATCGGGCCACCAAATGTCTGCTTGTTGATATATTATACAGTTATGTCCTCGATGTGTCAAACTATCGATCATTGCTAACATTTGGTACATTAAATTTTCTACTCTATCTACTAGAGATAGTTTTTCATACCGTTCTCTAAACAAGATCCACTGTTTGGTTTCCCAGTCGTTCCATTCTGCTACCCATCTATTCTTACCAAAATGTTGATTTTGTGGGTTGGTCCAAGCACCTTCCCATACTTCTTGTTTGGTATGTCTATCTGTGTAGTGGCAAATGGGTAGTTCTTCCCTGCTTATAAAAGTAAACCCTATTACATATAGAGTCTTGTGCGGTGTTTCGTGACTGTGTTTGAGTGTTGTTCTAATGATCCGACTATTAGCACTTCCTGTTATGCTAATGTCATGCGGTGTTAAGTTAAATCTCTTTGCCAGATCAATATGACCGTTGCCTTGAGTATATGACGCCATGTAACTGCATCCGTTAGTAACTAGTTCAGTAATCACTTGAGTGCGTCTCTGATCTTCTTGTCTTCCCAGCCGTTCAACTTTGCTAGTTCTTTAAGTTCTTTCTTGTCGCTAATTTCTGCTAGTGTTTGCAAGTCTTCATCTGTGTAGTCTGGATAAAAGTTGCGCAAGAACTTAACCACCTTGTTGTTGTTAACACGTTTCTTTTGTTTGATCCATTCATGCCTGTGTGTGCCCATACCTGGACTTACAGTTGTTGCCAACAACCATTGCAGTTCTGGGTACTTGCTTAAATCAAACCAATTTTTGTTTAATCGTTCATTGCAACTCATCAGATAGTATCCCTGCAATTCAGCACTGCCGCCTACTGCACTGCCCCAACGGATCATTAAGAAGTTGCTGAACTTTTTGCGTTCCTCATCGGTGAGTTCGCTATAGAATGATCTGTTCTTCTGATCAAACTGTTTCATTTCATAAAATATGTCTAGTTTATTCATACTGGATGATGCATTGTTGGTCCGTCGTCGTCTTTCTTACTAAGTTCATACAGTACTTTAGCACGTTCTAGTGCTTCTTGCAAGGCGGGATTGCCCTTTGCGGCAGTTACAATTTTATGCCAATAGTGTGATTCTTGTATCCAGTTGTCAACTGGGTATGTTCCTATTAATACTCTTTCACTGTGTGATTTGCCAACAGGCCTACCCCAAATATTACCATATGTGTCGTTTTCGTAAATGTACTTGGTGCCTGTTTCTACTGTTTCCCATTCAATTTGATCTTTTGGATCCATCTATGTATTTCCTTGCAGGTTCTGTAACTATGTATCTACCAGTTAGCCTATCCTGGAAGCCCTCAATGACTTCACGATGCAGGGGTAGATCTTCTAGCCCATAGTCAGGCGATGTACATTCGTAGTTGGTGTTGAACGTACTAGCAAAATAAATTTGCGGTATGTCAATGTCTTTAACACACTCATGCACAAACTTGTGGTGTAGGTGTCCATAATCACCATCTTCATTATGTGTCAGTATTAGTCTATAGCCACGTGCCAGGTACTGTATCTTTGCTTTTGCTTCTTTGCCATCGAATCCCAACTCGCCACGCTCTACATAACTGTAGTCATCACGGTTGCCCAGGAAATACGTATCAATGTTGTGCTTGCGCCAAAATGATCTTACTTCCCGTGCTCTGTCATCCTTGTCAAAGTAGGTTAGGTATATTATATCCCATTTGAATTCGGGATGAATATGCAGGAACGGATATCCAAATATAATGCAATCATCTGGATGTGCTACCAGCAGTAGTGCTCTACCAGCACTTGGAGTAGTCAACGATTTCACTCTGTCTTGAGATATCTTTAACAAAATATGCACACCTTGGCTTTTTTACATTAGTATCTAAGGGTATAGCAAGTAATTGTCCCGGACGTAATTTAGGGAAATACCATTTTACATCTTGGTATATGTCAGCTATTTCTATAGGAGCAAAACTTGGTCTGTAATCGGTTAACGGATTAAAAATATAAGTGTTGAATCCTCTATCATTAATACTTGTCAACGGAACTACTTCTAGGTCTCCTACGTCCGCTTCTCCGATCAGTACATGCCAATCCACAGGCATTTTAATCTGGGCGTCACCTATACGCAATACCAGTGCCGGGCTATTAAATGATTCAAGGAAGATCAAAGGAATGTAAAAGTAATCAGGATTACGAGGGTCGCTATTGTCTAGCACCGCAAAACGCATATCGTCTACTTCGTCAGGTATCTCATTTAGTTCATATGCTACATTATCAAGTGTTAGTATTCTCATTAGTAAGTTAATCTCCAGTTCTGAAAGCTATGGTCGTACCATATTTTTATATCGGCGTGGGGTTGTTTGGGGAAGTTTTTGTTTCTCACCCTAATTAGGACTGTTTTTGCAGGACTGCCCCATATAGTGTCTTCGACACTCATGTAAATATCATCTATCATTCTTGCTCGCCATTTTACTATTATAACAAAATTCTCATATTTACAAAAGGATGGTAAGTTTTCCTTTGGTATAGTAAAGGCAACATGATCAACACTGGTATTGGCATCGTTAAGGTCAACCACAAATGGCTCATGTTGGTATTCACAATCAAACTTTAAATCAATACCATCTGCTTTAAAGTGAGGCAATTGCTGAAACAGATTGTTTATCATGTTGAATCTGTATAGTGTACTATCCGCGGGATGTTTTTCCTGGAATGAGTGGTTAATTGTTTTTTCGTATGCGTGGTCGATCTCAATGTCAGGTTGAAATTCAAAGGCTTCTGACTCGGCGTAGACTAAAGGTAGTATAGGATGGTTCTTGTAAATCTCTGCTGTTACTTCAATCTTTCCTGGAATAAAAGTTCCGCCCCACTGTTTAGCATGCTTGGACAGGTCAACAATATTCTCGTTAAAGATAGGATTGCCAATGGTCTCTGAAATAAAATAATCTATGTCGTCTGGAATATCCAATCTGTTACAACGTAAGAAGTTTTTGTTAATTACCTGTATGTTTGTAATACCAAGTTTACTGATCATGTCTCTGGCATACTCTGCTCGACCTGGATCCATTTCGATGCTGTAAACTTTCTTTGCTCCGGCCTTGGCGGCTAGAATACTTAACAGTCCTGTGCCTGTACCTATGTCACACATGACACTGCCTGGTGCTACACGTTCTATCGCGGCTTTGTATGCAATATTACGTCCAGTATCATTGATCATTGGCATGTAAATACCGTTGTTTTTGAACCAATCAAAGTCGTCTGACGATTGTGTCAACGTATTGTCAGTCATTTATGGTAAACCTGTTCCTTATAATGTCCGCATACCTATCTGCTAGATATTCTTGACTTTGTTCTGCACCATGGTATCCTGGGTCTTCACCCGAGAACGGATATTCATTGGTTGCATACGCTGGCGTGTCTTCAAACTTGAGTGTAAAGTGTTGATCTGGTATCGAAGTAGGAAAGTGATCTCTAACCATGTCACTGGTCCATATATTACATGCCACCAACAAGAAAGGGATCTTGTAATAGTGTAACTGCATGATGCCATCACGTATGATCCACCTGTCTTGTTGTAGTTTCCAGTTACTGTCGTACATGAAGTTAATGTATTGTCTTACTGCCTGGTTTGTATTCTTGTCTAACTGCTGACTACGGTAATGATGATCATAGTTTTCTGCTAAACTAAAAATAGTTTCTGATATCATTCTGTAGTTGTTGTTACCCCAGTTGATATTGTTAACTCCTGCCGCTGGATCATAACCTGTGCCGTGATCAGTTTGCAGGTGTTGCTGTAGGTCACTGTTCCACCCTTTGTTTTCATTCTTAGGTGCTACATAAGGGGCGGCACCTCCTGGTATTTCCATCCTGTCAGCGAACGTGGGTGCTACTATAGCAAAGTCTGGCTTTTGGCGTAGTATCTCATCTACCATTACACGTATGCCGCCATTGCTCATGCCTTGACGTGCCAGGTGTACCAAATCCCAATCCAGCTTGGCCGCTAGTTTTTCACCCCAGCTGGTTCCTAGTAGTGCAGGGTCTGTACTGGGCGCACTGAAACTGCACCCTGTGATCATTAGTTTTTTTCTTATTGCCATTCTGTTTTCTCCACGGCAAACGGATAGTTTGCATCTCGATAAAATGCTTTACGTTTAGTCAGGTGTCTTTTTGCGAACTTGCAGGTACTGGTTATGTCCCAGATCTGTACGAAGTCTTTGTCTTGGGCTTTACGAATACCCCTACCAATTGACTGGATAACCCGTACAAAACTTTTACCAGGCTCAATGAGAACCAGATTAAAAATACGGGGAATGTTAATGCCAACACTAGCAACGCCATAGGTGGCGATGATGATCTTACCTTCTGCCTCTGCCACTTCGTCATAATGTTCTTTTCGCTCCAATGCTTTGGTTGCACCTGACACAAATACACTACCGGGCAAGCGTGAGTGTAGTTCTTTGCCTGAGTTTATTCTGTCTACTAGAATAAGTGTATTACCTGTGTCTGTAATTTTACTTATCATTTCTGAAATGTAGTCTAAACGATCGCTGTTCTCCAGCAGATACTTTAACTCACTTTGGTAGTTGGTGTATTCAGTATGGTCGACTAACTGTACAACATTAACATGGCACATAGCCAGGTGTCCTGCTTCCTGTAGTTCACGTGCGCTTAGTTGTCCAATAACAGGTCCCAAGTTGCAGAATATACTCATGAATTCAAACTGCTCTTTGGGTATTGTGCCGGTTAGTCCCCAACGGATTGGGATACATCCCATAGGTCCACTCAGCAGTGTTTTAAGTGCGTCTGCTTTAGCACCGTGTACTTCATCAACAATAACACCAACAACACCTTCTAAGAACTCGCCTATAGTAATATCTGCTTCTGCGTTCCTAGTTTGTTTAAGCATGTTGTTGAGGCTTTGCCAAGTACATATTGTGTGCAGCCGACCAAACTCTTTTCTATCGCCATAGTAAACACCAACGTCCAGGTCCAAGTTAACAAAGTCTTCTTCTGTCTGTGTAACCAAGCTCTTGTTGGGCACGATAATAATAGTGCGGCCGTACTCACCAACCTTGTCAGCAAGTGCCGCAGTCATAATAGTTTTACCTGCGCCTGTTGCTACTTCTTGTACGCACTGGGGGTTCTTTAAGAAGCCGTTAATCAATTCAACTTGGTAGTCCCTGAGTTCTATTGGTTCACCAACCTTGGGATGATTCTTGGGCCATACTTTGTGTGAGTAACTTTGTTCATTTACTTCTGTAAAGTCAAAGTTAGTTCTGTAGTCTCTGAGGTCTTCTACTTCAAGATCGTAACCTTGTTCATCTAGATACGGAAGTATCTCTGGTAATATATTAATGTAGGTGCTACCGCCAAGATTAAAGAATGGCACTTTACCATCCCAGCGTCCTAGTCTGACTGCTGGTTGATAACGTGCGCCAGGAACATCAAACTTATACTTGCGCACCAATGCCGTCCTGGTACCAAGTTCTAGTCCTTCGATCTTTACATTAACTTCATCTTTAATTATTAACTTGGCTTTCAATCTATTTTCCTTTGTATGTATTGTACACTTCTGTAGCAAAGAACACAACCTTTTCTGCACGTTGCAACAATAAAGTTTTTTCTGCACCATGCATCATGCCAGCACTGGTTACTAACAAAGGAATATCCTGTGGCCAGTGTGAACGATATTTGGTAAAGTACACAACCTTTTTGTCTGTTGTGTCGATAGGTTCATTGTTACGTGGTGCAAATAATACCTCATCTTCGTTAAAATAACCTAACACAAACTTATCGCGTAGTCTGTTACTAAGGTCTGGTTCGTATACATAAACTGGTAATCTTTCTGTAACCTGTGCATAGACAAATAGTGCATCCAGCACTTCTTTGTTGGCATCTGGGTTGTAGTTTACATGATTACCTTTTAGTAGGTTAAACAAGCGTGTGCTTTCAAACTTTTTCAAGAACAAGTCTTCAACTTGCTGACTCACTAAGAAATAGCACACACCAGCCAGATCGATAACTTTTATTAAGTTGTTGATAGTTATGTCTCCTGCTTTCTTGGTCACAAATTCTAACAGCGATGCAGGGGCATTACGAATAACCAACTGAGTGTCCACAACATCCAACTGTACGTGTTGTGGTTTAGTCTGCGTTATCTTTTTCTCAATATCAAACAGTTGTGAGTCAATTTCAAAATCATGATGCCTCGCAATAAACATTGTAGCGGCTAAGTTGGGCTCTGTTAGTGCTATGCGCCACTGTTTGGTTTCTTCATTATGAAAACGCCAACTACCGCAACTGATCTTAGTAGCATCTCTAACCATGTCAACAATCTTAGGTTCAAAAGAAAACTGTAGTACTATTTGGTCTTGCTCTAGCCACATCATTCGTCTGCGATCAATTGTACGCAAAGGCTTTCTGTACTGGGGATTTTCAACAGGAGCAACGTCTACTCTTTTTGCCTCCAATTGTCGTTTGTATTTTAAAATCAGTTTGCAAGCCAGTTCGGCCTGCTTGTCTGTTAACCCTTGTCCCCCGCGGACACTTGTGGCCATGCTGTTAATTACTCTAACATCATACCTAGCCAAACTGATTATGGGCTCTATCTTCCCGAACATACCGTAGTACTTGTTGGTTACCGGATCCCTGTCACCATTTATAATTTCTAAGTAATCTTCAACGTAGGTAAATTTTTGCATGTTAGATATAAGTATACACTAGTATTAGAAGAAGTCAAAAAAAGACCTACCGGATTATTACATCCGATAGGCCCAAGGGAACCGACATAAAAGGAGCTAACAAAAATGTCGGTTTACTGCTCGTTAAGCACTCTTCATACAAGTTGACTCTGTCATTGCTTTCCAGTTACCCGGGAAGCTCTTGTATAATTGTGCAATCTTAATCGCCATACGCAAACTCATTTCACGTAATCTGCTCTTGTTAGTATCCATAAACTCAATAATATCATCTTGTCCACATTGTTCAATATCCATCTCAGCAAACAATGCACCACTCTTAGCAATCTGTTTGATACGCAATATTTTATCACGCATACTGTCCAGTGTAAGATCCAAGTAGTGACATCGTGACTGCAATGCATCCAAGTGATCACGTAGTTTCTGTGAGCGTACCTTGTCAAACTTCAAATTGGTGATAAAAATCACACTGCCTTTGAAATAGAACGAGTCGGGTATGCCTTCGCTACGCAATACTCTGGATTCTGCTAACCAACTTATCTTGCGTTTCTTACCTGAGTCCAACGCACCCTTGAGCAAGTTAAGAGAAACGTCATCCAGTAGGATTGAGTCACAGTCATCAAACACAACCAAACAGTTCTTATCCGAATACTTGTAAAGTGTTTGGTATAAGCCAATTGGTGTTGCGGCACCTTTAACCACTTCTGCTCGTAGCCTGCGTCCTGCAATCTGATCAAACAGTGTAGCCTTTTCAATCTCTTTCTCCACACCGTAACTCTTACCAACTCCTGGAGGGCCGCTAACGATCATTGCTGTAATCTCGTTTTGTGTTGCGGCTTTGGTCATGTCCTCTAGTATTTGAAAACGCTGAGCAATCTGTTCAATACGTTCTGCGTCACCTACATTAGCATTTGGATCTGCTTCAGCCTGTGTAACCAATTGCTGTACTGCTGTGTCTGAGTCAGTTGTGAACTCGTAGTCAGCCACACTGCTTAATTTAATACGAAGTTTTTCTGGGCACCCAGGAAACTGGTTACCATTTTCTACTGTTACGAATCCACCGTTGGTGCCAGGTTGGAACTGTTTTACTAGTTGGAAGGTCTTTCCACTGACATCCATATTGCGATATGAACCGTTTTTAATTTTTATATACGCTGTAGACATATATTGCTCCTTTGAAAATTATAAAATTAACAGTTGTTTTCTTATTATATGTGTATTATAGACTCGTTTGGTCCTTCTGTCAACCTTTTTAATGTACCATTTCCCTCACATCCACATCACACTCAACTACCCAATCGTTAAATTGGGTAAACTTATTAACTTCTACACCTAAACCAACTGCTTCATTTACAAAATGTTGTAGTAGCGAATTATAAAGTTCGTCTGGCATAGATTCTTCATCAAACTTAATTTTCATTATAACGCTCCTGTCCATCTAATTTCAAAATCTTCTAATATGTTACCACGTGCAAAGTTGGTTGCTGGTGCGGCATAACATGCGGCTTTAAGTATGTCACCCTTGCGAAACTTTACACCGTCCTGCTTAACAATAAAACTGTGAACACAGCGGTGGCTGGTAACTTTGTAATACTTCTTGCCTTCACGGATCTCAATACCGTCAGCAAACTCTTTCTGCATGTCTACATTATCGCAACGACTGTTGTAGTCTTGAATCATTTTTTGCTTTAGGATTTCTAATTGTTGTTCCATTTTAATCTCCTTATTATTCACAAAAGTCAAATGCGTATTCGTCAGTGTCACCGCATCTGTTCATTTCCACGTTGCCGTATACTGCACGTAGTTGGATCAGTACACTTTTCATTGCATCCATTGTCATACCATTAATAAACATTGTACCGTTGTACCAGTTTCTCCAGTAGAACTCGTCTTTAACTACTGTATCAAGAACTGTATCAACGTCTTGCTCTACCATAAGTTCGAATGCGTTATCAGTCATTTTGTTTAGCTCCTTACTAGTTAATATACTTACGTATTATAGACGATTTTGGACAACAAGTCAACCAAAATTATAAGTTGTTTACAATCAGCTAGTTACGTGTGCTTACTTTTCTTTTTTAATGCTGTATATGATGCCTTGCGGTGTCTTTTGAGTAGTAATACCTTCCGCTTTCCAATGTGCATCAAGTTCAGCTAACATTTTTTTATCCGCTACCCTAGCGTTTTCTACTTTAATTGCTATTTTAGTTTTACGAAATGTTTTGTGAACTTGCTTGTGATAATAAATTAATTCAAGTGCAAGACGCATCTGTTCAGCTTTTAATTGTTGTGCTTGTGAATAATTTTGCTTGTGCATATTGCTAGTACCGACTGCGTTCATACGTGCCGCCCAAGCAAACTGTCCTGCGCTTCTGTTGTTAGTAGTATCGTCCATTTTTAGCTCCTTATTAGTATTATTAATAACTGTACTACAAGTGCTATTATAGGCTATTTTGGACAAACCGTCAACCGTTTATTTTATTAAGTAAATTCAACAACTTAGCGGACTTATCAGATAGGAAATGCTGTTGATTGTGAAGGAGAATTTTACGCATGTCATGCTGATCAACCATGTGTTCCGAGTGGCTCATGCGGCTGATTTGTTCTACAGTATGTAAACATTGTTTTAGACGTTGTTCCGGATCTTCTATGCTGTCATAACTTTCGTCTATATAATCCCCAAACGTCTTATAGCCCAACTCATGTAGTAATTGTAAACTACCCGATGCTCCAACAATAACAAATGGTTGTAGGTTTAGTATGGGCTTGAATGTTTTCTCAGTTAAGAACAAGTTATTGATGTGTGTTTCAACAATCACATTATAATATGCCTCCTGAAAGAAACGTGTATCTATTAGTTTGTGTGAGTTGTGTTCGTAGTCTTGTAAATCATCACAACGATATGGTGGAGTAAATCTTTCTAATACGGTATGGTCCCAAGTATCCCAATTACCAGTATCACTGTCCCTTGTTTCGTATTCAACTTGGTACTTGCGGTCTGTGTAACTAAAGTATGCGTCATCAACAAGCCCATGTTCGACTAGTGTTGCGGCAAACAATCTTCTAAATGGTTTGTCCACACGGTTAAGACAAGTAAACTTTTTGCTTCTAATATCTGTGTTAACTTGCATCACATAGCCACCATCTGCATGCAAGTACTTGTAGTAGAGTTCGTCGTCTGGAAAATAAGAATAAAACTCGCCCTCTACTAGGGCATTAGCAATAGTAAACTTGAACTGTTGATACGGTATGTTATGTTTTGTTAGTTGCTCACGTATACACCGATCAATATGCCAATCAATGTTGTCGCCTTCGCTGTAATAGAACCATATAGTGCATAAGCCTTGTCGTGCCAATTCTTTAGCACGGTCACTTACCAATGCAATATAATCTATACTTGGGTCAAAGTAATTTAGATTTACAGGATATACACACTGTTCGGTTACATCACGTACATGTTCAACACGGTACTTGATATTGTGTTTCCAAAGATATCGCAGGAATCTAAATTCGTAACTGTACGGCGGGGAGATAGCAAGGTCCCACCATTGCTCGCTTCTAAATTCAATAGTGTTGTCTGTAACTAAGTTTGGTAAGTAGACACCCCCACGTTCGTAGGTGTCAAATACAAATATCATTTTTGACTATCACCAGGGCGAACCCTGTAATTATCCTCTACAGAGTCAGGTGTGCTGACTTCTATTATGGTACCTGCAACATCACAGATAATTTGGTGTGGGAGCAAAGGCACGTTGCGCCAAGTGTCGCCAGGCTTTAGTTTTATTTCTTTCTCTGAAGCGTCTTTGGTGTCAATATACTTAACGGTATACTCACCGTCCCATACATACCATGTCTCATCTTTTTCACTATGGAAATGCATACTGAACCTTGCTCCTTGATTAAATTTCATTAGTTTACCACAGTACTTGTCGTTGGTAGCCCATATGAGTTCATGTCCCCAACCTTTTTGCACAAAGCCTTCTAGTCTAGCCATATCAAAAGTATGTTATGTTGTTACGTGGAAAAAAGCATTCGTTGTTTTGTAATGGTTTGATTTTCATAGTCTCCAACACTGCGGTCTTGCCTAAGCCCATTGCTAAACTGTAAGCTACACTTTGATTGCCCACAAATAGATCAGCACCTTCAATTACAGCGGCCATCTCTAGCATATCTTTTACTTCGTAGTGCTGTATAGGTCCAACCACGTTAACAAAATCTTCGTGTTCATGTTCGTTGCCTAGAAAAATAGCGTTTTCTCCCATCTTGCCATCGTGATACATTTTTTGCCACATAGCATCACCACGTTGTAAATCTCTATAACGCATGGTGCGATTGACCACAACAGGTGCTACCTTGTTGGATGCGGCTGTTAACCAAGTTTTGTCGTAATCCTCTACTTTAAATTCTATCTTGTGTGTGATACACATGGCCTGCACGTAGTTGCCTTCGAACCCTCTAAACAGCACACCGCGGAACTTGTCTAAATCAACATCGTGAGTACCGTCCCATACTATCACATCATCAATGTACGGCTGTGCCAACAACAACGGTTTCAGCATGTCAAAATCTGCTTGTGTAAAGCGACCTCGGTGTGCTTCATCTACTTCTTCAGGTTTGTATGCGTAATCACTTACACAGTTTTCTATATTGTTGAGTGCAATAGCAATAGTGCCTCCACCCATGCGTTCCACAGCAAACAAACTGTAGATCAAATCACCGAATGTTCCCGAATGTTTATATACTTTGCTCATAGATATTCCAATACTGCTTTTGCTATTTTGTCTGCATCAAACAGACGGCTACAACGGAAGTCTTCGGGTCCGTGTATGCAATTGATTTGTCTTACTGGTTTGGGTTGTAGTTCATTACAACCAACACAATCAATTTCACTTTTGATTGCGGTTACTTCTTTATCCCTGGGTGCTACACGCTCCGGCAGCAAGTGTGTGTGCAGACTGACCATTTTGGTTTTACTTGCAGACGCTATGTGATATGGCCCACTGTCAATGCCTACAAAACAATCAGCACCATCCATCAACAGTTTGGTTTGCTGTAGATTTAGTTTCCCTCTTGCATCCACAAACAATGGGTGATCAACCGTGCCATCCTGCTCACTGCCAACACATACAATTTTAAAGTCTACACGTTCAGTAAACAACTTTTCAAATACTGCATACCAAGTTTCCCAAGCCATGTTTTTCATTGCCCAGTGCCACTGTCTTATGTGTATGCAGATGTACTTGTCTAGTTCATTGTCTGTCACGAACTGCTCAACCACAGTGTGGTCTTTTTGGGTAGGATACAGTTCGGGTTGCATGTTTTCAATGTTGCTTATGTCATTGCCAAATGCACGATAGAAGTAACAATCAACGTAGTGCATGTCTTTAGCTAATTCGTATGCATCATCTAGATCAATATACATGTCATACGTACTGGGGTCAGGCATTGCATTGGTATGATATAAATGACTTAGATGAGGATTGTTGTTAAACACATCCAAGAACTCTGTGGCCATGTCAACGGTTGAGCGTGGGAAACGTTTACGCAACTCACGTATAACACCGGTGGCCATAATAGCATCACCTAGTGCGGCTCTGCGTCTTACCAGTATGCGTGTTTCAGGGTACTCAAGCGGTTTTTTCATTGTTTAAAAAGTGATCTATAGATTGATGAAGATTTTTGCCGAAGTCGTCGTTCCTATAGAGTTCAAAATTTTGTTCTATAAGTGGTTTGCAATCATTGTAGATTTCAGCAATTTCTTCTAGTGGTTTGTTTAAAAATTCTATTAGGCTTCGGCGAGCCGCGAGCAGTCTTTGCCATGGGTGTTCTATGTCATCATAACTGGTGTCGAATACATGATCAAATGTGTTGTATCCTTTATCTCGTAAGTACTTAACAGCGTTATGTCCGCCTACATAAAAGAATATTTGTTTGTATGCGATACTATTAAAAACTTTCTCGCTAAAGAATATCCCAGGACACTCGTAAAATGTTTCAACGGTTAGTCCAACAAAAGCTCTGAGATAAAATGCGGGATCTGTCTTTTCAACCTGATCAGTTGAATCTAGCGGAGGTAACGGTACACGATGTTGCATAAAAACACAGTCGTCAATGATATGCTCTCTATTTTCAACCTTGTGTGCTATGGTTTTTACATTCGTGTATTCATCTAGGTTTTCTTCGTCATTGTACTGTGTAATATCATGAGGTATGGCTGATTCTATGCACTTGTAATTAACAAGACTATCTTCGATAATGTTGTTTTTGTACAGACCTGCAAGCATATATCTTCTCCACAGGATGTCTTTGGTGCTGGCCCAATAGAGTTTTTTGTCTCTAGGGTAGTTTATGTCTTGTGCAACATCTCGCCCAGATTCTATAGACTGCTTGTCGAATATTAGATTCGAGAACTGCGAGAACTGACATATTCTGTACAACCCAAACTTTAGTTCTGGAATATTGCGAGATACATTACTTAGTTTTCCGTTAATTACTATAATTTTGTTGGGTATGCATTCAGCCAATGAATTTAACGGGGCTACCCATCCGACGTTTTCATCCACACTCCATGCCATGGCATTGAGTATTATCAATGTGTCGGCTGTTAATGTAGGTATGTTACTAATACTAGCAGATAGTCTCGAAATAAAATCAGCAATCCTGCTGACGTCCAGGACGTCAAATTCTAACATTAGGTAATCATCAACAGGCAGTTCAATATCTACTTCTAGAGCATTATATACAAATTTATAATTAGCCATTTTTTATTTCCCTTACTGGATCATCCAGCAACTTGGCCATATGATTCTTCATTTGTATTCTTAGGTTGTTGAAATCTCTTATCTCCAACGCCCTGCGTCCAATTTCTGCAAGGTCAACGTTATCCAACTTGCATTTTTTAAAGTCATCTTCCAAGTTCCAAATAGAACTGTGAAGATCTGCTAATGCAGTTAACCAGACTGATATCTTTTCAAAGTCAAATTCTTTCAACTGTGCTGTATAGAAATCTAGTTCTTTTTGATTTGCGCCATCAGTCCGCTTGTGTTTGACCTGTGCTATTGTGTATCTGTCTACCAGTTCAATCAATGGAAACTTATACAACTTTCACCTCGGGAAAATATCTAACAAACTTGTCGTTCGGATTGTTTCTTTTTGTTAGTATTCTTGCTTTGATCTCGTCAAAGAAGTTCCATGCAAGCGGTACAAACACAACCTTGTGATTATCTGTGATGTTTTCTAATAGACTGGTCATGCTGACTACACCAATGTCTTTGCCTGGACTGTATGTGTTTTGTTTAAGTTTATTGTCGTCAATGATTGCATCCAGTGTTGTCTCGACATAGTTTAAAAAGGTATTACCTTTTGCAGCCGCACCGTAACCGATGGCAGTGTAACCTTGATCTTGTAAATCAGTAATTGCTTTATCATATTGTTGAGCAATCTGTTTAGCACGAGTAGCCCACACTGAGTATATGTCGGGGGTATACAGTTCTTTTTCAAGTTGTTTAAGATTGTGTATGTGCTGGGGTCTGGACTGGGTAGTACTAACAACAAATACATAACTGTTGCCATGCACTGGTGTTTTTACAACATCGCATAAAAACAAACCTGCACGTTCGCACAACTTTTGCATTGAGTTGATGTTGTAAAAGTTAACATGTTCGTGATAGATTGTGTCAAACTCGCCATTCTGTACCATTTCACTTTGACTTGTCTGTATAAACACATAGCCGGTGTCTTTAATCAATGGCTTAAGCAACTTTAAATATTCGTCAGGATTGGGGTTATGTGCAAATGCATTTTGTGCTACAACAATATCAAATTTATTATTGCCGATCTGGTCAACTGCATGCTGATCCCAAAAACCACAAATCATATCGTCTACTACACTGCTGTTGGTTGCATATAAGTTTTCTGCTGGGTCCACACCAAATGTTCTGTAGCCTGTTGCGCTGTACATGCTTAATTGTGTACCGTCATTGCAACCAATGTCCAACACATTACCACGGGCTTTGCCCACATACTCCTGCGTCCACGCACTAAACCAACGCATGTATTCTACATAGGTTTGGCTAGTGCCGCTTACGTATGCGTAGTCTTTGTATATGATTTCTGGATCAACCACATCTGTTAACTGTAGATGGTAGCAATCAGTGCATCTGTTAACTGCTAGTGGATACAGTTCGTTTTGTCCAGGTTGCTTTAAAAAATTGTTTGCTAGTGGTTGCAATCCCAGATCTAGTGTTAACTCTAAGTTGTCACTACCACATGCAAGACACTCTGTGAGTGGTGTGCAGTTTTGCATTTTAGTTTTGTATAGGTTGTCCGTTTGGTGCTATACTTCCTTCTACACCAAGTACGGGAATTTCGGTGACTAAGTCAGCTGGCAAGAACTTGTACAACACATGCTCTATGTCTGCATACCCACCATCTGTTACTCTTTGTGCCATGTAATTCAAACTATCTTCGTATACCTTGACAATACGCTCTGTAATGTCAGCAGGCCAACTCCAAAGCCTAGCCATGTACTGCAAATCAATTCCAGTTACCCCTGGCGGAAATTGACTCTTGTATTTTTCGCCAATGATAATCCTGTCTGCATATTCTTCGTACAGTGGCAAACTCTCATTGAACTTTCCATTTAGAATATAGCGACCTGACATTTTGTGAATCCTATCACAACCGTCAAAGTCGCCGTCATCTAAACATAGGCGGAGTGTTTTACCAAAACACAATATCTCAGTACTGTTTTTTACAATATCCCAGTTATCAGTACCTTGATAAATCGCTTGGACTTCGGCGTCCTCACTGTAATCAATCAGTAAGTCTGAACGTTCTTCTAACAGGTCACTCTGGGAATCTGTTAGTGGTGTTCCGGTACACTCCATTACTATGATCTTTGCATCCGGGACCCAACTCTTAATAGTGCTGAGTGTGGTGATCGTTTGCTGTAGCCTAGCCGCCGGACTATATACACCAAACTTCGAATTTACTGCACTTGTTACTACGAAACAATGTTTTATCATTTACGCAACCATCTGTTGTTTTCTAGCGTCCAGTGGACCACTTGTTTTATACGTTCGCTTAGTTTAATTTTTGGCTCCCAGCCCAGTGATGCCAACAAACTACCGTCCAATGCATAACGCATGTCATGTCCCGGACGACTTGTGTGGAAGTCTGTCATTTCGTAGTTGAGTGGCTTACCTACTGCTTCAGCAATCCATTGTGCCAACTGTAAGTTGTCAACTTCTTCTGTGCCTACCAAGTTGAACTTAGGACAGTGTGCATGTCCATAGTCTCCTGTGTGTACATAATCTTTAAGACCAAGAATATGCATTAGTCCATCAGCAACGTCCTTGGCATGAATGTACATTCTAGAGCCAGCAACTGTACGTGAAGGATCTGAATGAATTACAACCTTGTTGCCGTCACGCACGTTCTGTATGGTCATTGGAATGAACTTCTCAGGATGTTGTCGCTCACCAAACACGTTCATAGTGTGTGTAACAGTGATTGGCATCTTGTAAGTATTCTCATAGGCTACACAAAACTCTTCAGCGGCTGCTTTTGATGCACTGTATGGATTGGTACTGTTATACCTGTCATACTCTTTGTATGCTACACCCGGAGGTGCTATACCGTATATCTCATCTGTGCTAAAGTAAACAAACTGCTCAAGATCGGGCAAGTGTTTCCTTGCGTAGTCTAGCATGTTTACGGTGCCAACAACATTGTCTTGCACAAATTCCATTGGGTATGTGATACTGCGATCTACATGACTGCCCGCGGCAAGATGTAGCACAATATCTATGTGTCCAATGTCCTGTATAATTTGGCTGTTGACTTCTGCTTTGAGATCATGAAAGATAACTCTCATGCGATGAGCTACTTCTTTAGGATCATGCTCCTGTAGTACATCCCATAAACGGTTTAGGTTACCCGAAATATCTAGTCTGTCAAGACTTACAATATTCCAGTCTGTTTCTCGAAGGATCTTATCTATTACGTGATGCGCAATAAAGCCCGCACCGCCAGTAATCAATACTGTCTTTGACATATAACTCCAGTGTTGTTTGAATAAATCTATTTATCGGTGTGTATTAGTCGCTTGCTGAAACCTTGGGATTAATAAAACGCTTCACACAGGTCATAACTTTACGAGGTGTGTCAAAAACATATTCGTGTGTTTCACCATCTTCTGTAGTAACTGAAACAACATAACCATTTGCTACTTTGCGTACATCGATGTTTTCAAACATATTAGTGCCTCTTTTAGTTGATTAGATGTTAATTATAGGCTCTTTAGGGCACGTTGTCAAGTGTTTTTTAACGTTTCGTTGTACCGCACAGCTTCTGCTACTATAGTTGCGTCTGGATGCTCGTATATTAATGCTTGGGTATCTTTAGGGAAGCAGGCTCCGCCAAAGCCACGTTCTTGTGTGACCCAACTGTGGCTGTCGCCAATCCTTGCATCTTCTGTTACGAACTTTCTAACATCTTCAAACCTAACACCCTGCTTTTGGCATATATCATACACTTGATTAAAGAATGCAACCTTGGTTGCTAGGAAAGCATTTTTAAGGTATTTGGTCAGTACCAGTGTGGGTATATCACTTTTAACAATGTATGCCTTGGCAAAGTGCCTGAAGAATACCATCTCCCAAAAGTCAACACTGCCGCCACCTATATAGATGTGTGTTTGACCAGCATAGTCCGCATCTGCTGTTTCAGCACGTAAGAACTCTGGATTAAATGTAACGTTCCAGTCTACCAGCTGATCCAGACCAGTTTGATCTATTGTGCTTTTGACCAGTATGGGTATTTGTCTGTCGTACTGTTTGACTACACTGCTGACTATTGAGAAATCGCAACTGCCTTCTACGTTTTCTGGTGTAGGTACGCACACAATAACACCATCTGGATCTTTGTCTGTGCAGGTTTCTAGTTCAGGGTGTAGTGGATCAAAAATAGTAAAACTATCTCGTTCAGCAAACTTGTTTACTACAGCTCTACCAACGTATCCGTATCCGTGTAAATGAAAGTGCATAAAAACTCCAAAATAAAAGGGGTAGTAACAATTACCACCCCTTTATTATACTTAATTAACTGTTAAATGTCAATTAGAATTTAACTGCTAACCTAGTGCCAAGAATCATGTGTGTTTTAGCCCAGTCACCATCTTCACCTGCTGTTAAGTACTCAACATATGGTGTAAGTTTAACTGAACTGTTTTCGTCTGAATCTAATGTCCAGTCGTAACCAGCTTGCCATTTAACATCATCAATTTTTGCGTCACCAGTCTTGCCAGCACCAAATGTCCAACGTGGTTGCAGTTTAACCCATGCGCTACCTGCCTTAAGTCCGATAATACCACGGTATCTTGCGCTGTCGTCTTTTGTGCCTTCAAAATAACGATACTCAATTCGGTGTGCAAGACTCAATGGACCTGCTTTAAGAATCTTGTGTGTTAACTTTGGACGAATCTCTGTGACTACACCATCTTCAGCATAACGAAGTGCAAGCTCTAAGCTGTCAGATAACTTGTACTTTCCTTCAACGTGATCGTAATCATCGTTGCCCATGGTTCTAACTTCTACACCCCAGTTACCACTGTTGAGGTTGTAGTTGTGTTCAGATGTATTCCAGTTATCATCTGCGGCTTCTGCTTCTTTACCACATCCAATAATTGTTGCAAGTGCAACTGCTGATACTATTGCTACGATTTTTTTCATTTGTATATCTCCAATTTAAATTTTGTTGTATAAATGTTACAGTTACGGTATTTCTACAAATAACTCTAGCAATTACTTATAGGTGGGTGTTGCCAATAAACAACACACTTAACTATTTTTGGACAAAAATGTTACAGTCCGTTTTAATATCTTTATTCTAAATCGCTTGCTTGTAATACTGGCAGACTGTTCATTCTATCCATCATTTCTTTACGTTCTGCTTTACTCATTGGGATCATACCAGAATCAGCAAGGATACCATCATCACTCCAGTGCTTTGTCCACTCAGTCATGTATTCCACAATACCCGGAACAACATTAACATGTGCATGCTTGACATAGAAGTAAAGAGCACGTGATGCTTTATACTTGCCTTCAGCAATAGCATCAAAGGTTGGTATAACACCAGATAGTTCTGCACCCTGTACCGTGTCACTGTTCTGATCCAAATACGAAAACCCAAATATACCAAATGCAGTTAAATCCTCATTCAGCTTTTGGACAATCAGGTTGTCCTGTTCGCCCGCCTCTATGTAAGCTCCGTCAGTGCGCATTGCACGACAGTTCTTTGCTTTATACCCAATTGCTTTTACTTCAGGGTCTTTTTTACAGTATGCTTTTTCATTAACAATCTCAGCAAAACTTGCTCTTGTGCCTGATGTTGTTGGTGGGCCATACACACGTATTTCTATGTCAGGAAGTTCTGAATTAACATCCTGCCATGTCTTATAAGGATTCTCCACCATCTTGCCATTTACTGGAACCTTGGCAGTTAGTGCCTTGCCAAGATCGCTTAATGAAATTTTAAGTTGTGGTACATCTTTTGAGTTTGCTAATACTATACCATCATACCCAACTTTAATTTCAGTAACAGTAACTTTATTTTTATCGCAATAGGCAAGTTCTTTCACCTTCATTCTTGAGCTTGCATTGCCAATATCAATAAACTGTGTGCCAATCCCATCACACACGCCTTTCTTACCAACGCTAGAGCCACCCGATTCTACTACTGGGGTTTTTAAGTTTGGATTTTTTCCTAGTTGTTCTGCCACAATTGTTGCGAACGGAAATACGGTTGAAGATCCAGCAATACTAACGTAATCTCTTGCATGGATTGATGAACTAAATGCTAATACTAACACAGCGAGTAATAATTTCATTGATATATCCTCCTTGGTTTACTCGCTATTATTTAAACATAATAGTGTTACAGTAACGTTACAATTATATTAAATTTTTGTTACTGCGGAAGATATGTACGTGCGGAAGGATAATCGCCTGTGATAACACTGGTGCTGTTGCGTATGGATTCTGGGAAGTAATCATCTAGGGCAACAGGTGCAAACTTGTAGCGTTCATCTGTTTGTATTATGCCATGCCCTTTGCGTATGCTTTCTTCAACGTTCAACTGTTCTAGTATCCACGGATCGTTGGTTTCGTCGTGTGCAAAACTACCAATTTTTTGTTTAGCAAACTCTTCGTTGCCAAAATACGTAAAGTGCCACCCAGCATGTTCAATCATTTCCACAGTGTCATCTTTGTGGTTATACGGAAAGCCTTGTAGTTGATGCCTTGCTCGTCTAAAGTCTTCTGGATTGTCCAGCAGTTTCTTCCTACATGCACTGCTCCACACAACATAGTTGTCTTGGTTAATTAGCATGTAATTAAACTTAAAGTTAAACAAGGGCATTCTGAATGGCCATATACTTGCACTACTTGCTCTAAGTTTCTCAATGGTTTCTGTTCTGGGTATTTCATCTATATCGCTTACTATGATTATATCATTGTCGTCTGCATCCCGCACACCGTTTAATATAGCATTGCGCTGATGTCTTTCCCTGCCCCATGTATCTGTGTCTTTGGGCATGTCTGTAACAGGATAGTAGATAATTTTATCTGCCCATTGTGCAAAACGTTCTCTATTGTTGTAGTACAGCAGGTCTTTGGGATTGTCTTGGAATGTTCTATTGGCTTCTACTAATACAAAATAATCCACATGATCATATAGTTCACGCAGTCTGAGCTCAAGAAGCCCAAACTCATTGAAAAAGGGGAAACTGTCGTATATTTTCATAGCAATACTTAGTATAATAAATATTCTTACAAATGATTTTCAAGGACAATATATGCCACATGCCGTAGCGACGCTATATGATGACAACTATCGCGACCTCGCTGAACTAACAAATGAACCCAAAATAGAATACTGTGAACGCTACGGTTACAAGTTCTTTGAACTAACCGAAATGAAGTACAGCAAGATCACAGGCTTCAATAAAATACATTATACACTAGAACTTTTTAAACTGCATCCTGATATTGATTGGTTGTTGTTTTCAGAGTGCGATGCTATGATTACTAATCTCACTATTCCCATCGATGAGAAGATAGACAACGACTACCATGTAATAGTGCCAGTGGACAGACTAAACATAAACACAGGAAACTTCTTGGTGCGCAACACAGAGCAAGGCAGAGCTTGGCTACAAATGATAATAGACAAAGAGCCAGACTACATATTAATAGAGTGGGCTGAACAACAAGTTGTTATTGACACTATTGAAGAATACCAAGACATTGTTAAGATTGTTCCGCAAAGGTACATGAACAGTTACGAGCCACAAATTTATGATTACTGTGATGCCAGCAAAGATATTATGGGCAACTCAGGCGCATGGGCACAAGGAGATTGGATAGTACACTGGCCCGGCACTTACAAAAACGTTAGGCTCAAAAGAGCAGAGCGAGTTGGTAGACAAATAATCAGATGAAGGTTTACATCACAGGCGCAACTGGGTTTGTAGGACTCAATCTAGCCGATTACTTTCGTACAAGAGGACATGCGGTTATACTACACGTGCGTACTGACGACGTCACAGCACATCGGCAACTCACAGCACAGTTGCAAAGTTTCCAGCCAGATGTTATAATAAACTGTGCGGCAGAGATATACGATGCTAATAAAATGTTTGAACCAAACATACTGCTCACATACAAGTTACTCGAATATGTAAGAGACGCTAAATGTCGTATGATACAAATTGGCAGTAGCAGTGAATATGGCCCAACAGAATACGCAACAGCAGAAGACACACTGCTGAAGCCAGTGGACTTTTATCAAGGCACAAAGGCCGCGGCTACGCTCATGTGCCAAGGTTGGGCAAGGGCGCACGATTTAAAAATTTACATAGCAAGACCTTACAGTGTGTATGGTCCAGGAGAAAGACCACATAGACTATTTCCACACTTGTGGAGAGCATTCAAGTACAATGAACCTATGACACTGTACGAAGGCTATCATGACTTTATCTACATACATGATTTTTGTCGTGGTATAGAAATGCTAACACAGGACAACATTGCACCAGGTGAAATTTATAACTTTGGTAGCGGAGTGCAGGTAAGCAACAAAGAAGTACTGCAAATATTCGAAAAAATAACAAAGAAAACAGCACCAGTAACAGAAGTATTTGAAATTAGAAAAGCATTCGAAAGTAAACTGTGGGTGTGCGACACAACAAAATCAAAACAGTTAGGTTTTGAATGTAACTATTCATTAGAAGAAGGTATAATATATTTTTTAACCAAGGCACATTATGAGAGCAAAAATACTTAGAACAAGCAAAGGTAACAAAATTAACGTGGTTGCAGAATCTGCAGAAGCAAAATTACATTTTGACGAGCCAGAAAACCATGTAGACACCATACTAAAACAGATTAACGAAGAACGCATGTACGATCCTATTTTCCTAGACAAAAAAGATATGACTGTGTTAGACTTGGGTGCTAACATAGGACTGTTTAGTTTATATGCCGCGGACAGTTGCGACCGTGTTGTTGCTGTGGAAGCAGTGCCTAGCACCTATAAGATTGCCCAAGAGCTTACAGCAAAGCATCACAACATAGAAATGCGACCATATGCAATCAATAACTATAATGGAGATGTTAGTTTTTATCTTAACGAAAATTCAACTACCAACAGTTTAGTAGGCCACAAAGGGGATGAGATTACTGTACCCGGTATTACCATTGCAGGTTTGCTAGAAACATTAGAAATTGACCATGTTGACTTTGTTAAATGCGACATTGAAGGATCAGAAGTGATTGCACTAACAGAAGAAACGGTAGGAGCAGTAGCAGACAAGATTGACTTTTGGTTCATTGAAATACATCAGACCAATAATGAAAGTCATCAATGGCCAGGTAACCTGGAAACGAACAGACAACAACTAAAGACTGTGTTTGAAAACTGTGGCTACACAGTGGAACCAGTTATACATGATCAATTATACGCATTCAAAGCATGAACGAACTAGAACGTAGACTCTTAGACGTCACCTATCAAGAAAAACTTAGTCATCTGAGCAGTACGCTTAGTGCGTTGCCGATTATTGAAGAAATATATCATCATCGCAATAACGACGAAGTTTTTATACTGAGCAATGGCCACGCCGGACTTGCACTGTACGTAGTTCTCGAGAAATACTACGGAGTTGATCCCGTAGCCATGTTGCATAAACATGGTATCCATCCGGGTAGAGATCTTGAAAATCATTTGTACTGTAGTACAGGCAGTCTCGGCAGTGGTCTCCCTATTGCCATTGGGCATGCACTAGCAACACCTGAAAAGCGTGTTTGGTGCATGATCAGCGACGGTGAAGCCGCCGAAGGCAGCATATGGGAAAGTCTACGTTATATCACAGACAACAAGGTCAACAACATAGAAGTTTATGCAAACATAAACGGTATGGGTGCATATGATCCTGTTGACTCTGCAACACTGATTAAAAGACTAAGAGCTTTTATGCCACGTATTAGAATAAGACAAAGTGAATTACCCAATTGGTCATTTGCTAAAGATTTACTTACACATTACTACGTTCTCAAAGAACAGGACTACAAGGAGTTGATCAATGAGGCGTGAAGCGGCAGACTTGTTGTTAGGCAGTATGGTTGACTCTGATCATGTGCGTGTTGTTACTGCTGATTTGGGATTTGGTGTATTGGACCAAATACGTGCGGCATTTCCAGAACGTTTTTACAATGTCGGAGCCGCAGAGTTTACCATGGCTGGTGTAGCAGTTGGGATGGCCAACGAAGGTGTAATACCTGTGTGCTACAGCATGAGCAGTTTCTTGTTGTACAGACCATTTGAGTTGTTGCGCAACTATGTTAATCACGAACGTATCCCTGTTAAGTTAATTGGTAGCGGACGTGACTACGATTACAATCACGATGGCATAAGTCATTGGGCACACGACGACGAACAGGTGTTGGCAGCATTGCCTAATATCAAACTGTACAAACCAAACACAGTAGAAGATTTAGAAAACATATGGCAGGAGTTCTTGTTTAGTACAGAACCTGCATACTTGAATTTAAGAAGAAAAATATGAGTACAAAAGTTGTTTATGTTACAGGCTGTTTAGGCTTTATTGGATATCATGTTGCACAGCACTGCCTAAGCAAAGGTTGGTATGTGCGTGGCATTGACAAAGGTACGTATGCCGCAAATGAAGACTTACTTGCAGAGCTCGAGACAAATACTCGCTTTGTGTTTGAACGCAAAGACATAAACGATATAGACTTTTTATACGATTGTGACTATATTATTAATACTGCCGCGGAAACACATGTAGATAATAGCATAG
>Ga0222630_1000004_pt1 | contig 138667 bp, 187 predicted proteins | sample AntAcemetagenom3_FD_179842 | JGI IMG/M metagenome (GOLD analysis project Ga0222630, IMG submission 179842) | Saline water microbial communities from Ace Lake, Antarctica - #3 | ecosystem: Environmental > Aquatic > Non-marine Saline and Alkaline > Saline | place: Antarctica: Ace Lake...
CTTCTGACATATCTTCAAGGTCAATTTCATCATCTTCCATATCCATATCTTCTTCCGAATCCATATCCATATCTTCTTCCGAATCCATATCCATATCTTCATCAGATTCTTCTTCTTTGAGGGTTTCTTTTTTAGAGGTTGATTCTTCTAATTCATTTTCGAGTTCTGCTAAGATTTCATCTAAATCCATGTCTTCATCCATTTCACGTTCGTATTCTGTTTCTCTTTCGGCTTTATTATCACCTCTAAAACCACTACGCATTACAGGGTTTGACATTTTTTCCTCGACCTTAACATCGTCTTTAGCTTCTTCCATCTCGTTGTAATCTTCTTCCATTTCTTCTCTTTCCATTGCTTCTATTTTACTAGAGAACATTTCTTGGACTTTTGGGGAGAATGCTTCTTCGAGAGCGAATTTAGCATTTGCTATCGCAGATTCTTTGATTGATTTAGCATCAGCGATTGCTTCTTTTAAAAAGTTTTTATTCATTTTTCCTAAATTTTTTGTTGGGAAACTACGTTTATTGAGAAACGTAATAGGGATTATTTAATAATAATTTATCATGTCATATAAGAGATGACATATTGTGATAATACGTATGTGGAGGGGGGTAAAACACAAAAAGCACTCAAAAAGAGCGCTCAATGTTTAAAATCCACAGGTGGAGATGTTTTTTCGTATTATTTATTTTATATAATAGGACATACCCCATAGGAACATAATATTTCACCTAATATGGTACTTACTTCTTGGTATCTATCTTGTGCTTTAAATTCTTGACTTTCTTTTACTAAATTCATAAATGAATCGGGATTTGATGGGGTTGAAACAAAATCCCAACACAGCAATTCAAAATCATCTTGCACTTCCATTAACCCACCTACATCTTTAAGTGAACCCATTCCTCTAGATGATACACCCACAGTAATACCACTTTCAACTAATGCTTTAAGTATGTTTCCATTTGGGGTGGGTAATATTTCTATCTTACCCATCACATTATCCCCATCCCACCACATATCTGCAATGTTATGGGATACGTTTTTGAGATTGATTACTGATGATTCTGGGTGATCTAATTCCCCCATAGCTCTGTGTTCTTTAACTAATGGGAGATATTTAGCTATTTCTCTTTCCCATAATTCTCTTGAGTAATATCTACCATTTCCATTTTTAACCTCGGCTGTGGCTAAAATACCCTCAACTAAAGGAAGTCCTCTATTGGATTTATTTTCAGACAGTCTTGATCTAACTGGTTTGAAAATGTGGGTTTCTACAAGGATTTTTTTCATGTTAGGTTTTAAATTTATGTTCTATCATTTGTTCGTAATTTATCTAAAACTGCTTCGTATTCACCATCCGACTCATCATCTTCACTTACCATTTCTTTTTTGGTATAAGATTTACCACACATTTTTTCATACAATTTTTCCATCACTGTTTTTCTTTTTTCTAAAAGATTGATTTCTTTTTGCATTTCTTTAATTTTCTTTTTATCCATTAACTCAGATAAGCTGTCATCTTCAGATACCATTGAGATTCTTTCATTTTTACTTGAAATGATGTCATCCAGAGCTTCTATTTGTATTTCTAAGGTGGCAATCCTACCATTTTTATCTATTTCGGCTAATTTAGAATCTGTTGTTTCTTTTTTAGCCTTTTTTGGTGATTTCTTTTTGGGATTTTTTTCTCCTAATGGCATATTCTCCATTAAATCTACTAATGATATCCTTTTATTTTCTTTAATTGTTAAATAACCCGTACCTGTTTCTCCTTTTGGAAATTCTTTTTTAGTTGCTTCACCATAACCCCCACCCACACCTGGGTTTTTTATTTGAGTTGGTTTAAGCCCGGGTTGGTCTTTACTATATCCAATTCCTTTAATGCCGAATTGAGCTTCCTCAACATAATATTGTGGGTTATTATCAATGTTTTTAATAACTAAAGCAATTAATTCTTGTTTTGTTTTACCAACATTAGCTTCATCTATAAGTTCCGTGTAATATCCTTGACGGAATTGTTCACCTGATACATTATTGAGAAGTTTATCATCTTTATAATCATATCCTTTATCAGGAGCCTGGAGGTTTGTTACTTGTTTAGATGTTTGTTTCTCAACAGCTTTAACCTTTGCTTCTTCTTCAGAAATTATATTCATATTTTTATCAAATATAGAGAACCAATCTGGTTTTTTATTTGAGGTGGTTGCTACACCCCATAGATTTTCTGATATAATAGAACGTTTTGTAAGGATTGAAGTGGCTTCATCAAAATCAGCTGAGTTGCGAACTAAATTTGGGTAGTTTTTTTTAACTTCCTTAAGGAAAATTTCCTTACTTCCTTTACCTTTTTTAATTAGGTTGTATTGGTTTTGTAGTGTTTTCATTTATTATTCTTTTAATAGGTCTTTAATATCTTTTATATAATCCAAAACTAAATCTGTTGGTTTAATAACTGTATATGATGAAGGGTTATTATTATAGTAATTAATAGCTTCATTTTTAGCGTTACTTAACATCTTATAAATATCATTCATTTCATGTTCGATTAAATCAAACGCATTAATTCTTTCACTTTGAAAATCCTTAGAGGTTTGACTAACTTCAAATAAATCTACAACTTCTAACCCTGATCCTTTAATTTTTTTTGGAACTAGCCTATATTTAAACTGTTTAATATAAGCATTATCTTTAACACCATCCTTAGATGATTTAGGACCTGGTCCTAAACTAGAACCTGCATTTTCTTTAACTTCTTTATATCCTACTTTGGTATAAGCTTTATCATTTGTTTTTTGACCCTTTAACCTAAAAGCGTAAGGGGTTGAATATTGTCCCCCCACACCACCCGAAAAGTTGGATGAGCCTACTCCCCCACCAGTACCAGATATTTCTCTTAATTGATCTTTTATCTGTCTATATTGGTCGGGGTAGCTTGTTCTAAGGTGTGTTCTATATTTATTGAATATATCTCTGAAATCGATTAGGATATTTTGAATTATTTCATCATTACGGGCGTCATCTGTACTTAGAAGTTGTTTTAATGATTTTAAAGCAGTATACATTTTCTCTAATGAATCACCAAAACTAGCTAATTTAATAACTTTATGGGTAACACCATTAGTTACTTTATCTACATTTGTAGTTTTATAGTAAGTATCTAAATTACTAGTAAAGAAATCATGTTCAACATCAATAGGCCCATACTTATCCTCAAGTCGTTTGAGTAAAGCTTGGTCTACGTCTTTAGGTTTAAGTTGTTCATTTATATTATCCATGTACCTTTTTTAATTCCCCCAACAATGAGTGATATTGTAACAAATTTACTAAACTATCGCTTTTAATGTTTGAATTTTTATCTAGTTCTTTGATTAATTTAGAAACTTCTATTAATTTAATTTTTACAACTTCACTTTTAGTGACCTTAATCTCTTTTTGAATTGTTTCAATTATAAAAGCTACCTCTTTATTATAAAAGGCTTTAAGTGAAGGTGTATTGTCTACGGATTCAATAAATTCTTTAAGGACCCCTTTTTGTCGTGGGTTTAGTGAAGAATATTTTTCATTGAACTTTTCTAGTAAAACATAATATGTTAGAGTACGTAAATCTTTATCATAAGATTTAAATTCTTCAATTATGTCGCCTTTAACATCATCTCTTTCAACTGGTGCTTTTGTTAAAAATTCTAATAATGTAACTTTATTATCTATGATTTGGTTAGGGTTGATTAGTCTATCAGTGTTGTATGTCTCGAATAATGTATAAAGAGAGGCTTGTGCCTTATAATCATTTAATTTAGTTTTAAATAAATCTTCTACATTATAATGTTCCTTTAATTCACTAATTAGATTATATTTTTCCTTTCTAATTCTAGTCCTATTAAGTTTTTTAGATGTTTCTAATATTGTAGAAAGTATAACATTAGCTCGGTTTTCATTTAGGTTTTTAGACTTAAATATAGTTTCATACAATTTATACTCCTTTCCTAATTCTGTATTAACGAAATATTTTTTCAATATTCCTATAGAGGGTGAATCTTTCCCAGATAAAGTCTCTGAGGTGATTTTCCTCACTAAGACTTCAAATAGAATCCCAGTGTTTTTGTATTTCGAGTGTTTTATATACATCAATCCTTATTTTTTCTTTATTTCCCTGTATACTGATAATAGACCTTCGATTTCGTCCAAATATCGAGTCGCACTATCTATTTTTGAGCTCAACACATTTACTAAATGTAATTCTGATGTGAACTGTCTCGGGTTATTAGCCAAAGGGATTTGTTTTTTACTAGGCTCATTCTTAAGAAGTTGTTTCTTAATATCTAAAAGCGTTTTAATCGTTTCCTTCATATCAATCCTTATTTATTTATAAATATATTAGAATTACTGTCCCTTAATATTTTTTTCATCAAGTAACGATTCATGGGATTTGTCTTGTTCGAATACTAACTTTTTACTATTTACTGGTATTTGATTCAACATACCTTTATGTTGGATAACTCGTAAATTATTCTCCATTGTTAGTGGGGTATTTTTAGTGTCATTATAATCTTTCTTCATCCCACCAACACCTAGTCTATCCTTACCAAAATTATCATCTTGAGTATTACGTTTTGACACCTTTTCTTTTGGGCGACCTAGTGGGTTTTTCTCATCATATACTTCTGGTTTTGGGATATTTCCTGGATCTGATTCCATTCTACCCTTACCATATAGAGAAGCTAAATCATGAGGTGTACCGTATGATTTACCAGTTTCAACAGGGTCATTACCTTCAGCTTCAATTTGATTTATACGGAACTTACGTTTAGCATCTTCTCTAATTAAATCCCTGAAATCATCATATTGATCTTCACTCAAATGGAATAGATGATCATAAATAAAATCAGTTGGGAAGAGATTAGTTTCTGTCATTTGAGCCGCTAAGTCCATTTTTTCTTTCATCAATGCAACTCTTTCTTGGTCATATATAATCGAAGGGGTTGTTAATGATAATTCAAAATTAGCTAATTGTTCTTCTCTATAACCCTGTGTATACAGGTGAACTAATGCTATTTTGTATAATTCGGATACTACAATTCTTTGAATACGTTCGATTGTGCGAGCGAATCTAATATCTTGCGCCGCGAGTGTGGCTTTGCCATCTGTATTTTCATCATAACCCATAAAGGCTTTAGGTACTTTAAGAGCGGCAAATAGTTTATCTCTTAAGTAGTTAACATCCTCAATACCATCCCACTGTAGGCCATTTGCACTTTCAATTTTAGTACTTGAATCATTTCCTCTAACAGGGATGTAATAATCTTCAAGTAGATTTTGCATGTTATATCTTAAATTATACTCCCCGGTTTTCTCATCAACGTGGGGTGTACGTTTTAATTTACTTAATGTTTTTTCCATAAATGCATCTACTTCATTTGGAGGTATTGCCCCAACATTCATGTAGAAAATACGTTTTTCAGGGGCACGAACAATTCTATGAATTAACATTGCATCCTCCATTAAAACATACTGTTTAAACAACTTACGTGCGGGTTCAATATAACTCCTACCATAAGGTAAGAAGTTCATATCCGTTAATAAACGAAAGTGAGACATTTCATAATTGTCAAATATAATTGAGTTTGCTCTGTCTTGTGTCTGTCCTGGTACGTTGTAATATCCTGTATCGGATGCTGATATTCCTTCGGGGTCAAATCGGAATCTAATTTCATTTGGGTTATCTTTATTTACACCCTCTAGTCTTTCAATATGAAATGCTGTGTAAGGTATAACATTATAAATACCAAATTTCTCAGCGATTTCTAATTTTAAGAAAAAGTCACCATATTTGCAAAGATTGCGAACCCAAGGCCAGAGGTTGAATTCAATATTTAATACATCATAAAATAAATTATAAAGTATTTTTTGAATATCTTCATCAGGGGATTTAATTTGTAATACTTCACCCATATCATTTTTAAGGGTGGATTCATCAGCAATTATGTCTAGAGCAGATGCTATAATTGCATCTGTATCCATTGCATCATACTCCGAATAAAGCATAGGTCTTAAGTACTGGTAATTGAATCCAGATTGCTGACCATATAGGGAGGTGGATGAATTAGTGTAGATTTTATTAAACCTATCAACTAGTGAATTTGTTTCAATTTCACCCGATTGTTGAATTTTATTTATATCAAAAACATTTAATTGGTTGTCTCCAGTATTGCGAATAATTACATCTGTAGAAAATAATCTTTTTAATCTCGGGAATAATCCTTTATCTGCCATTTTTTATTTTTTTATAAATATTATAAAAGCCATTGAATGCTTTCATTTTTACCCCCAATTTCTTGTGTGTAGGGGTTGGTTATACTATTATGTGAATATACCCCACTATAGTTTGATTTATTGGATTTTATCCCACCTAATGTTGCTCTAGCCATATCTAAACTCTGTTGTTGGAATTTTAATGAAGTATCTCTCAGAAACATACCGACTGAGAATGGCATAACCAAGTCATCATTGTAGCCACTTTGGGCTTCTGGTCTTCCATTCTTCCAAACGAACACTTTCATCTCTTCTACTAAACGTTTTGAGCGAATTGTTACTGATCTATCACCAACAAATTCTCTGAATTTATTAATGCAAAGGGGTCTAGTTCTCATTGACATTGTAAATCCTGGGATCATTTCACTATTACCTTCATAAACACGAAGATATGATTCTGCCGTAATTTGGTCTCCTTTTGGTGAGTGGTATAAATTATTATACTCTCTCTCTTGTATTGCATCTAGAGTTGCCCATCCAATATTAGCATTTTCTACTACCAACATCCCATTATTATATTCTGTAGCTAAACCTGTGAGGAAATAACCGAATTCTTTTGGGGGTAATTGGCCTTTATATTCTGCAACTTGTGTATTTGTTTGTATATCTATCACATGACATGCCGAGAAATCTTTACCATCTCCCCGGGCAACATCTGCTATAATCATATATTCTCTAGAGTAGTCAGCTGGTTCCCAAATCCATAAGTTTTGGTCTACACCTCTTCTCTCTAATGGTTCTTTTACAGTTGTTGAACTTATAAATTCTAACCATTCACTATAAAATACAGTATCACCTGATGTGTTAAAATCACAGTCACAATTATGTACTATTCCATATTCTGTTACATATGTATGAGTATTTTCTATTTCTAGGTTAAATACTTCTAATGTTCTAGGAGAGGGGGTAAGTTTTAAACTTGTAAGAGGTTCAGATATAAATTCAAAATTACTATTTGAATTAGATTTCCCTATAGTATTAATTCTACTCCAATCCTTTATCCTTTTACTAAATATCTTTTCATCCGAATTTATAATACTGTTAGTCCAAGTTAATGTAAAGTTATCTCTCCAACTATCCTTATCAGGGTTATTTGGGTTTTGTGATTTACCTTTTTTTAAGGTGACATTATGGATTCCTAAGATATTAGAAATATATAACATATCATATATTAATTTTTCGGATGTAAGGAGGAGTTGGACATTATATTCAGATTTTAACATCCCATCTCCAACTAACACCCCATCAAGTATACCTTTTAAGGTTTCTTCATTAGATGTAGAATATAAAAATTTACTTATATGTTTATTATAACTATATTTTCCCCCTTGAATACATAATTTTATAAAATTGTGGAAAATTTGATCTTTTATATATAATTTACTACTACCCTCCCAAATTTTAGAAGTATAATATGAAAAATTTGTTATATTAAATTTCTCAGTTAATATTCTTTCAATTTCTAAAGGAAAACCTTCTCTTTCTGTCTTCCCATTAAATGAAAACTCAACTTTATTTTTAGCTAAAGATCCTTCTGATAAAAAACAGCCTATTAAAAATCCTAAATCATAATCAATTTTAATAAATCTGTTAATTTTACTAGTTTTTGTAAGCCATATAAATTTATCATCAATTTTTAAAGGGAATGATTTTGGAGAATTAGAAATAATATAATTTGAAAGATCAATAGTTTTACATTCAACTTTGTATTCATCTACTTTAGGGAAATACTTAACCTTATTATTAGAATCTATAATTGAACCTACGTCTTCCCATTCTCCTAACATATTGAGGAATGGGTGGTTTAAGGTGGTATATTTTTGAATGTTATTTAATCCCCCCTTTATTTCTATGGATTTGTCTGTAATATGGGAATGTTTTTTTATTACTTTATTATAAGACCCATCATGGCTTAATACTAAATCTCCCAATTTAATATTTTTTATATATTGAGGGCCAAATTTTGTATATATTATTGTATCTTTACTAAAACATTCTTGTGCTGCTAGTCTAGGATCACCTAATAAGGTATCTTGAGCATCTCTCCATGTTTGGTCTCGTTCAGGGTGAACGTACCATGGAAGTTTAATTGGTAAGAAATCGTTTTCTCCGGATTCTGCTTTAACCCATGTTTGATGAAACCAATTACCAGTACCATATGGGGTAGATAGTACAATAGCTCCACCCCCCGTAGCTAGAGTTTGCTGTGCAGAAGCCCACGTTTCACCAATGTTATCAATGAAGGCTGCTTCGTCAATTATTAGTAAAGATACTGCTTCTGAACGTGCTGCATCGGCATTTGAGGATTTTGCTTGTATTTTCGACCCATTAGAAAGTCTAAGGGATAATTTGTTATTTTCTACAGAGTCTACTTTTAACCATGAGGGTAAGTTTTCCCACATAAATTGTACCTTGGTTACTAAGTTTTTAGCTGTTGCTTGTGTTGTTGCTAGTGCTAATATATTTTTATCCTTATGGAAGGTCATTAACCAAAGACCATAACCTGATACTAGAGTTGATATACCTAATTGTCTAGATTTTAATATAGTACTATAATCGTTGTTTTGAAATAACGCTAATACTTTTTCTTGAAAGGGGTACAGGTTAAACTGTATACGACCCCGTTGTGGGTGTTGTATATAACAGTATTTACGCATAAAATGTATGGGGTCTTTACAACATTTTAAATACTCATGTCTAATTATTTTTTTAAAATCTTCAGCCATTATTTTCCAATTTTCCAATACATACTACCCGATAAAACAGGTTGGAAATTAGGGTTAATTCCTATCCCCAAACCATATATTTGTTTTTTCTTTGTTCTTAACAGCAACTTACCACCTAAATAATTAATTTGATTTGCTCTACCCATTAAACCTAAACCCCAATAAAATTCTCGTTGGTTGGTATACACTGTATTTGTAACCGTTGTAATCGGTATTAAAAAATTAGTCGCCACACTGCGTGAGAATATTGTATTGCGCGTTATAGTATCATTAATTACGGCATAACCCATGGTATCTATGTGTATAGTGTCATTATAAACATACTTGGTATAGTAATCTTTTAAAATTGCTAAGGTGTCTACTAATGATGGTACTGTGTCTGTTCTAGTTATTATTTTTTCTTTCCATTTAGGAATATATTTAGGGGTATATTTAATAATTGTGTCATATTTAACTTCAACTTTTGTTATTGTTATAGGTTCAGATATGTTTACCCCACTACCACCACTACCCCCACTACAACTACGCATTATGAAGATAATACCAATTAATATTACTATCAGTAAAGTTTGAATATTTTTAAAGAAGTCCTTCAAGTTCTTTTTTGATTTTAGTAAGTTCTTTTAAACGGTTAATTAATTTTTCCTTTTCCTCACCTAAATCAGCATTTTTCCACCTATTAAGTACAGTTTTCATTTCTTGTGAATTTTGTTGGAGTTTATTTGCTATTTTAGATATGGAGTCACCTTTTTTAGCTGATTTGGATGCTTTTTTATCCATAGTATCCTCATCCTCTTCTTCATTTAAACCATCGTATTTTCTTTGTTTTAAAGCTGATTGAATGGCATATACAGCATCTTGTTCACTATAACCATACCTTTTAGACATGGCAGTGATAAAACGGGATAATGCTTTGGTTATTTCGGGGTTGATTGATTCTTTCATAAGGTCTTTAGTTATTTCTAATTCCTTATTTAATTTAGATTGTGCTGATGTTTTGTCTTTAATGTCTTCTGCGGTTTCTTCTGAGAGTATTGATTTTATTTCTGTTTGAATTTGGTGTCGTAATTCTGATTTTTTCATTATGGTATATTTTTGTTATAAATATCATGAAAAAATTGTTAGTTTAATTTGCTCTATACGTTCTTCAGTAGTTCCATATAGTGTGTTAAGGTTTTTAATACGATGGTTGTAACAATTTAGTAAATTATTAATTTCTAAATCAATTTTATTCCTATAATCTGGGTTTGTCTCCCGAACACCATTATCTTCAATTTCAACCCCTTTAGGTGAAATGTAAAAGATATAATCATATTCTCCTATTAATAGGGAAGCTAAGGCCTCAAAATCGTCTTTTTGATATATACTCATGGATGAGGATGATTTGGAGAAAGCCATAACATCAATTATAGTTCTATCTGTAATGATATCATCACACATCAATTCACAGGCTCGTTCAGCTAAAAAAACACATTGCCCTTTTAAAGTTGAATCTGTGTTTAATGGTATTCCCCTTCCCATTAAATATTTAGAACGTTCTGTTGTAAATGTGTAATCCTTAAATTCTGGTAGCTCCTTAAGAGCATTTACTAAAGTAGTTTTGCCAATACTTTGAGTCCCGGTAAATCCTATCTTCATATTATATTTTTTAAAATGTTCATAATTTTAATTTATTTCCAAAAATACATAAAACTTTGGGCATATCCAAGGTGAATGTGATGGTTTTTATATCCTTTATAAGTTATACCTTTTATAAATTCTAACCTTATACTATTTCTTTCATTGTCCCCAATTTCAACATCTTCATGATATTCTATAAAGATTTTGCTTATTTTATCCCATGTTTCTTGTTTTACATTTTCAAATGAAGTTTTTTCGTGACCCTCAATATCAACCTTCATATAGTCGATGTGGGTGATGTTATTATTTTCAAAAAAACTATCCAGTGTAAAACAGGGTCGGGGTACATCTTCCCACCAATTAGGCCATTTTGGGATATCTATCTCACCGTTGAAGTTTGCAATGGCTATATTAAACACTTCCCAATTTTCACCTTTATTCATTTCAAGTGCTGCAAATACCCCAGGATCTGGTTCAACACAATATAATTTAGAAGCACCTTTTAATTCAGCATTAATAGAAGACATACCAATATTTGCTCCTAAATCAAGGTAAACATCTCCGGGTTTGATTCCAGGACCTCTGGCATTTAACTCGTCATGTATTAAATTACCCCAAGCCATAGCTCCCTCCCAACCATAACGATTTGTTAAATCTGAAATATTACCTGATGTATCCCATTTAGTAATGTCGATTTGTTTTTTATCTTTAGTGTAGAATTGTTTACCCCTTACCATAGTTAATTTCTATATGTTATTCCCTTAGGTGGTGCTTGTTTGTAAAAAGGTAATCCTTCTCTCTCGGACATTATTTCAGTATATTCTTCAGCTCCATATTCAATGCCGTTTAAGTAAAATGATTTTTTCCACTTTGAATCTTTATTTATAGGAACAATTGCGGGACCATCGTACCTATGATGTTTAAAATGTTTACTGTCTTTTGCCTTAATTAAATAGTGCCTAGCACCTTGATACTTAATTACTTTTTCTTCATATAACTTTTCGCTCATAATATTTTAAAATAAGTTTTGATTTAATTCTTTTTATCTAGTATTCTTAGTATAGGTAACCCTGGAACTATTATACCTCGTTCAAAAATGATTCGGCCACATAAACACCCTGCGAACCCGCAACAGTGATCCCTCTAGCAGATAATGCGTCTCCTACAAAATGAACGTTAGGATATTTAGTTAAAGACAAATCCTTATAATTAACTAGGGGTTCTGCTGACAGATATTTTACTTCTGGTACATATACACCCCAATCATCTTTTAATGTAGGAAATACTTTTTTCATATCCTCTATAAAATCTTCAATATACGAGTAATAACCCCCCATTGTTTCTCTTACATATTCCATACCTGCTTCATCTATTTGGGTAGCTGATACATTTTCACCTTCTGATGTTGTTGTAGGTTTACGTGTAGGACTATAATATAAACCTGTGCCTCCTATTTGTAATTTTTTAACTACATCTCTTGACCACTCAAATGGGTTTTCTATTCCTTGAACCTCCATTAAAATTCCAAAATTTGTCATGTTGTTTCTAAAAGATTCATCCTTTTTAGCATGACCATTATAGCTATGATTACCATATGTTTCCTCAACAGCAACATAGGCTGCGTTGTTGTTTGTACAGAATGAACGAAGTGATACTCCTTTATCCTCGTACTTACGATATAATTTGAAGTCATAGGATACATCAATCAATTTTTGAAAGTGTTTTTGTGGTGCTTCAAATCGAACACCTATTTGTACTGGTTTTGGTTCTGTAGGTAAGTCATATTTTTCAGCTAATTCTTTACCAAAGTCAATACCTGATTTGCCTACACCAAATATAAGTTTATCATATTTTATTGTTTCTTTCATATCTATTTGTTTTTATATATCTCTAACCATGAAAATTTCATCTCCCCCAAATGAAGATAAATCTGGTTTTGTTTTAAATCCAAATTTAGAATAAAACTTTATTAGTTCTTCTTGAGTAAAATTTGTTTTAGTATCATAATGCCCACCTACGGATGCTCTAAGAGCAATAGGTATATCATTTTCTTCAGAGTATTTAATAGCACTTTTCAGTATATCAGTTCCATATCCTTTTCCTTGAGATTGAGGGGAAATTGAAATATCATCTATGAATAAAGCTTCTTCACCATCAGATAATTGTTCTAAACCAAACTCTATAGTTCCATAAGGTTTAGAAATTTTTACATAATTTCCAGTTTCATGAAATTCATAAGATCTACCCCAATCAATATTTTCTATTAAAAATTTTATAACTTCTTCTTTTATTAGTTTTTTTATTTTATTTTCCATTTTTTATATGTTTTAGCTTTCCCTTTGATTAAATTATATATTCCTTTATATTTAAAATTATATCTATTTTGGAAATCATATCTTATCCCTTCAAATATCTCTTGAGTTTCTATATTATAAAATTTATATATAGTTGGATCAGCAAATTTAATTTTTGTTTCTATAGTATGTTTAGGTTTTCCAATTTGTTTTTGATTTTTAGTTTTTCTTACTTTTTCACTCATTTTCCAACCCTTAGGTGAACCTATTTTTATTCCAAGTTTTTTAATTCTTATAGTTCCCTTATCTTTCCTAACTTTGGTTCTATTTTGTTTTTTACCTATTTTTTGTTTTCTAATTAACTCTATAACTTCATCAGAATGTTTTTCTAAACCTCCACCTCCTCTATTTTTATTTATTAACTCAAAATTCCACCCCTTAAATTGTTCAATCCAATAACATTCCCAAAATTTCCAATTTTTAGTATTTACTTCATCTAATATTTTAAAAGTTATATTACTACCATATTCTCTCAACCAGTCAGCTTGTCGGTTTTTTGGATTTACAGTTTTTCCTATATAAAAAGGAAGTTTATTTCTTTCTAAATAATATATAAATGTTTTATTTTTTATACGGCTCATATTTTACTTCATTCGTATCAAAATCAATATCCGTTACTTTATGTTCCCAGATAAAATTAACACCCTTCGATAATAAATATGTATACCAGTTCTTTCCTATACAAGAAAGGTAATCTGTACCTACATGCCATACGGGGAATAAACGTAAACCAAAATATGGTTTAATAAAATCGGGTTCAGCGATGGGATTAGAACATTGTACTTCTTCGGGTTTAGGGTGGAAACGTTTAAAGTTATTTATAACTTGATCCATTAACTCCATTGCTTTTTCTTCACCACAATACTTAGATAATTGACCACCAATTGAAGTATGATAAGTTAATTTTCCATCAGACCAACCACCTGCTCCTAAAAATCCTTCCATTACCTCACTATATTGTCTAGCATATGGGTCTTTACCCATATCAATGATAGTAATTTTACCTTTATACCCGTTGTCAATTAGTTTGGTAGCGGCGTTTACATTTGCTACTCCCGCTCCTACCATTACTATATTCTTGCTCATATTGATACTTTATTTATGTGTTAATATACGAAAAAAAATGACGCAATCCAAATGATTGCGCCACAGATGCTAATTTTATTTTAATATTTCAACGGGCTATGAATCCGTCTGTATGTTTTATTTTATTTTATTTTTACTATATTCTATCCCCCATAACATCAGCAAAATCTGAAGCATATTCTTCATAACTTACTTCTCTACTTCTTCCGTCTTTTGCTTCATCACTATATCTATCTTGGATAGCATTATGAACTTCTATTGCATTACCTCCTGTTCTATCATTTTTCATAAAATCAATAACATCTGGGTATTTGCTTCTTAGGATTTTATTAATTCTCATGTTATGAGTTCTATCTAAATGCACTTTGTCTGGTTGTCCTCTTTCAAATTCCATTCCAGTGGGGGTTTTAGAACCAAATGTTTTATCCATCGCACTATAAGGCATATAACTATAATTTTTATCTTTAAAATACCCAACTATTTCTTCACCTGGTTTGTCTTTAAGATCCCTTGCTAACTCATCGCCTACCATAATACCTGGGCCTATTTCTAAGTACATAAATATAGCTTTATCTCTATCACTATATGATTCTATATCTTCAATATCTTTAAAATCCTCAGGTGTAACCATAGAAAGATATTTATTTATAAATCTTGAAGATACATCTTCTTTTACTATTTTACCTTCAGTAAGGAATTGTCTAAATCTGTATAATTCTTTCATATTATTTTATTTTAAAAGTCTATATCGTCAGGAGTTGTTCCTTTAAATTTAGCATCAAATTCCTCTGATTTGTGGGGTTGTGAATCAAGTCCCCTTACAGAACTCATTAATTCCCCATTAGGTATTTTTATTATGTATATTTCATTACTACCCGGAGAAATGTTTACTGTATCCATAAAGATATGTTCGTCTTCGTTTCTATCGAAACCAATATATTCAAGATCGTGCCATTCGTCCATTCCTGGTTCGTGTACTTCGTAATCTTGTCCACGTTCAAGTTGGCTATCGTATTCGTTTATGGTACCTTCTGTAAGGTATTGTCTAAATGCGTTTAATTCTTTCATATTTATTCTTTCTTTTAAGTCATAGTAACCACTTTCTTCTCTTTCTTTTTCCGCCTCTAATTGAGATTTGTAATATTCATCTATTAAAGGAAAAATTTCAGTTTCAGATTTAATATCTTTACCCCATAAGTCATCACCAAACGTCTGACCATTTTTTGTTATGAGTAATAAACCTGCTGAGAAGTTATCATCGCCAACGCCTATTTCTATATCGCTTATACCAGTTAATTTATTACCCTTAGTTATTCTAGGGTTATAATTAGCATCTTTAAGCATCTTAAATATTTTTCTCATTGGAAGATTAACACCTGTATCCCCTCCTACCATCGTAGCTATGTAAGGGTTTTCTTCAGTATATTTAAAATCTTCCTCAAATATCTTACCTTCAGCTAAATATTTTTTTAAATTAAAATTATCCATTTATTTTTACATTCTTCCAAATTCGAAAGCAATTCCAAATTCTTGGCCTATTTCTTCCATTACATCCTGAGGGTCAAGTTCGTGGTATTTGATTATATCTTTTATTTTTTCCATAATCATCTCATCAGTGTAATCTTCTTCACTGTTAGCATAATCATTTTTATAGTCTTCATTTAACTTACCTTCAGCTAAATATTTTTTTAAATCAAATTTATCCATTTATTTTTATTTTTAAATCGGTTGTTCCTTTTAATACTCTGTGTACTTGACCCTCTGTTATAAATATACGATCCCCCTTACTAATACCCAAAGGTAACTGATCGTCCATCTGTATTGACCATCCTTTACCATCGAGAACTTCTATATGTCTATCTTCTTTATCTTGATGCCAAACCAACTCCATAGGGTTTATATCTTTAGAAAAAGTTCTTATGTTACCTTTATTTTCGTATGGGTTCATTATTGTGTTAATGAATCTAAACTAGCTCTAAAGAAATTTACTGATGGGATTTTTCGTATAATATTAACTAGACGTTTTAAATCTTCTGTTCTGTCAAATCTTTCAAATGGGAAATTATCTACTTTGATATTAAATTCTCCTTTATAATTTAAATTATTGTATGAGGCATTTCTATCTTCGATATCTTGGGGTGTAAACCCCACAGTTGTTACTCCCTCTATGGAACGAATGTCAGACAATATTTCAGCTTGTGACTTATCTGTGGTGTTTAAGGAGGCTGGTCCTACTATTTTATATGTTTTGCTTTCTTTTTTCATACTACCAGAATGTGTTTTGGTTTGCTCCTAATCCTAAAGCCTGAGCATAGCGAGGGGTATTACACGACCAGTATCCGGCTTTAGTTCTATCTTTTTTATCTTTACAATTATGACGTGCTGCAAAAGCATTACGTGCCTCTTTGTTTTTAATTTTAGCTCTTAAACCACCGGATCCAAAAGTTACTTTTTTAATTTTATCTCCGTCTTTAACGTAAACATAATATGCCTTAGGCCCACCTCGTTTTGGTTTATTTAATGCTACTTCTTTACCTTTAAATTCTGCTTCGCTTACTGCTGAAAAATCTGGTCCTCCTGATTGTGAAGATATTTTAATATCGTTTTTAGTAATATATTTTAATATGTACTTTTCTTCAGGTTTTAGGTTGTTTTTACTAGCGAATCTATCTACAGCCATTGATGAAGCATCATCTCCATATTCTTTTGTAAATTTTAATATCAATGATTTTGCTCTACCCTTTGGTGAAGATGGGTTATCTAAAAATTTATCGTATATGTCTTGTTTAGCTTCTTGTAAAGCTTCCTTAACACCAACTTTAATTTTATCTTTTAAGACTTCAGCTTTTTGTTCGTCAGTGCAGTTTTTGTAATCGCAATCAAATTTACGACGTGCAATTAAATCTAATCTAAGTAATTCTTCTTGATTATATTTTCTATCTTCTTTTAAGTCTTCTTTATGGTATAGTTTTTCACTTTTACCATTAGGACCACTTCCATTTTTATCGTGAGGGTTACCTGACATTAGTGAACCATCAGGCATTTTGTGTAGTTTACCTTTCCATTCTTTACCATCTTTAGTATAATGTGGAACACCTTCTTTTTCATTTAATGATTCTAAAAAGTCAAAATGACTACTAAGATTGTTTCTAAATATGTCAAAATCACTTCTATCAAATCCTAATATTTGACCATTATTTAAATTTCTATAAACACCTTTTCCACCTTGTTCTTTACCTGTGTATCTCCACATCCCGCTTGAAATAGATGTATCTTGGTATCTTATGTTTTTATTTAAATCAAAATCTGGGTAGTTAGAATCTGATTCATTTAATCTAGATAATTGTTTTTCTAGTTTTTTTATCAATGCCTCTTTTTTCTTAGGATCTGATGGATTGGATAATTTATTAGAATTTTTTAAATTCCATAATATACCTTCTATCTTTTCTCTATCAATTTTATCCTCATTCATAGACATATTGTCTATTTCATCACGAACCCATTCTTTTTCACCTGATCCTAATTGATCATAATCCATACCAAATTCTGATTGGGATGCTTCATCATAACGGAATAAAAGGGAATGGCCAATTTCATAATCCATAGATTCATTAATATAGGGTTTAGATGTTTTTTCCCATTTATCTCCTGCCCAACTATATTTAATAGTTTGTTTTTTATCTTTACCAAACTTAGTAACGTCAACAGAAATAGCATTTCGTTTAACCATTTTATCCATAAAATCTTGGACTTCTTCAAATGAATCTAAATTTTCTTTAGTTTTTTTATCTCCTAGATTTGCTACTACCTCATAGTAAGCTTCATTTAACATAGGTAAATCTAACGGTACCGATTCTCCTTCATATAAACCAAATTCACCTAAATGTGTTTTAATTAATGCCTCGTCTTCTTCACATAAATTAATTACATTACGTGAATACATTTTTCTAGCTTCTCTAATTAAAGATAAGTGTTTATCTGAACCAATGCGATATACTGTTTCAAATAATGGTACTTTTTTATCTATATGATATTGAAGTCCTTCCGATAGTAAAGATTTTACTTTACTTTCTGTTAATAGTGGTCCATTATTAGTTCCACAAGTATTACATCCGCATTTACACATAATTTATATTTTTAAACGTGGTATTAAATCTGCGGGGAAAGAAACTTTAATTTCACTTCCTATTTTCCCCACAAAATCTCCCCCATTATAATATTTAAAATTTCCATCTAAATCTGAAAATAAGACACCATCAAATTTTTCGATGTCATAATAAGCTTGGGCTAATTGTTTAGCTAATTCTATTACAAATTCTCCGGATTTAAATTCGCTGTCAGTTAAAAAATCATTAGAGTTTAAATCTAAAGTACGATACATTTTTTTAAGTGTATCATTAAAATTTTTGGAAAATAAAACTTTATCCCCCCCAAATTCATTATATTTTTTATAAAAGGCATCGATCTTTTTAGCCCAAGAACCGGCCACACCAGGTTCATTTAAAGATAATATTTCTTTTTCTTGTTCAGGTTCCAAATCTAGGGATTTAATAAAATTTAAAAGATAAGGTTTAATTGAAGTTGAAAAATCTCCTCTATTATAAATTCGTGGAGATACAACAGCACCAGTATTACCTGTACGTGATTTTAATTCTACTTCTTTACCATCAATATCTAAATCCCCCTTAGATTTTGCTTTTTTGACATTACCAAAAAATATAGATAAGAAACTCTCTCCAGGTCCTAAAGAAACAGTACCTTTAATAGAATCTTTCATATCAAAAAACAATTTTTTTAATTCTTCAGGAGTAAAACCTGGGATTTGGGTGTAATAGTTATTGCTTGTTAAATCAATTTTAGGTGGGTTAATGGCTAGGGCAGCAAACTCCCCTAATTTATCCATATTTTGAAGTAAAGTAATAAAGTAATTTATATCTTTTTCCGTTAAGTTCTTTGTACTTAAATACCCATCTAAGTTTTTTGAAAAACCTGCGGATTTAGCTAATTTAAAAATTTTTTTTAGGGTGTCTTCATCTTCAACCCCTTGAATAAAATCAATGAGTTCTTGTTTATTAAATTGAGGTTTTTCCTCTTCTTTTATCCTATACATATAACTTTCAACTATAGAAAATAACATTTCTGTATCTTTAGGGTCATCCATATCGGGGTAACCTTTTGGAAATTTCCAACTATGTTCTTTTAATATTTTATCAAATACGTCCATTTATATTTCTTCTAGTTCGGGTTTTGCTTCAGGTTCTTTGGAGGTTGATTCTGTATCGTCCCCTAAATCTCCAGCATCTTTTGATGAAGCGCCATAAGATAAAATTCGAGATACGGATTGTGCCGCTCTTTCTTCTTCATCTAAATTAAGTAAATAATATTTTTTACCCTCAATTTGCGCTATCCATGTTCTGTCAGTGAATATAAGTAGAAAATTTTGCCCATTCAACAGATTTACACGAAAAGTTGTAGGACGTGGTGCTACCCAATCTAAGGATTCTAAAAATTTATCAAAATCTGTTGAAAGTAGATCTACGATTACTGATTTAAGTTCAGGGAACTTTGAAAGTTCATCATATGCTAATGCCTTATCATCAGATTTTAATTTATCTTGATATAAGGGCTTAGCTAGATTTTTTATTTTATCTCTTAGTTCTGACTTTGTCATTATTTAAATGTATTATTGGCATTTTTTAACATAGCAATCATTTTCTTAATTTTAAGCTGTTGGTCTATGGGAAGTTTTTCTAATCTATCTTCCTCTTTTGCTTTAGCCCATTCTTCCTCAGACATTCCTTCATTAGTAGATTTAAGATTTAATTCTTTTGCTTTAGATTCAGCTTCTTCCCTAGATTTAAATCTATAAGTTCCAGTTATACTTTTATTAGTAGTTTTTGAACCTGATTTAACTTCGGTTTTACCTGTATCTTTATTTGTAACTAAATAATAAATTTGAGAAGATTCATTTATATCTCTGTTGATTGCGGGTTCAGATATCATAGCATCAATTTGATCTACTTTTTCTTCACCGTCTAAATAATGTTTAGCCGATACCATTAAATCGCGTGCCTTAATCACTTTACCTTGCCACCAATGTGGGAAGTCTACTTCACCACCTTGATCGTATTTATCTAACATTTTATACAGTTCACCTGCGTATTTTGCAATGCGGTATAAATCTTTTTTTAGCATTCGTGGTTCATTGTCTTGATGTCCTACATCTAGATCTTCATTCATTTTTCTTATTAAATGAAGTTCTTGTTCTTTATCCCATTTGTAGTTTTTAGAATCGAAGTCTTTTAATTTTTTAGCTTTTTGGTATTCTGCAGGTGATAACGCGTCTTGTTTAAGTAAATTATTAGCTTCATTAATATCTTTTTCATCGCTACTAGCACCAAATGTTTTATGAACTAAATTGTCTAGTTTAGTGTGGGATTTGTTTTCTTCTTTTGCACTTAGATCTTCTCCAATTTCACCTTTAGACATTTGAGCTACATAAGCGGCTTTAGGGTCTTTGGGTAATGTGTCTATTTCTCCACTTCTAACCTTCTGCATGAAGTATATTTTAGCTTTATCGTCTAATAATTGCTCATTAGTGGTTTTAGGTTTTGATAAAGTGGATTTAATTAATTCTTTAATATTTTCTTTGTTCATGTCTTCTACTTTTTTCTTAGCTTGTTTAGTTGCTATACCATACATAACTTTCTCCGCATCCTTACCATACTTTTTAACTAAGGATTTCTTATTTTGTTTTAGCCCTTGAAGAGCACTTTCGCGCTTTTCAAGTTCATTTTTAGTAAGTTTGCGTTCGTTAAGCATGTTTTATCTATTTACAACGTGTGTTCTAGTGAACATTGTAATAGTGTTACCAATTTGATCTGCTAATTTTTCATCCCCAATAGCATTAGCATTATCAAATGCAACTTTAAGAGCATTTTGTATGTCTTGTTCATCTTGAGTTAAACCAGCTTCTGGGTCAATAGCATCTACATCTCCTCCACCTACATCTTCTCCTTCTTCTTCATCCCCAACTTCTACTTCAACATCCTCTTCTTCATCATCTTTAGCTTCAGCTAAGTTTCCAGAACCCATATTAATGTCTTGTGAAAATTCTTGCATTTGGTATGATAAGTATTCAATTACATCACCCACATCAAATGCATCCCCATTATCAACCATATCTTCATAAATTTCACTAAATTTATTTAGAAATTGACTTTTTAATCTTTCATTAGTTAAACCATCAATACGAGAAAATACTTCGCCCGTTATTTCATTTAATTGAGACATTAATTCATCTTCTAATGTAGTATCTTCTTCATTTAAAGTTGAAAGAATATCTTCTTTAATTTTTGCCTTTAATTCAGATACCTTCATCTTAGTTGGAGATGAGGTTTCTTCTAAACCCTTATCCGCTATATAGTTTTTAAAATCTTCAACATAATCCTCTACGTCCTCAAATTCATCATTTGAGTTTTTTAAAGAGACCATGTATTGATTAATTTCTGAGTCTGAGCCTACAGATGTTAATGCTGCTTTTATATCCCCATCTATGCCTTCAGTTAGTGTAGATTTAGATTGGTTTTTTAAATTAGTTAAGGGATTATTCCTTAGGTATTCTATGTAATTAAATTCAGTCATTTTAATTTTGTTTATAAATATTATTATATTGGTTGTGCATTATCCTTTAAAATCTGTTTGTTTTTTACCTTTAAATTTAATATTCCCTTTACATACTTTTACAGCACGTCCAGATAAATACGCTGAGGATTTTTCACCAGCAGATTTTCTAGATTTAATGTAATCTTGTCCTCTTTTACAAAGTGTAGATTCGTTTAGCCCCATCCCTTCTTCTTCAGTGTCCTTAATAATTTGCATTAAGATAGTAGATAAAGTATCTTTATCTAAGCCTTTAGTTTTTCCACCTGGGAAGTATTTAGAATACCCTTCAGGGTTTTCCATTATAAATTTAAGGGTCTCTTTAATGGGGTTTTTAGAGGTTTCATTTAAATCACCTACAATTTTAAAGTTTTTACCCTTATATGCTTTTAGCTTAGCTATTTTTAGAGCTTCCTCTTCAGACGAAGCTTCAACTTCTATTTCTTCATCGTCATAGTCATCATTTTTATATATCCAATATTGCACTACATACTTTTTATTAGCTACCCCATCTTCATTTAAAGCTAAATCCGTAAATGCACTAGCAATTATATATTTTAATTGGGATTTTTCTATAGAACTCTCGAATTTATCAGGGAATTCTTTAGTAATTTGGTTACATAAAGTATCAACTCTTTGTTTTGCTTTTAAATCTGCATCCTCTAGGTTATTTTCCAGTAAGTTATTTCGATTCCAAGCGTATATGTCAAAATTATCTTTCATTATTATGGTATATGTTATAAATATGTAAAGTTAGGATTTAAGCGATCCTAGGTATTCTATTACGGATGTTTGGTATTCTTCTACTTTGGATTTATCTAGTTTACCAACCCATTTTTCTACATCTCCTTGTTCAGATATAAAGGAATCATTAGAGGTATTTAGTTGTTCTTGAACCCATATTTTAAATTCCGCTATGCGATTATCAATTTCGTTATTTTTGATTTTACGTTCGTATTTTTCCCATCCACCATCTTTTCTAATTTCATGTTCCATGTCTATAACACAATTGAAACATTTTTTATGTAAATTGTAAAAGGGTTTATCGTTACGGTTTTTCATTACTTTTTTACAATTAGGACAAAGTAAGGGCATAACGTGTGCCTTCTTTGCTTTATCTAATTTTGTAACGTTTTGTTTTATACCATTTTTTATAGTCCAAGTTCTCCCATCAACTTCCCAAATATCTCCTTCTTTATGAAATTCCTCAGCTTTAGAGAACCCAACACTAGAGTTGGATTTTTCTCCCTGTTTACCAGTCATTAAATTACGTAAACGTTGAACATCACGTTCTTGGAATTGTTTTTTTAAAACATTTTCTTTACTCATTATAGTTTTAATTTTTGTAACTGTTTAATTGTATCAAAGGTGTTGATGTGTAAAATTCCAACGCCACCTGCCTCTTCCCACTCTTCTATATTTTTTGCCCTATCATCAATTAATATTGAGGTAGGTGTTGCCAATTCCTTTTTCTGGGTTGCGTATTTTAAGATTAGTTGAGTACCTGGGATTTTGTGTTTTACCCATACTGCTTTACCTATTCTTGAGGATTGATCTCTAGAGGGTGCTGATAGAAGTTTAGGTTTATATTGGTTAATGTAGTCCCATAATTGTTTTCCATCAGACATCCATTTTAAACCAGCCCAAAACCCAACACCTGCTTTTTTAATTGGATCCCAAAATTCTTCCCCTTCGGGTTTAAATTCACCTTGTAAATCTATACCTGTTAATTCTTCATACCCACGTTCAAAATCAGCTAGTACACCATCTAGGTCGCAGTATATTTGGTATTCATTTTTCTCTTCTCTCAATCTTCCTAATTCCATAGCATATGTATTTATACCAAAGGGGTCTTTATTATTATTTTCATTTTGAGGTAATGATATTATAATGGTTTCTCCATCCTCTTTTATATTAAAATTTTTAGATGTATGATTTTTTACTAATCTTTTAGAAAATATATGTCGAGAATGGGATATGGGTTTAATATATAATTTATTAGATAAACCTTTATTTTTTGTGAAAAAAGGTAATATTTCATCCCTATAGATTTTAGCTATAGTATTTCTACGTTTTAAATTATCCATCCCTGTTGTATTAGGAGGAAGATGTGGATCATATGTTGGATCTGATAAATTGTTGTCTTTAAACCATCCTGTTTTAAATTCAAAATAGGGATTACTACTTAAAGGAGTAAAAAATATTCTAGCAAAATATAAATTGTTGTATGAATCTTTATAAGTAAAAAAACCTTTTACATTAGATTCAACATATTCAAATCTTTCACCATCAGGATTAACAACTTCAGACATTAATTGATCTTCTTCTTCAAATAAAATTTCTTCATTTAAACTGTCAGTCCAATTCCTGAATGTCATTGTACCTTTTAAATTGGCTTCAGCTTCAATATTGTTTAGGTTATCGTCTTCTTGTGTATTAGTTGTAGTGATTGCACCCAATCTACCCTCTAAATTTTGTATATGGTGGACCATTTCATGTGCAAATGAACGTACAATATCCTTGGGATGTCTGCCCTCGGTGTATAATGTGATTGTTTGGTTGTTCGGGTTATAATACGCGGTTTTACCTAGAAATTCACGTGCATTATCACGGTTACCGTTTACGAATTTAACTTTAGGTAAAGGTTTGATGTTCATACCCTTAGTTAACATATGTTTAGTTAATTCTAATATTTTTTCCTTAACATCTATATCTTTAGAATATGAAGCATTTTCGTTAAGATTTTTTTTACGTTTTAAAACTATAAATCTCCCTTTGCCTTGTGGGGTATCAAATCCCAGACTAACATCCTTTCTAAAATATCCGGGTATATTATTGGTTTTTGTATTTGTTAAATTAGCATATATTTTATGGTAGTTTTTACTCCCGTCATTATCTAATGATGCTATCCCAACGTATTCCGGTTTTTGTTTTTCTATAAAATCTACTATAACCTTATACATAGTAGATAATATTTTTATGTAATTTTCTTTACCACCTTGAGGAATAGATGTAGTGTTTTCTTCAGGGGTAAATTGGATATTATAAAATAATCCTAGATCTTTATAAGGGTTAGGAATATTTTTAATACTATAAGTATAGGTAATATTTCCTACTTTAAAACTACCCCCTGTTAAATCTCCACTTATTTCTACAGCATTATCTTTGGATAATGAGATTTCGTTTAGAGTGTACCATAAATTTTCGGTTAGAGTTTTTTGATAGTTAAATTTAGAGATATTTAATTCAAGGGTGGAATTTTCATTTAGAAATGGGGTATTATCATGCCCACATTTGTGACATATAAATAAATCGTCTCCTCCATCTTTTATATCCCAACTCCAATCACAATTATCACATTCGATTTTTCCGCCTACTATAGCTTCAGTTACAATGTTATTTAACATGACAAATATATCTGTTTTTTCTTTATCGTTTAAAAAATCAGGTAAAAAATTATTTAATTTTTCTGGGGAAATTTTGGCGGCATTTCGTGCGGATGTTCCAGATATACCTCCGGTTGTGATTATAGTACGAAGTTCTAGATTTGGATATTTAGACATACCACTGGTACGTGAAGCTATATCTTTAAAATCATCTTCGTTTTCTTCTCTTGCCCCTATAATCCAAAGAACTTCAGTATTTGGGTTTTCTTTAGCATAGTTGTAAACTAGTTGGATTGGAGGTTTAGTGGCTTCTATGTATTTTACTTTAAAAGGTAAATATTTCCCATATATTTCCCATATCTTTAAAGATATTTCTTGGGATATACCATCTCTTTCACCTTTACCTATGTATACTATTACTTCATCCATTTCTGGGTTTTGGTCTATAGCTTCTTGTAGAACTTGAAAATGGCCCTTAGTGGGTGGTTTAAACCCCCCAGCATACACCCCAACACTCTTTTGTTTTTCTTCTTCAGGTAAGAGATTTTTAATTAATTCATTAACTAAATTCATTAAGATAAAAATTGTTTTATTTTGGATTGTGCCTCCTCTTTAGATACAGAGCTGTTGATAATATTAGCTACAGATTCATCTTTAAGTAAATTTGTAGTTTCTTGATTTAATTCTTCTTTAGCTTTATCTGAACGAATTTGTGATTTAGCATCTTTAGGTTTAGTATTTTCAGGAGCAAATGGTGTTAGATATTTTTTAATAATTGATTCTACATCTCCTAATTTTTCATCCTCTAAAGTATTTGCTACAGATACAAAATTAATACCAAATAACTTTTTATAAGATTCATAATTTTTTGTTACATTAACCCACGTACGCAACACTATAGCGGGGGCTAAACTTCTATCTTCACCCCCGGATTTTTCAAATCTATCTTGATTTTGTTTAAGTGAGCGTTCTAAATCTGTGTAAACATATAACATAAATACATCATAACCTGCTTCTTCTAATTTGTTTTTTAGTTCTGAGGTTTGGTTAAATGAAGAGGCTGTCCCGTCTAATATAAAAGATTCTTTATTTTCTATAGCATTAGGGATTTGTTCTTTTTTGAGTTTAGATGTTGCCTGTGCCATTGCTTGGGCTGCTTTACTTCTAGATTCGGCATCATGAGATTTTAAATCTAAAGATACATTTGATTGTTTAAGTAAATCTATAAAAGTATTATCTAAATTAAACGTAGTTAAATTACCTAAATTTAAACCTTTCAAAATAAACCCTTTACCAGCACCCGGGGCGCCAGCTAATATGATAGTTTTTGGGCTACCTTGTATTTCTTTTAAAAGTTCCATTAAACTTACCATAATATGTATTTTATTATAAATATATAGTTAAATAGGTAAAAACATTTTAAACATAACTATAAGCTAATTCTGAAAGTTCAGAGTTAATCTTGATATCTTGAGATATAGAATTTATACCTAATAGTTTGTTGCCTTTTAAATCTAATAATCTAAAGGGTTGTGTTAAGTTTTCTTGTATACGATTAAACACATTCCATAAATTGTTACCTTCATCTTCAGATCTTACAGCTTTTAACAATTGAGAGGATTCTATAACTTTTTTATTACCAAATCTTTTTTTAGCTGATTTTAAAGCAAAATTAAATATTTCTTCAGGTGTTAAATCTTTCTTTTTTAAAAATGAAAATTCTTTTATAACTTCACTGGTTTGGATGTTTAAATCACTTAATATTTTGTTTAAATTATAATAATTAGATTCATTATGATTTATGTTTTGTGCTTGAAGTGTATCTCTGCGTATCATACCATTTGAACAAACAAGCCTAAATACACCTAAATTTAAATCTAGGGGAGATGAACCATCACATGAATTACCTATTGTTAAATTAGCAATAGCTTCAGTTTTACCCTTAGAATTTAACATGCTAAAATCAGGATGTTCCATTTTTATAGTATGATCTTTAATTTGTTTTGTTTTTGGGTTTAGATTTTGGTATGAACCTTTAATTTTCCAACCTTTATCTTGTAAGTTTTCAATTACATCTAAAGTTTCAATTTGAAAAGGTTTTGAACTTACCATTTGATTTGTACGATAATGTTTATCCAATGATGGGGTAAATGCTATTAACTTATCAATATTATTATTTAGTGTAATAAATTGTTTTTTAGTCATTTTTATATTTTTTTAGTTTTTAGAATATGTAGGTTTAACATTACCTTTTTTATCTACAATATAACCTGTTGGTTTTTGTAAATTTTGTTTTTTATTATAGCTACCTTTTAAAGTTTTACCACTACTACCTCCTGAACAATTTCCCATATTTTATATTTTATATTAAGTGATTAAATATACGAATAATTTTTAAAGTAACCAAATCTATTCGCCATCGTTTATTAAAGGATAAGAATAATGTACTGAATCTTTATATATTGAAAAGTTTAATCTAAAATCTTTATCACAATCTCTATTTTTAGAGAAATGCATACTTCTTTCTAAACCGTCTTTTGAACGTTCTACATGACACATAGCATCCGTCATATGCTTTAATCTATTAGAACCAGCAAAATCCCCCGCTTTAGTTTCTTGTTGAATATTTACAAAAGAAGTATAATACTCTCCTTTATTTTGACCTTTTTTATTCTTATCCTGTAAACTTAATAACCATATTTCAGCTGCCCCCATTGTTGACTTTTGAGAATCACGATACATATCTAATACTTCGGCTAAAGAATCGATTGCTATAACATCGTAACCTTGATTAAAAATGTATTCTAAAACATCTTTAACTTCATGGGAATGGTTTTTTAAAAATAAAGTTTGAACACAATCAAATTTAGGTAAACGTTTACAATATTTGTAGTAAGCGATTTCATCCATTTCACCACTTACAAACAAACATTTGTAACCCTGCATTGTTAAGGAGGACATCATATCTAACACTATGGTAGATTTACCGGAACCGGGACCACCAGCAAATATCATATTGGTACCAGGCATTAAACCCCCACCAGTAGATAAAATAATATCTAATTCACTATTAGTTTTTAAAGGACGAAATAATTCTTTTTTAAATTCTAATTGATTACCTCTTATTAATTTAATAGTTGAAGGGTCAAATATGGGATTTGAAGATATTATTTTTTTTCTTCCCCTAGTTTCAATACGTGATTTAGGACCATGTTTAACTACTTTACTACCCGTTTGTAAATTCATAACCTTTATTGTTTTAATTGTTATTATACCTGAATATACAAAATTTCTATGGGGTAAACAAGTTTTTATATGGGTGTTTTAAGCCCCTATTGTTCTTGTAATCGATGTAGGAGTAACCTGGGAATCTATTTGTGATTGGATAGAAGTTTCTATTGAAGTTACTTGCTCTTCACCCATAACGGATTTTGTCCAACCAACAACTACGTCGTTTGTTAAATCCTCAAAAGGTACAAATTCTCCTTCAGGGTTAACCGTTAGCATTTGTGTGCCTATGTTACTTGCGCTATAAGCATTACCATCCGAATCTAATTGGTCTGATGTTCCTGTTACTATCCAATGGATGTTATATACTACGTTGCTTTCATCACCTTCTAGAGGGTGTACGTCTACTGTTCTGCAATTCCATGTATAAGTTGTTGTCATAATTTTATAGGTTGTTTATATGTTATAAGTATTAAATTTTTCTTTGGGATGACGTTTTAAATGTAGAAGTGTAAGGGGTTAATTTAGGGTTTTCTAAATCAAATAATGCCTTAACGTGTCTAAATATTTCTATATTTTTTTCTTGTGTGCGGGGTGACTCATATATCTCCCAATTTTTACCCTTTAGGCGTTTTCCTGTTTTATCTTCACCTCGGGATTTAGATTTTAACCATAAAACCCCTACTCTGTCTACTTTTAAACCATAACACTCTTCATAACATTGGGCATAAAGTGCCCCCTGTAAATCATAGGTTGTTTGTAGCTGGTTAGATGTTTTGAAATCTATGATCCATCGTTCTGTTTTTCCTTCAAATTCCAATTCACACACTAAATCACAAGTTCCTGCAACTTGGAGTATATCTGAAAATAAATGTACTTCAGCTTCTATTAATACGGGGTTATATGTTTCCCAAAAATCTACAAATCTAAGGAACATTTGCCAAATCAATGCGGACATTTTGGGGTTACCATCGGGGTATAGAAATGTGATTTCTTCTCCGTTTAACCAATCCTCAATCATTTCGTGAACTTGTGTACCTTCGGCTGCTGCTTTTTTAACAATATGTTCAGAAGCGTATCCTACCTTTTTAAGCCAATCTTCAAAATATTTACCTTTAGGATAAGAACCTAAAACATGAGTTATAGAGGGGTAATAATTACCATTTCGTCTATAATACCTTGAATCCGGCATCGTAACTTGTTGGTAATCCTTTGAAATTTCTAATAATCTTTTATATGATTTTTTTAACATAATTGTAATTTTTTTTCAAGTAAAATTGAATAATTTAAAGGATATGTATTTTGGATTAAATTAATAAAACTATTAAACCCCATTTCTGAAGGGTCTTTATCTTGTAGATCTACAAGGTATACTTCTTTCCCCTCAGCCATTAATTTTTCACAAAATTTTAAAGATTGTTTTATAGCATCTTTATCTAGGGCAATGTAAATTTTATCTACTTTTGATGTAGCTAATTTTTTCATAACGGCTTGTGGTATATTTTTACCTAAAAGAGGAATTACATTTCGTTTTATAGTCATAGCATCAAATAAACCTTCACATAATATAATAGGGATATCCCAATTAATTAAATGTTCATTAGATATTATATTCCTAGATGTTTCGGGGTTCATATATTTATATGAAGAATTATCATAAGATCGGGCTGTGAAATAGTTTAAAATTCCATCTTTATCATATGTTGGGATTATAATACGATTTTTATATTTACCTGTAGAACAATACCCTATATTATATTTGATAATATCAGATTGCGTTATATTGCGTTTTTTTAAGAATGCTAAAGCATGCCTCGCCATAATATCTGTTTTTGTTGGGGGATTAATTAAGCTAACGTATTCTGGGGGTAATTTTAATATATCTATGTTGTGATAGGTTCGTGTTGTTATAGATGATTTAACAAGTGAGTTAAGTTCTTGGATTTTAGGGGAATCTACCTTAATTTGTTTGAATAAATTATATATTGTAGTACCTCTCATATCACAGGACCAACAATGCCAAGGATTTTTTCCCTCTTTATTTTCAGTTAAATTTGCTTCAAGTTTCTTTGATTTATTACAAAAAGGACAATCGTAAGCATAATTATTTCTTGCTGTGGGTTTACCCGTGCCTAAAATAGAATTTACTAATGTGACTAATAGTTGGTTTACCATGAAGGGTAATATATGAAACTATTTTTTAGTATCCAAGAAATCCTTCCTAAAAAATTTTCCTAAAATGTTGTCGTTAATGTAACTATTATTACTCTCTAATACTCCTTTATTAAACAAGTATTTACATTCATAATACGTAAGTTGTTTTTTGTCTCCTACCAATTGTAATATTTCTCTTTTGAATTCACTCTGGTTGCCTTCTTTAACTAGTTGTAAAATTTCTTTTTGAGAGCCATGATACGTTTTCCAATCGGATTCGGTTATGGTTTTCTTTTTAGATGGTACTCTACCTCTTAAACCTTTTTCTTTTCTTTCCTCCTGTAATAATATTAATTCTTTTTTTCCTAATTTTACATTACGTTCAAAGTATAATACTTTTTTACCTAGGTATTTTTTATCTGTTGGGGTGTGAGTTACCTCATATATGAAACCGTAAGTTCCTTCGGGAAAATTTAATATATTAAGTATTTCTTTATTTTGATATAACCAGTTCATAAGCTATTTTTATATTACAACTTTTAATACCCCCGCGGTATGGTAAAAAGCACCTAAAGTTAACCCCCCCGATAAGGCCGCAGCATTGTCAGCATACCCCGGAAGACCAACAACTTGTAACTTTGATGTAATTGTGGATGAGGTTGTATTTACCCCAACATTACCTAGATGATCAATACGCATTTTTTCAGAATCGTTAATCCTAAATTGTAAGTTTATGGTTGAACCATTGCTAGAAGCGGGGTTTGCACTTATTATGGAACCAGTAGTGTGATTAGATAATTCTAGAGTACCATAACCCGATGGAGAAGAATGGTCTATATTAAGTGAGGTTACGAACCTCCCATCCCCATTTACATCTAGTTTTGTAGAAGGAGAAGGGATACCTATACCTACACTGCCATTTTCCTGTATTGTAATAACTTCCCCTATACCACCCCCAGCATAAAATTTAAATTTTGCACTGTCAAATCTTATAGTATTTGAAGCTAGTCCATCATTTTCTAGTATCCATCCTTGGTTTCCTTCTATAAAATTATTACTACCAAGGGTAGAATTAATTTTTACATGATTAAAATAAGAAGTACTTCCCGAAAGATAAAGATTTAAAATTGGATGGTTTATATTATACCGCGGAGAGGATATAACCCCATCTACCATGTCCAGAGATCCGGAGATGCTTAAAGCATAAGCATCAGCAGCTGTGAAAGCATCAACGGTTTGTTTTATATGTTCTGGTTTTATTACTAAACCATTAAGTATTTCAGATTCAAAATTAAGTATTTTTGCCATCGCTAATATCGTATTTTATTATATGTTTTTTTACCTATCTATATTTATAAGAATTGTTGTATCCGTTGTTCGGGATGTAGGTAGTGGTTTTGCTAATTTACCTACTGCTAATAATTCGTAATCCGAGTTATATAGACCTATGGTTGTTATATAAGGATCGAAATATGATCCTGTGAGATAAGGATACAAATTCCCTTGGCTTCCTGAAATTGTTGTTGGGTTAAGGGAATAATTAAATTCATTTTCTGTTAAAGTACATTTATATTGGGTCTCAAATAATTCATATGAACTTGAGAATGAACAAGTTACTTCACTAGATGAGATAAAGGAATTTATAAGTGTTTCATTTTGATAAATTCCTAAATTATATAATGCTTCGCCATATGTAACATCGGGTTTGTTAGATATTGTTATGATACCATGTTGGTATACAATATTACCTAATATATAATTGTAATTTGAACTACCATTGGGGGCCCAAAGTAATCTACCCTCACCATCGTCTTTAATAGAACCAGAAGTATTATGTTTTAATAAAAAGGATTGAGGTTGGATATAATCCCCATAAAGTTTAGAGGGTATTGAAATAATACCTATTGAATGTGTTGGTAATACCTTATTAGACCAAACAGTGTTTTGCTCGTAATTATAGTAGTTTGTTTGTTGGATTGGGCCTGTAATAGTACCATCAGTATTAAAACTGGCAGTTACCGCATCTTGGATAAACCCCCTACTACCAGAAATATAGTTTCCGTAGTAGAGGTGTTTTACAGAATTATACAATAAAACTTCATACTGCTCAGACCCAGATATTTTCCCAGTTATTGTTTTGGTTGATAAAAAATTACCATTTTGACCAATAAATCTGTCAATACCAACATCTGAGCCTGTTAAATTATCTCCAGAAAATGAAAATCCTTTATTAACTTCAAATGGAGTTATAATTATGTCCTGTGAATTGAATTGTTTGTAAGCGCCCATTCATTTTAGAAATCTAATTTAACTCTTATAAGTGCTTCTTTTGTAAAATCCTTAGTAAGAGGTTTGGATAATTTAGCTACAGCTAATAATTCATTTGAATCGTTATACATCCCAACAGTAGTAGGGAACGTTTGAGGGTTATCTATAAAATAATCATAAATAATTTCTCCAGTTGAACCCGATATAAAAGATGGATTTTCTGAATAGTTAAATTCTGAGTTTCTTGTTCTTACAAATATAAAGTCTGAAGTGATTGTTTCTTGAGAATTTAATTGAAATATGCTACCACTAGCATCCCCAACTGACCCTGAAATGTGTAGAAAAAGTTTAGAAGGATTATCAGCTGCGGTATTTGAACCTGTATTAGTTAACAAGTTAATCCCACACCCATTATCAGTACCAGATAATCCTGGAGGTGAATTATCGTCTAAAGCTGAGGCATTTAATAGAATTGTTGAGATATCGGGGAGGAATAAACCGTAGGACCCACTATGTGAGTACCCATTTCCTTTATAAGGAAGTCCATCTGATCCACTAATAATTTGATATGCTCTTTGAGTACCATAATATGTGGGTAAATTTACATATCTTGAATCATCAGTTAAATGTAAAGGTGATGTTAAATTACTATTACTACTTGATAGTACTAAATTTAAAGAACCAGGAAATAATTTTTCTTTATATCTTGCTCTTTCTATACTTATAACATAAAAATCATTGTTTGGGGCTCCAGTAAATGTAGGACCAAATGTAAAATCGGAGTTTTCGTCTTCTAATACTAAGGTACGATATTGACCATAGATTGTTGTGGTTGGAGAAACATTTGTAACTGAGGTGTCAAAATTTAAACCACCACCCCCTAAAGAATTGGCATAAGCTATGGAAAATTGAACCGCGGATGATTCTTCAGTTGAAGAAGTTTGATAAACATTCAAATAATAGGGTCCAGAGGATCCTTCTTTTTGTACAGATGAAGTATGATAAGTGTCTAGTGATACTGAGTTGTTAGACCATACTGTAGAGGTAATGGTATTGGCACTTATTACAAAATCCTCAGGGTCAAATCTTTTAAAGCTCATATTATGTTAATTGATTTTGTGTTATTATTACGGGGATTGTTACTCTTGCTCCACTATCTAAACCAATTACGGTTAATGTAGTTTTTAATTGGTTTTTATCTGGGTTAGAACTAAACAAGGTATTAATAGTTGTAGCTGTTATATTAAATTGGGTTCCAATTATAGTTTTAGATACATTTGTACCTAAAGTAGTAGTAGAAGTTTGGTTTTGAGTAGTTGCTGCTGTTGTATTAATACCTACACCATTATATTGAGATAATAATCTTATATCTCCTATAGTAGCGGCATAACCTCTAGTTTCAAATGCTTGAGTATTACCTAAATAATTTAAGGTTTGAGGGGTTATAGATAATTGAGCACCTTGTTTTAAATTAATGGTAGCATACCCTAAATTAAGTACAGGTAATTTAGCTGTACCCCTAGGTAAAGTAACTAATTTATATTTCATGATTTGTTGCTCATCAGGAAATGCTTCTAGAAGAGGCATATTATCAATTGCTTCTCCATAGTAGGCAGAACCTGAAGGGTGAGTTGGATTATAAAGAGTATAATCTATCTCATCATCCGATAGTGCGAATTGTGTGATTCTAAAAGAACCATCATTTTTTGCTAGTAATTCTCTACCTTTTTTGGTAAGTATAGCGTCTACTGTTAGCACGCTGTTATTTAAATATCCCATTTTGTTATATAATTATATGTTATAAATATGTTATTTTATTACTCCTTTATCAATTAAATCCGTTACTATTGAAGATCCACTATTTTTAATATAATCCGTTGGAAAAGTTGGATAAATTATACCATTAGCTTCAGACCCAGATGATTCTGCTGAATATGGGAATTGGGTATCTAAGATGAAACTGCTAGCTTTTGGAGTAAATCTTCGTATTAAAAAGAAATCTTTATTTATACTTTCAGGTACTTCACTATCTAGTACTATTTTTATTTTACCTATTCCATCCACTATATTATTTTCAGGTGGTACTACTGATTTGATAATGTAAGTATAATTTTCGTTATTTCCAAATCGTATTTCATCTCCTGGGAAAAATTCTATAGGTGATGTAATTTTTGGGAATTGTGTTCCAGATGGTTCTACTCCACTATCAAAATATTCACTAGGGCCGGGGACATATTTAAGTGGGCCCTGGTAGAATTTGCCACCATATGCTTCATTTATATTTGAAGAAGACATTATTAGTATATTTTTATCTGTAGAGTTTGGATATACCCAAAATGGAGAAGTTCCTTTATTGTCTCCTGCTAATAAAGATGTTCTTTCTCCAATTGTAGAAAGTTTAGATGGAAATTTAAGACCTTCATAATCCGCGGGATATAATATATTGGGTCCAAATTTCTCTTTTTTAGGTTTTTGTATTTCTATTTTTACTTTAAAGTGTATAGAATCATTAGTTTTAAATAAAAATTCACCACTATTTGCTTTTATAACAAATTCTAAACCATTAATATCCCCTTTGAAAAAAGCACCACCTTTACCTTGAGTATATACTCCTTTTTGTGTTAAAAATGAATTTAGAGGTACATTTTCAATTAATGCATAGTAACTTCCTCTTTGGGGGTTGTAAGCATTTATTGTGTCTGTTTTATATAAATTTCTTTTGCGTGTAAATGTGGTAGAGATTGGGCTAACAAATCTTATTAAATTATTAATTCCTGAACCTATTATGCTACCAGCATTAAATGGTTCTTTACCTGTTCTATGTACTATTAAACTTATATCTTCTAAATTAAATTCTACAGGAGTACTACCACTTACCATTTGAACATCAAAGGCTAATTCAACTCCACCTGATTCATTTAAGAAACTAGTAGCAAATGAAGTTTGCATTGAAATACGTTGTGGGTTTTTATCAACACTTTCGCTGCCGTTGTCTCCAAATATTATACTACCATTTACTGTAGTATAAGGATCTATATAGTTTGAACCAGCATTAAAAGGATCAATAACAACTTCTTCCGTAGGGTTTATTATTTGTGTATAATTTGATGTTTTGCTGGTATATATTATGTTATTATTATCATAAGAGGATGTACCTTGAGCCGTGAAAGAATAATCTACGATTGTATTTATATCATTGTTATCATACATACTAATACGTCCTGACCCTGTTAATGGGATTTCAAGAGCATAACCTGCACTTGAAGTTTGAGAATATAATATAGGGGTGGGTTTTGAAGCTAATTTATAAATAGGATAACTATCATCTAGTTCCTGAGCATATTGGCTTGAAGATATAAAACCGATTGATATAGGGTTAGATATAGGGAATGTTTTTTCTAATATATTGACACCATATCCCTCTAAACTTGGAGGTACGGCGTTGCTTTGTTGGTCTAATAAGTATGTTAATTCTAAAGATATTTTATCGTTTACTAAAGGATATAAATCTTTTATGTTTTTAAAATAACCAAAATAAGCATCTTTTAATTCAATTACAGGGTTTTTACCATAAGTATCTACATCTTTAATACTCCATATATTGTATTGATTCCCGGTTGTTTTAGTACCATTATACCTAGGTCTAATAGATCGGGTGCTAGTATAATTTGAATCTGGGGTTTGAGCCTTATCTGCTGTGTTGTTTAATATTTGATCAAAATTAACAGGTGAAATTGAACCACTGATGTTATTATAACTGACATCCATTATAAATGAGTTATCTCTAATATCATTATAGTTATTTAATGTTGGTTGACAATCTAAAGCTAAATTAAATGGTAAAATACCTTCACCAAAATATGAAGGAATTATAAATCCACTTGAAGTTGGGATTTTATAAATATTATTTGTTGGTGGTGATGATAAAGGAGCATATATAGATGAACTAGGTGATATGCTCATAGTATAACTTGTAATAGCTAAACCGGAATTAAATGTTGGTTTTATGACTTCTACAGCCATTCTAAATACATCATCATATTCAAAGGGGAATTCAAATGAACCTGTTAAAGTCACGTTCCCAGAAGATGATGAGTTTGGTACTATAAATTGTTGGGATAATATTACATCCCCCATTTGGGTTGGGTTATCATAATTTCCTTTTTCTATTAATAATGAACCAGTTAAATTGTAAGCCCCGTCCTCTGAAGATGTTAATGCTTGTGTGATTAAAATTTTAGATTCTAAATCACCTGTTTCTAAAAAAGCAACATTAAAAGATTCATTATTTGTATCAGAATTGTAATCATAGTTACTCATTGAATATTCAATAAAGTACATATCATCTATACTATTTATATCAACTATATTAATAGTTGGAGAGTCAGGAAATATAAACTCTTTACCTCCAAAAATAGGTTCTAAAATTGGGGTATCAGATGATGCGATAGTACTTACTGTACCAGTAGAATTAATCTTTTTTAAATGAGCCTGGATTTTGATTTCTGGGTGTCTACCCCCAGGTGATGAGAAGGAAGAGGTGAATCGTTGTGGATTAGATGGTGTTCCTTGGAAAGTAGTAGAATTAAAGGTATTTGGGATTGATAAATATGAATTATTACCACTAAACCTTGCGTAAACTGACCCGTTAAAGGTAGATATGCGGTATTCAAAACTAGGTTCGGGGGATTTTAGTACTATTCTAAAAGCCATATGATTATAAGTAATACCAGAAAAAGTAGGTGGTTCTGGGATTTCGCCATTACTAATAACTATTTGTTTATTAGCATTGGATTGATAAATTTGGGGTAGTGTATACCAATTCTGGGTATTATTTGTGCTTCCGTATGCACGAGTTTGGATAGAAGCAGTATAATTAGATATACTAGCAGATATATTAAGATTATATTTTATATAAATGTCATTTAAACTATCATTGTCTCTTAAAAAATATTCTTCAACACCATCATAAGATACTTCAATAGCTCCATCTTGATATACACCTTGTTTATTATTGGGGGAAACGGAACTTGACCAATTTACAATCGTGTCTTCAGGAAAAGATGAGGTAAAATTAGCATTTGGAGTAGATGACATTGTAGTTAAATCACTCCCAGATAATGGAGTCCAACCCGGAATAGCGGGAGATAAAATTCTAGGGGTTCCACCAATTTTTAATCTTGGAAAATGGAAATCTATAGATGCTGTTCCTGCTATTTTAATTTTGGGGTGACCTCCAATTTGATTAACAGATGAACCAGAATCCCCAGGGATTTGATTATTGTACTCTGATTTGAAAAAAGTATTACTTACATCTACAGTTAAGGGTGAGGGTTTAAATACACCACTTTCAACCCCAAAATTAGAAAATGTAAAATTTTGATCCGTTAATGTAGCTCCGGTATATTTGGATGATGAGTGGTAAATATTATTTTCGGAAATTATAACCCCCCCAGTTCCTAGAGAGGATGCGCTATATGATATGGATGCAGAAAAAAACCAAGGAATATTTGAAGTTCTTTTTGGATTATATGAACCAAAATTAAACTTTGATATGTCTGAAGTTATATTATTTTGGGGTGTTAAATCAGATCCGGAGTTAAAGAAAGATTGGGAATCATTCCCTGGATTATCCCAACTCCAAAAATATTGTTTTTGATAGTTATCACTTCTAATAAAATTACCCTGTTGGAGATTGTCATTGCCTACACCTATAGAGTCAGAGGTTCTATAATCCCCACTGACATTTAAACTCCAATTTTCTGAACCGGCACTAGTTGATGAAGTTATAGGGTAAAATTCAGTTACAATATCAGTAGTTAGGTCGGTAGTAGATGTTTTTATGTTATCTCCTTGAGTTTGTGAAATTCTTAATAAAGTACTATTTGCAAATTCAGTTACACCCTCAATTACATATTCTGCTACATTATTGTTGCTTCTAACAACAGCATCGGGAGTGATCCATTTAATTGAATTAGAATTAATTAAAAAATCTCCAATAGATTTATTATTAATATCTTTATTAGATAACTTTATATATTTTACTTTAGCAATAGGAGGAGAAATAGAAATTTGTTCGGAAATGATCCACGCATCCCCGGATTTTGGGGAATTTTTGTTAAGTAAAATTTCAGTTTCGGTAGTAGTACCTTGAAAATAAGTACCATCTCCACTTGTTAAACTAAAAACAATAGGATTAAAAGAAATGGAATTATCTGTTACTTTTAAGTAAGGACCACATCCAGGGTTTAGGATTTGATCTGTTACTATTAAACTAGACCCACTAAATTCCCCATTATATAATTCTCTTTGATCATGTATTTCTATATTTCCATATCCTACAAATTCTCCACTATTATTAATAGTATTAGATATTGAACCCTCAATAGTTTCACTATAGCTTTGAGTTAAGTTAAATTGATTATTTAAACCATATGCAGAGGCTGAGGGTGAGGTTTGTAAACCATTATAACGTTCTAAAGATCCCCCAGTTCCACCTGTGAATTTATATATCGAAGAACCACCATTAGCTTCATATTGACCCACATCACCGGAACCTGTACTATAGTTTCGGGATTGGGGTTTTATTGAGCCACTATAAGTTTCATTAGACCAAGATACTTGAGCAGGTCTTTGTTTATTTCTTTCTAAAATATGTTGTTTTACTACTACACCCGAGCTTAAACTTGTACGTGCGGGAGTGAAATCTTTAATCATCTTAAATAAAGAATTATCAAAGAATTTTATTAATCTAATGAAATCAACAACGTTATAACTGTTAATATATTTTTCAAAATAAGCGTTTCTTAATGTATCTAAAGCAGGATAACTACGTTCATTCGAAGATATATGTCTAGGGTCTCCAATATAATCACCTATGTTAAAATACCCGAGTTGTGCATTAATGTCATCATTAATTTGATCTTGAGGTGAGAATGCTACCTCTAAATAATTTACATCAGGTGTGTAGCTTGAACTTACAAAAGATTCTTGTTGTACTGATTGGAATGGGGATAATACTTTAATATCTCCATTTGACCCCGATGGAGATTCTGCAATGTCGTTACCTATAAGAGCAATTTTATCTGTTACTCTACTTTTTATACCTGATGGAACTTGGTCTTGGTATGTGTTTTCTATATTAGATACCCATTCAGCATTATTAATATAGAATGAACTATTGCTAGAAAAAGATTGGGTAATTTGAGATAAAGATCCTGTTACTTTTGGATGTATAGATGTTCTACTTTCTGTATTCAATTCCGTTCCTAAATCTGCTCTAAAAAATAATTCATTAGGGGTACTATTAGTTGTAGTACCTTCAATAGAATAGGGGTTTAATACAAAATCATGAAAAGTATTTTGTGGTATAGCAGCATTAAAATATCTTAACTCTTGGAATGAACCAGAGAAGGGTTGATATACATTAGAACCCAGAATAACATTTGTATCTTTATTTAAGAAACCTACCGTAGATTGTGAATAATGTGAAGAATCATATCCTGAAATATAATCTGACATATTAAATCCTACCCTACCATTAATTTCATTGGCTACATATAAAGTAGAGTTTGTGTTGGTATCCCCCATCGTAACTTGTACTGACCACCAATCTTGGTTAAAGGCAGGGAAGTATATGCTAGAGGATATTGTAGGGTCGCTCGCATAAGCAGGTATCCATTTTAAAGTACCCCAAGTGTCATATTGGTCAATAGATGAACCCGAATATGAACTACTAACTAAGCCTGAGCCTGTGTATTCTAATATTAGATTTCCCCCATCATCTGTTGACCATAACGATTGTGAATATCTAATATCGGTACTAGCTACGTTATTAATAGCTGGAGGGATACCTGGGGTTTTGAATCTAAGTTGAATAGTTTGTGGGGTTCCACCTCCGAAATTGACATTTGAAAGTAAGGAAGATGATAAAAAGTTGTCTGATGTTTCTCCTGTATTAAATGCGTAGTTAAATACATTTTGTTTTAGATCCCAGTCTTGAGACTCATTTCTATCTTTACCCCCAAATTCGTTTACTCTTAAAATAGTATCAGGAATACCATATGAAGTAATTAATGCTCTTAAACCAGCTACTGTACCTTTAGTTTTAAGTAAATATGGTAAATTATGATAAATACGTTTATAAATGCGTTTGTTTACATCACTTAATGGCACTATATCATTTGAAGCAGAAATTTGAGTATCAACGTATTCATACCCAGAAGGAGTAGGTAAACTACTTGTAATTTCAGGGAAGGGAAATAAACTACCTGAAGGAGTTATTCCTAAAAATGCGGAGTATAAATCATCATTATTAAAGTTATTAGAATATAGTTTAACTCCAAAATCTTTAATGGCATCAGCTATTAAATCTTTAGATATACCATAATCTAAACGGTTATCAGCATTAAATTTATTTGTAATGTCTTTAGTATACAACCAAATATTATCATAATGTTGAGCCACCATATCAATAAAAAGTTCATACTTTATATTTTCAGAATCTTCTTTTAAATACTCAGGAATGGAATTATATAGTCTATCTGGGTTTTCTTCATCAAATAAAGAAGCGGATAGAGCTAACCCACCATAATTGACATTACTTTCATCTGCACTACCTAACCAAGTTAAAACTTCTAGGTTTTCTGTTGGATATAAAATAAAGGGAGGGGTAGAGTTAGATTTTGGGTAGGAATAACTTGAACCACTATTAAAATACATAAAATATTCAAAACCATCAAAGTTCTGGATTAGTGTGTCTATGTTTGAATTTAATAGACCAACACTTGAAATATAAGATACAGAAGAAGTTGTAGCACTTGTTATATTTGAAGATATAGTATTTAATTGGTTACTATAATTTTCAATTAGTCCTACTTTATAATAGAAATTTTCTAATCTAGTTAATACTGATGAGAAATGAGTGAAATCATTGAAATCTTCATAATTAACGTTTATGTTAATTTCCTTAGTATTTAGTAAATTTTTAATTTGGTTAACTGAACTAGTTACGTTTGAGTTTAATAATTCACTATATGAAAAAAGTTGACTAGAGTTCCCAGTTTCTTGTTTTACGTTTAAATTGAAATTAGGACCTGCTATAAATTCAAAATCATCTTCAATAGTAGGAGTAAAGGGGAAATCAACTTGATATGCCTGGGGTGTAGATAATATTTCAACAACCCATAATTGTGATTTTAAATCAAATTCCTCAGGTAAGGGTTCGTATAATTTTATTAGAACCGTAGGGTCTTCAGTATTATTATTATCTAAGGATATATTATTAGCTATTACAATTTTATTATCTCCAAAATTAAGATAAAAATCAGCAAAATAGGGAGTATTATCTCTATACCCTATAAATTCATTAGTAGAAGATACAATAGAAGTATTAGTAATAGTATTACTATCTAACCTAATTTCAGTTCTATCAGAGGAAACTTCAGATATAAAATATGTTTCATTTATGTTAGAACTTAATCTTTTTCTATAAAAATTATAAACGATAGAATAAATACCTATATCATATCCTAAATTTTCAAGATCTAATTGAGGGTTTAATAATACATCTCCTTGTTTAACATTAAAAGATGTTAAAGGGATAGTACTTGAAGGGTATATTTTAGTTTGATTTTCATCATATATATAAAACTCTATATAATCCGTTGATGATGAAAATTCTGTGTCTAAATCAGACACGGCTATTAACTCGACATCAGAAGTTTTATAATCTTGAACTTCAAATGTAGTTGGGTCTAATTGTAATATTGTAATTTCCTCGTTCATATATTAAAATCTATTCTATTTAAGAAGGAATGTTTGTTATTTGGTCTGTTATACTTTTTAATTCAGAATTTAATTTTTGAAATTCGTTAGTTTCTGAAGCTGATATGGTTTCGGAAATTGAACCTGAGAGGGCCTGTATGTTTGCTTTTAATAAATCTTGGCGTAATAAAGTGATTTCGGCTTGTAATGCTTCTATTTCTTCATTGTTTTGATTGAAGTTAATATATTCCCCACTTTGTTCTACTAAGTATCTATGGGAATTGGTAGACCCTTCAGGTGAGATTTCATAGAATAATTCATTATATAAATTAAAAAATTCCGTAAGGGTAATTTGATTTTGAATATCTTCTTGGATAGTAGTTACCCCCAATTCTCTAAAGCTAGTGTTTATAGTTTTAGTGTATTGAGATTTACTAAATACTTCTTTTTTTAAATCTATTTTAGATTCTACCATAATTATCCATTAATAACTTTAAAGTAATATTTATCATCTTTTATAATAGTGCTACCTGAGATAGTAGTTTGTATTAAAATCTTATAATATCTTTCAGGTTCTAACCCATTCATATATATATCAAAGTAATTTCCTTCTTCATTGCATGATATTTTAGTAGAATTAGGATCGAAATCTATAATATATTCATTAGTATCCAAATCCTGCAGGGCGTATAAAGAGTCACTATTTAAAAACTTATTATTAGTATAAATAGAAGAGGTTTGATAGGCACGGGTAGGGTATTCTTCTCTAACATTTAATTTAAACCTATTAATGCTGTTAATATTAAAAGTTCCAGGATTGTTATTTACAGAAACGTGTAAATCGGGTGTTGTTATTTCTTTTAAACTCCCAGTTAAGAATGATTGGTCATCCCACTTAAGTTCTAATTGTGGTGGGTATATAGTATTGGTATCTACAGAATAAAATTGCATAATAGGTTGAACACTATCGTTTTGATTAAATTCTATAACATCCTCCCATTTCACAATAAACCCATTGTTAGGAATAGAGGTATAACCTCCTATTGAATTCGAGCTTGAGTACCAAACCTTTACAATATCACTTACATCTACATCTAGATCTTTATTAGATCTTAAATCAAAGGTTTGAGATGGGTTTAACAAAGTATTATTTGGGTCTGAGGATCCTGTGAACCAGGTTCCACCACCTAAATAACTTCCAGAGAAGGAAGAGGTTATATAACTACCAAATCCACTAGTAGGCCATAAATTACCATTTTCAAAATCCGAATACCTCCAACTTACACCATTAACCGTAAAGGGTGAGTCTAAATATGTTCCAGTACCATTATTCCATTCGCGTGCTACAGGATATACTTCTAGATTAGTGTTAGATATAATCCCTTGAGCTGTAGCTATATAAGTTTTTAATCTACTAGAGAAGTTAGTGTTTCCTATTTTATTATTAATAACGTCTTCAATTTCACTTTGACTAAATTTTATTAGGAATCTGAATACTTGGGGTAAAGATTTATAGTTTAAATTTAAATTTCCTATCTCTATAATAGGATCTATCCCAGCATTCATTGTAGGGTAAAATGAATATATAGATGCGTCTTGAATGGGGAATAATTTATATACTGCCATTTTTATTTTTTTATTATAATGTTATTACTCTACCTTTAATATCCTCATTTGGGAATTTAACTTCAAATATACTAGGGTCTAATGAAGGGTAAATTACTCCGTTTTGGGTTGCTCCTTCTATACTATATGCATATTGGGAATATCCTGATAAAGCACCAGTTTTATTATGGATTTGGATGTTTTTAACTGTTTGTACTCCCATAATATTGTCTAGTAAATTATATAAATCTCTTAATACTATAGGTTGGTTTATCTGCCACCTGTTTATATTAAAGTAATCTTGTAGGGAACTTATACATTTAGCTAAAACCTCATTGTTGTTATAATTAGGTAAAGTTAGGATTTCAAATTCACACCCTATATTAAGTATAAAAGCATCTTTAATACTCAAAGAATCCCCTATCATTCTATATTGATTTATATAAGTTTTTAGGTTATTCTTTAAGGTAGAGGAAGCGGTAATTAATTTTTTAAGAGAATCATAAGTTAAAACATATAAATCTAGTGTTGAATTTGCTTCATTTGCTTTTGGTTTTTGAATAAATGCCTTAGAAATAACCCCGTATCTACCTGACATGCTAAGTGCTCTAACTAAATAGTCATCAGCGGTTACATTACGTAACTGGCTATTGAAGTTGGATATTGTATTTTGTCTTAATTCTTCTATATTATCCCCATCTTGCCCCCCGCTTGCGGCTAATTCGTTATTAGCTGCTAGTGAACTAAAAATATAATCTGCAGTAGTTGGGTTTAAATTAGTATTTAAAAATGTAATATTATTTGTATTTAAATTAGTTAAAGTATTTGAAGAAACATTAGAAGTTACACCACCACCCACTAAGTACCTTACTGTTAAGGTAGTATTAGAAGGGGCAATACCATAAGTATTTGTAAAAATAAAGTTAGTTGGGCTATATGCTGTGGTTAATTTATTTTTTTCAAATGGTAAACCTAAACCCACATTATTAGGATTAGGTAAAATTTCCTCATCATTATCTCCAGGCTTCCCAGCACCAAATTGAAGTTGGAGGGTAGTAGGGGATAAAAAACGAGTCGCAAATCTACGTTGTACTTGCTTTGTTTGTAATATGTAAGGAGTATCTAAATTAGAGGAGTTATTAGGATTATTTACGTTAGTATTTTTAATACCGTCAAATATTAATTCCTGTCCTAAATAATCTACCTCATACCATTTATTATTTTCAGAATCAAATACATCTATTATTTCAGCAATATTAGAGTTATTTATTTCTACCGTTGGAAATTCTTGATAATTCCCGAAGCTAATGTTAGTACTACTTATGTTACCGGATGTTGCTTTTCGTGTTTTCTTTAATAGAAAATATGTAGGTTCACCAGAAGAAATTTGGGCAATTGATACTGTAGTAAGATCTAAGGAATTGGATACTGAGAAATCAATTGTGTCTTCTATAATGAAGCTAACCCCAGTTGTTGAAGTTACAGTAGTATTTTCATTTACATATAAGGCATAAGTATAATCGGGAACCATCTCACTATTAATATTAATAGAAGGCAATAATTGGTAAAAATCAATATTTACTATTGCTAGACCTGTAACTTTAGGTCTATAACCAAACATATATGCAAGTTCATATAAATTATTATCTTGACGAGCGTATTGTAAAAATGTTTCTTGTACTTGGTTATCCAAATAAAAAGATAAAACATCCCCTACATACGCCGCTTGTTCCATAAACATAATACCGGGGGATGCCGGGGAAAAATCTGTATATGTGTTAGGGAAATAAGTTTGGGAAAAATTAATAAGTTGTGACCTATAGTCATTAAAATCCTTATTAATATAATTTATGTCTCTATTTATTGCCATTATGAAAAGCTTAATTGTAATTCATCATTAATTGTAGTATTGGGTATACTATAGTTAATAATAACGTTAATACTATTATATGTTAAATTTTCTAACACTTCTATAGAATCTACAAGAATATTAGGAAAATTTTGATTAATTTTATCTTGAATGTCTTCCTTAATAAATTCAAGATTCCCTTCGGTTATTTGAGTAAAAATATATTGTCTTAATCCGGCACCAAATGTAGGATTCCCGGGACGTTCTCCAGGATTTGTTAGAAAATAATTTATTAGATTATTTTTAATCGCATCTTTAGTTAAAAAGTTAGAAGAAAAAGCAACCTCACCATTAAATGGAATATCTACTCCTAAAGCTTTTCTAGGATTTAAATCTTCGGGAAATATTTGCTTTGAACCAAATGCCATTTTTTATTTTATTTTTTCATTAAATTCATTATTTGATCCATTGATACCTCTCCTTGTGGTAAACTACTATTTGGGTTTGAGGTATCCATGTTACTATTTATTTGTAATGGCATATTATTGGTTGTTGCTGATATAGTACCATTTGCTCCCGGAGTCATTCCTCCTAATATATTTTGGATATTTTCTCTCATAGCCATTCTATTATCTTCGGACATAGAAGTTTGCATTATAGGGTTCATTTTACTTGGAGGGGCTACATCGGTTGTAGGAATTCCCATTCTGTTTTCATAAACAGTTTGTTTTGGAGAACGTATAGCTTCCATAAGAATATCTTTAATTTCTTCTTGGATTGCTTCTTTTACTGCCTCTTTTACGATAGTTTTCAATTGACTCAGTTTCATACGTATATGATTTATTATAAATATTAAATTAGTTAGCTTTTAAATTATTACTTTGAATGTAGAATATAAGTTCATCAATTAAAATTTGATCACTTGCACTAAAAGATGGTTCTCCTTTTAATAAAATAACTCCTTGTTTATCTTTAGCAATTGCAAACCTACGCTTTAAAGTACCAACTTCATCTTTATCTTCTACAACACTAAAATAAAACCCGTTTAAATACGGTTTTGGGGTTTCTATATTATCTCTTTCATTTTCTTCTCTTAAGGCTATTAGTTCGGGGGAAAGTGATTCTAAATCTGCTTCTAGAGAACATTCCCCAATCATATTATCTATTTTTTTAAGATAAATTAAAACTATTACTAAAGCCGCTACTAAAAATGCCAATGAAATTATAATCTGTTTATTTAATTTTTTATTATCTTCAGCAATTTTATCTAATTTATCCTTTATCCTATCAAAAGCCCCTATTATTGAATAAGGTAAACCAACTCCTGGGGGTACTGCTAAAGGGAAAGCTAGGGATTGAATTTGATTTATAATGCCTTTTAGTATAAATGAAATATTTAATACTGCTACCGCTAACGCACTATTTACTACTATAGTAGAGTATATTTGATTTAATTGTCTTACAATTCTATTTCTTTTTCTAATGGCATCCTTTAAGGAATCAGGTGAAGGACAACTTATACCTTTAGTTATATCTTGGGTTTTTACTACCCCGAATATTATAAATATTTGAATTGCTAGGGGTATTAATCTTAATTTAATAACATTTGTAAGTTTACTTATAGCTTGACGTCGTAATATAATAATATTATCAACAGCTCCTAAGGATATTTTAGTAAGTTCATTTATTCCAGCATCTAAAGCAATTTGAACCTTTTTATCTTCATCCTCTGAGAGTTTATTTATATTAATTAAGCCAAAGGTAGGTAAATCTGTTTTAATATTATTACCTCTATTAATTAAAATTTGTTGTGAGGGGGCAAAATTTTCTTTAGTATAAAAAAATTGTGTTTTTAATACTGATTTTTCGCTATTTTGTTCTTGATTTCCTACTATTGCAACTTCTATTATAGTTTTATATTTTCCTTGAAAATCTGTTATTGGTGGTGTACCAATAATATTACACAATATTGGAACTATTTTTACACCCTCTAGAGGTTCACCTATACTTTGATCAAATATTCTACCGGAGATTTCATACTGTTTAATTCTAGGAGTGTTTTCTTTTATAAATTGTTTTCTTCTTTCTTTATCTCGAAGAAATAATTCTAATTCTACATCACTAACATCTAATAGACGTAGTCCAGATTCAGTATTAAGATATGATGTAGCCAAATCAATTAAACCTTTTTTTGAAGATTTTAATGCTTTACCAGCTTTGGTTTCTTTCTTTTCTTCTTCAGCCATAATTTATATAGTTTTAGTTGTTTTTGATAGAAAAGAATCTACATTTTTTAATATTTTTTCTATAGTAATTTGTGTAGAAGAAGCGGCTAAAGCCGCAGGACCTAGAGTTGGTTCTAATGTTAATGCTCTACACAATATACTTAGGGAATTTAAGAGGAATTCAAATTCTTTTACAAAATTATCCCCCAATATTAGGGATTGATTAGCTTTCGTATCTCCTAATTTAACTAAATTTGCTTGGATATTAATATTTCCTTTTTTAGAATATAACCCAATATCCTCAATAGATGAAAGTGAAATCGACTTTTTAGAGTTTAATATAAGATGGTCACTATTAGTATTAAACACTAACCTCCCAGAATTTAATATAACTTGATTTTTTTTATATTGTCCTATAATTTCAGGTGATGTTGATGAAATAGCAGGGAATGAATTAATATCGGTGTTTAATGGTATATTTTGTGTAGAAGTTAAATATATAGACCCTAAATCTTTATTTATATTTTCTGTAAGTGGGATCCATCCTTCTTCGGATGAATCAAGAGGTTGACCATTGCGAATTATAGTAATAGGATCTCCATCTTTACTACTACCTCCTGACCAGTTGTTTTTAATACTTCCTTGGGTTTTAGCGGTACTACCTAAACGTATAGAAGTTCCAAATCTTCCTTCAAATATGTTATCACCCGCAAAGGGTAATAAAGGGTGAATATCAGATTTTTCTACAAAACTCCCCCCAATTTTGGGTGAGTTAAGATTTATTTCAGTTGAATTGTCTGTTACTCTACGTACCGAGCCTTGTTCTATGGATTCGTAGTCTTTTTGTTGTGACTCAGGAGTTAGAGTTGCATGAATAACATTAGGGTATGCATTATGGTGGGGATGATTCCATAAATTTAAAGGGTTCAGATAATAATACGAAGTTGTGTTGCTTACTTGATCTATATTTCTATCTGAGAGTTCGAATATTAAGACTATTTCGTTTATTAGGGGGTAATTTTTTAAATATGGGATTAAGGGGGTAGCAGAAGTAGTAGTAATATCACCCCCCGCATTTATGTCAATGGATTCAAATTCAATTGTACCGATACCATTCCATTCTCCATACTTTTTAAAATTAGGGTGAGTATTATCTAATATAATATCTTTAACTCTATAGGATTGAATTTTATTTTCAGTAGAGGAAAATATATTATTTGAAGAAGATTCGTTTTTTGTTGTAAAATTAGCAAGCCCAAATTTAATCGCCATCTTTTTCTTTAAAATTTTTATTTAAATTTTCTAATTCTGCCATTAATTCCGCCTTTTCATCCTCCGTAATACCATCGCTACTATCGCTTGTAGTATTATTTAATACACGCTGTATTATAGTTGCCATTTTAATTAATTGTTCATCGTTTTTTATGCCAATTTCCATATATTCTTTAATGAGTGGAACAAGTAACATAGCATCACCTATATCTTTAATAAGAGGCTTCAATTCCGAAATTAATCCCGATATTTGTTTTTCTTTGGATTTTTGATTATCATATATTTCCCCCAAAATGTCGGAGAATTTCTTTTTTTTAAATACAACTTTATCTAATGACATAATGTAATTTTATTATAAATATAAAGGATAATTAAAATTTAGTATAACCGTTATCTAAATAAAAAGCATATTGAGATTTAAATATGGTATGGAGTTGATTTGATATTTTTGTAATTTTTGGTGTTTTGACATCTATTATTTCTCTTATATAGATATAAAGTGCTTTTTTATTAAATATTTTAATTTCTTCTCTTCTTCTAAATAACTCTAATATTGCATCTGCTACCTGGGCATCATTCTTTTTGGGGAAGAATTTAAATAAATTTTCTTCAACATGGGTTACATATAAATCCATATATTTGTCTAAATCACTTTTAGCTTCTTCATCTCCTATATTGTATATATAATTTGAATCTTCATTAGTTAAAACAGTAAGATCTACTTTGTTTATTTTTTTAGTATAATTCTTAGTATTATACAATATAAGCCATCTTTTTACTATAGTACCAAAATAAGAATATGCTTTTGAACCTCGAGAGACATCAAACATGTGAATTTTAGATAAGAGAAAAGTAATTATCTCATGTTGTAAATGTTCTAAATTCTCAACTTCAGTATGGTAGAATTTAAAGGTATGGATTATATTTTGAGTAAGTTTAAAAAATGCGTAGTGAATATATTCTCCATATATTTTACTTCGATATTCGAAGTCAGTTGACAGGTTATATAGTACAATATAATCTTCTGTTTCTTGTGTAAAATAATTTTTACTTTTTGGTTTTCTTTTTTTTGGAACAGTTTCCATAATTTTTTATTTGATTATAAGTTGAGAAAGTTGATTGTGGAGTATTTTAATCTCATTAAAAAACCACCCAATTTCATCATCACCTCTAAATGTTTCCTTAGCATCAATCTCTAATAATCTTGCTTCCGTATATTCTAATTGGGTTTTGAGGTTTTCCAAAAAATTAGATTGGGATATCATTATGTCTTCTGCTTTTTCTAGTTTACGTAAAAGGTTAAAGGTCGTATATCCTAAGATTACGACCAATATTCCTAATGTACTTAATATTATGTATATCATAAACTGTCTAACATGCTTTTTAACCCCGAACTTGATTTAGTGCTAAGAGCTTTTGATTTGATATTGGGTTTTGTATCCAATATAAAATTCTTCTTTGGCGACCCCACACTATCTTTAACATCTCCCCGTAACTTTGGCAACCACTCGATTTCAAATTCAATTCTTGCGGCCATTAAATCGGCTTGATGCAAAATAAAGGGTAGAGATGTACGAGGTTTTTGCTCTACCATATAACCCATTAAATATTTCTTATTAGCATCATCGTATAAACCATCATGGGTCTGGATTGCTACCATCTCATTGAATGAATATGGAATCCCGTGGGATTGAAGTAAAAATAACCCTCTATCAGGAACTGAGGCAAAATCTATTTTGGTATTAAACATGTAATCTTCACCCAATTTATCTCTTCTCCACTGATCTGTCTGAGGTATATATGAATCATGTTTTTCATCACCCATTTTACCTAAATCATGATTCAGGGCGGAAAATACCAATTCTTCAACGGTGAAAGTAGACATATCAGCACCCTCACTGTCCCATAATCTTGCTTGCTTTAAAGCACAACGTATAACACGATTAACATGATCTACATACCCACCAGGAAATGCATTATGGTATTCCTTCTTATGGGCTGCGGGCATTAATATGATGCGATCCTGAAATTTATTGTAAAATTCATGTAATTTTTCTTTACGTGGGGAACTAACATAGGTATCAATATATTTTTTTAAAGTATCCCAGTTTAATTGTATTTGCTCTGCTGTTAAGGTCATAACCTATTTTTTCGTTTATTTTTTATTATAATTAACTTAATTAGTCGTACTAAAATTCTAACCAATTCCCCTGTAGGGTTGTGGGCTATATATCTAGTTCTAGATTTTTCGGGGAAAATCATTAAAACCTATTTATTTCATTTGGGGATATAGGTTCGTTTTCCACTTTGTCTCTTAATTCTTCTACTATATCCAAAGCCTTATTAATACTTAACTTATATACTTCTATTGGCTCTTGGGTGTTTACTATTCTTTGTAGATTTATTAAAGTTGATTCCAAATTATCCAACTTCTTATTTATTAAATTTCTATTTCTCATTTTTTCTTCTTTTTTTATTTCTCATTATTACCTTTTTAAAACATTTATGTTTCTAAGTTACAAAGAGAGTTTTGAGTAGGCACGTTATTTTTTATAACTTGTTGAATTTTGAAAAGATGTGAACATTTTTCATATTCTTCATATTCTTGAAAATAAAAAATAGAGTCATTTAGTGATTTATTAAGATAATTTGAATTAAATTCTAAAATACAAGATATATCTACTTTATCCTCTGGGTCTATGTCTTTGATAAAACCCCATGCCCTATTAAAAATAATATATTCAGAAGCCTCTTTAGTAGATACCATATCATACTCAGGTTGTTCCTTTTGAAGAAATTTTTCTAACTTACTGTGGAATATATAGTGATTTAAAATTAACTTGGTAAACATTCCTATTTTTTTATATTTGGGGTTTATATCTACCATTTTAATAGTATTTTCTATGTTTTTATCTTCAAATAATCTAAATATTTTTTCTTTATCTATTTTCATTATTTTTTAATTTATAATAAACAACCCCTTTTATTTTACCCCAAGATGGTTTATTTTTAACCAAATAAATAAAACCCAATAACAAACCCCACCCCGTATAACAACTTTCGTTATTTATAAATTCTGAGTTGGGGTTGTTGTGGGGGGGGGTAAAATATTTCATATATTATAAATATGTGTTAATCAAACCCATCTATGTTGGAGATTATTTCACTTTTACATTTATTTAAAACATCGTATTCACACACAACATCCCCTTTATTAGGGTTAAGGGGGTGATATCCCCATAATTTCTCCATTTCTAACTCAATATCTATTAATTCTTGTATTAATTCTAGTTTATTCATATTTTATTATTAAAAAGTGATTTTAAAAATATTATTAGGGTTAAAGGCCATATCATTATATTTAATATTTTTTCTAAAGGGGTGATTTCACCCTCCATTTTACAAATTATATATTCAAACCAAATCCCCCACATTAAAGCAAAAGTAAAATAATATATCATATTTATTTAAATTTATTACCAATTTCTTCTATTGATCTTATAGCTTCTTCTAACTCAATATGGAAAAATTCCCTTTTATTATTTATCCTATAAGATTCTAATTTTTTATGGGTTGTTCTTTCTACCATCTCCCCATTAAAACATTTATATGCCCATTCCACTATAAAGGGTCTAATAACACCTGTTGATGAAGAAATCTGTTTTGCTCTTTCCTCAGGTAACAATTTTGTATATCCTATTTTTAAATGGGTTTTGGGCAAGTCTGGGTTAGATAAAATATAAACCCATTGATCTCCTTCACTTTTATCAGCATACAATCCATATTTTTTATTGGTAAAATACGTTACTTTTTCCCACCCCTCACCCCTGTTACTAGGGGTGATAGTATAAAAAGAGGCATTGGTAATTTCCTCATTCCCATAATTCTCTTTTAAAGGTATAAAACCTTTTGCTTCTTGTTCTGTAATTTTTTTCATTATACAGCGAATTCTAAAGCTTTAGAAAACATTTTCATATTCAAATCTTGATCTTGTTTGAAGTTTTTAATACCTCTAGCTTGACGAGATTTACCTTTAATTGTAAGATATGAAAAATTACCTTCTATAATATTTTCCTGTACACGATTAAAAACAGTCCATAAATCAGATCCTTTATCTTCTGAACGTTGATATTCCAAAACCTCATCAACTGCTGATTCTGAATAAGTATTGCTTGTACCCTTGATTCTTAGGTCAAGAAAAGATTTTGCAAGATTAAACATTTGTTCCTCTTGAAGTTGAATTCCTTTCATAGTATTCATAGCTTCAACAGTTAATGGTAATCTTTCAACCATCTCACGAATTGTAACTTGTAATTTTTCAAATGTATAACCCATATGACGAATCTTATAATTCTCAAACTCCTCAGTAGATATAACTAAACCATTCTCACAAATCATCCTAAACAATCCCGCTGTAAATTGAAATGAATTTTTACCATCATGTGAATTAGTAAGTAAAATTTGAGGAAACACTTCATCCCCATCTTTACCATTAATAACAACCTCAGGATTTCTAAACACAACCAAATGTTTTTGAAAACCTATATTCTTACGTGCTTTAACTTCCTTAACATCGACTACTCCCCACCCTAATAATTCCATATCTTTAATAACATGGTCTGTTGGAATATGAGTATACTTTTCAGATGTAGATGCAGAACCTATCTTAGTAAAAATACTAGGTGCAATTACTTTTAACTCCTCTAAACTCTTAAACTCTAAATTTCTTAAATCTAACATATACCTTTATTGTTTTAATTGATTAACATACCGGAATATACGAATTACCTCCGGTGTATCCAAGCCTAGTGTGCATTACTTTTAAAAACAACCGTAAACTCTGTCTTTACATTCTCCCACACCCCAATCAAAATATCCGTATATACTAACCTCATGTTATATTTCTTATAAAATTATGTGGAAACCCACATTTTCTTATTTATATTACCGCAAAAACATAACACAAACATGGAAATATTATTTTTTATTAACGGTATATTATTTTTAGGAATGATTGGTGGAATACTATTATTACGCCAAATGAACATTTCTAATAAGGATTTGGAAAAACAAATCCAAGATCAAATCAATTCCTCATACATTAATAATGGTAATTTGTGGGATGAATTAACATATATAAAAAATTTAGTACTGGATATACAATTTAATATGGAAAAAGACCAATACGAAAATTTAAGCAATTTGAAAAAGGGTATGGAAATATTACAAAGTGATACTAAAAAGGATAGGGAAAGGATTAATTTCCTATATACTAATAGTGATAAAATAAATGGGTCGGTCTTTAGTGAAATCCAACAATTAAAACAAAACATTAAATCCATAAGCCAAAATTATAACTAAATTTAATGGGGGTGTAAACTCTACGTTATTTTGGGTTTTATTCGTTTTATATGGTTATGTAGATAGAAGCATGTGTAATTGTATTGAGACAACCATTTATATTTTAAATAACGTGTTAAACGTAAATGAATTTTATGTTCACTTTGTTTAACTGAGTATATATGAGTGGGGAAACGGGTTTATAGGTTGTAGGTAGTATATATTTTCCTCGACGCCAAAAAGGTTTTAGAAAAAAAAGGTTGCAATTTTTATGTTTTTTAAATATTTGGCGTTAAATGGAAAAAAGGCCCCCTTTATGGGGGCTTTTAATATTGTGTGGTATATGCGTATATATTAATCGGTGGTGAGAGGTTGTAAAAGAGTTGTATGTGTGCATACACCCCTCCTTTTACATATACCCCATATATGGACGCCAACGCGCATGGGATAATATATATAATATTGCGCAACGCATATATGCGCCCGTACGGGGTACCGTATAATGGATTTATAAGTAATTCAACCATACCCCCCAGGGGCTTTAACTACAGCCCCCCTCCTTTATACATGGCCTTAATATTCATTTACACCCATATACAATTTTAAATCCTCATATCTATATTTTACAGTAACCTGCTTCCCCATCACATACACAAACCCAAGAAATGCCTTGGGACCAATTACCTCTATATTTAGGTGATAATCGTTTATCACAATATCCCCACTGATAGATGATCTGAGTTGCTTATATATACTACCTGGCATTTTAACATTCTCCCCCGACACGTAGTTGTATGTTGATTCACCCCTATAGGTATTAGGTGATATTGTAAATTCTTTTCCAATGATAAATTCCTCTCTAGTCATAACCTTTATTGTTTTAATTAATTTCTATACCCGAATATATGACTCCCCTATTGGGGAGCCAATTTTAATATTAGTTATTTTAATGAACTTCTGTATCTGTAGTGTAAACATTGAACATCCCCACCACATAATGTTCCGAATGTGATGAATGCTTTGTTGTCCACTGTAGCATTTACTTCTGCTCCTACGCTTCTAACTCTAACATTAATGTTACTTGCAGTCATATCATTAGTTAAGTGTTTAGCCAAGGCACGTTCCAATTTAACCATATTTCCACTAACGAATTCCTCTGTGTAACGTACTTCCCATCCATCACGAGATTGTGTTATAATGTTTTGTAACATGTAACCTAATGATTTGATGTTGTTTAATAGGGTATTAGCTTCCTTAGCATCATATGTAGTTGGGGTAACGTATTTTTCACCATCCCATTTTTTACACTGGGTCATATAAATGTATTTAACCGTACTAGCATATGGGTTGAAATTATCATAACTTACAACCCCCCCATCAACTTCCAACCATGATTTGTATTTATCATATTTGGATTTCATTGATACTACCTGTGTAGCCGCTAATTCACTTACTATAACACCTGCCTGTAATTTAATATCATTTAATGCATTCATAACCTTTATTGTTTTAATTAATTTCTATACCCGAATATACGAAAAGTAAATGCGGCAACCAAATTAATGGCGCCGCATTTTCTAATAATTAAAACTACAGTTGGTTATGAAACATCTGTATTTTTTCGTTGTCATGTTCACTATATACTCTTAAATTTAAGTAAGCACCATACCTACTATAATCCCCAATATATGAGGTATCCATTCTAATATCCTTATTGTAACCAAAACAGAAATCATACTCCTCTTGAGTAAGATATTCCTGTGTGTTCATTATTTTTTCAAATCTAAAATATTCTTCTGCTGCTAAAAATAAACTTTCTTCACTTATCATAACCTTTATTGTTTTAATGGATTAATATACCCGAATATACGAATCATTCATCGGGGAGCCTAATTTATTTCATTATTCGTTTCATACGATCGTTAAATTTCTTCATTTCCTCCCCCAACAACGTTTTATTACTTTTATTTAATTTTTTACTTGACCTGCCTGAATATTCGTTTTGGGCTGATGTGTGGGAGGGGTGTTTCATATGTTACGGGTTAAAAACGATTTTACGTTTGTCATTCTTACTTTGCAAAGTGTTAAAAAATATTCTTTTTCAATGTCGTACTTTTCTGTTTCTTTATTCCATTCTGACTTTATAGTTTTTAATTCTATAGTTGCGGATTTGCCTGATGGTGTTTTGCTTATAATCTTTATGCCCTTTATATTATTGACACATTGATTAAATCTAACATACATATCCCTTAAAGGAAACCCAAATTCAAACTCATTATTTTCATTTATAGTGGTTTCAGTAATTAGTTGTTCCAATGTTTCAACTTCTCTTATTAGAAGAAACTTTTCTTTATTACTGTTTCTAATATTATCTTGGAATTTTTCTATAATTTTATTGTAATCAAACAATATACTGCTCTTAAAATGCAACAATATGCTGCCTACCTTACCAATCGTTATCATTCTTCTTAATTCAAATTCTGAATTAGTGAATGTTGAATAAAATGATGTCTCTATTTCATTTATAATTTCATCTTTAAAATTCTTTGTCTTAAAGTACAAGGTAATTATTTCTCTCCTACAATTAGAATCCTCTTGACATCTAATAAGCTCCGCCCTATCACGTGATACGCTAAGTATATCTCCTTTTTTTAATGTGCCCTCAAAATATTTATGTAAGCTTTTAGATAATTCCTCTTCCCTTAGGGATTTAAAAAATGATGAATTTATATTTGCTTCTTTTAATTTCCCATTTAATTGAACTAATTCCTTTTTTAAATTTTCAATATTTGACATAACCTTTATTGTTTTAATTAATTTCTATACCCGAATATACGAATCACCCATCGGGGAGCCTAATTTATTTCATTATTGTTTTATTCTCGTAAAAACGCTTACACAAATAAGTTAGCAACAAGGCTACATTTCGTCTTCGATATGATTATACATTAACTGCATCACCCAAGCGTTCTCAAACTCATACATACCACAAGTAGAGCAAGCCTCATCCATTGTGTCATAGTAGTTTATTTTACCTTCTTCATTTTTCATAAAGTCCATATTTCTAAGGTCTACTATTACATATTGTCCTTTCATTCTATTTATTTTTTATAATCTAATATTTCTTTTTCGGTTGCTTCTAACATACGAATTAACTCATCTCTTAATTCCTCTAATGTATGCCCACCGGCTGTTATTCCGTTTTTAGTATAACCGTTAACCTCTCTTTTAGAGTCATAATGTACTTCGTGGATCTGATACCAATCGTCATCCCCATCAGCTTTTTCTTGTCTCATTACTCTATGATCCCACATATTATTCTACTAATTCATTAATTTCTGTATCAAAACAGGTATTTAGACTATCCCCATACTCGTAAGCAGCGGTTAATTTTTTAAAAGACTTTATGCCACCACGGTTTATATCTACTCCGTTACTTAAATATGGAATTATTGTGTATATAATCATAACCTTTATTGTTTTAATTAATTTCTATACCCGAATATACGAAAGGTTTATTGGGGAGCCTAATTTAATCTATAATATTTTACTTTATCAAACCCACCATTACTTAAAGTCCTAGTATAATGGGTTGGCTGGTACTTATCCGTTGATTGGTGATGTTTGGAGAGTACATTCATGTAAACTCTTTCAAACACCCCATCAACCTCTTCTTCAGTGATTTTTTCCATACTAGATACTAACTAATGATAAACGGGTGCGCATTGAATTGCTTTTAATCCCCTCATAAAATCGTTTACCCCCTATTACAACATTTGAATTACGTGTTGCTAATTCACTATTAAACTCCACACTTGAAAAGTGATAATAGGGTTGTTTATTAACTAATACTTTTAATATACTTGTTCTACCCTTGATAACGGGCTGATCTACTGTTTTAATCTTCATTCCCTCTTTTACGATTGAAGATGTGTTTTCTACTGTTGGTGATTCCGAAATTTCAAAAATGTTTATCATAACCTTTATTGTTTTAATTAATTATTATACTTGAATATACGAACAATATGCTGCTAATCCAATATTTGTTGCAATAACAGCATACAAAATCTTTAATTTAATGTTTTAACTAAATGTAACCCATTCACCTTCTAAAGTGAATACTCTTCCATATTCTTCAAAATCGGAGCTTTCTAAACCACTTATCGAAGCCACAACCTCTGCTTTACTTAATACTTCACCTCTATCTCTATGATAAGCTACTGTTATACCCCTTCTAGGACTATTAAATGAATGTCCACCTTCAATTGATACTTGTTCCCCTAAAATACTGATATCACCTAGGTTAATTAATGATTGAACTTTTTCTCTATTAGTATAGTGTTCTTTTAAAGTAACACCTACACCATCTTCACTACCATCATTGTGACAGTAAATTGAACTTACCGTTTTATCTTGATTTTCAATTGCAATTCTTGACCTTTTTTTATAACCCTAAAATTTTTCTTAGGATCAATTTGGGCGTGCTTAATACCCACTATATCACCTAATCTAATAGATTCTTTAGTCCTCTGTGCTAATTGATTTTTTTTAATTTCAACCTTATTTTTAATCTGATTAAACTCATCTGGGTTTGAATTTATAATGAATTCTAACACTTCGTTTAAATTTAACATAACCTTTGTTGTTTTAATTGATTCCTATACCCCAATATACGAAAGGTTTCCGAGATAACCAAATGGGTATTAAGGGGATGACGCATGTGGGGATCATTACTATTCCAGTCACAACCCTATTTAACATTTATCTACATTTCTTTGCAATCTATAACACATTTACACCTATAATATGTGGCTGTCTATAACTCATGGTCATCTACAATATAAGGCCATCTATAATATGTGGCTGTCTACAACTTTATTGTATTATGTTCCAACTTCCATATATTTTTTTGTGAATAATAAAAATGCTCACGTGTGGGGGAGGGGGATAATGCAAGGGTGTGTATATACTTTTAGAGGTTTTAGAAATTGGTTGGAATCGATGTGGGAGGGTTAGCGTCTCCACCAACCCACCCCACATATTATTCCCACTTTGGTCACATACCCCATATGCTTTAAATATAGAATAACATATATTCATCTATCAACCCACACTTTAACAGTGTTGGTCACATTTACACATAAAAATAAACATCCATTAATCTCAACACCCAATCATCTACATAATACGGGGCCATATACAACTAATAATCGAGGTTTGATATATCTCTTATAGGTACCACATTATCATCAATTGGTTTGGGTTTAACACGTTGTATTTTTAATGTTTTCCTCCACTCCATAATTTGGTTAATACGTTGTTTTGCACTTGATTTACTCATGATTTATTTATTTGATTTATTTGATTTATTTTTCTTCCCACACATATATTTCTCATCCCCGTCACTGGAATTTTATTTATATATCTCCTCTATGTTTGTTTTTGTTTTCCTCGTTTTGGTTTATATTCAGATACACCAGTATCCAATATTTTTTGACTATTATTTTCTGCTAGTATTTTTCTATACATTAATGACTCCATTTCGCATCCCCAATAACTTTGCTTTTTATACATCTTCTATTATTTTAGCATCCTCTATTACCTCACATATAAGAAATTTACTACCCATTTGCAACACATGGTTACAATTTTTCTCATGCACATACAAACCTAACACTTGTTGGTTTACACTTCCATCTTTATTTGCAAAATTATGAGTTGATATTTCCTCAATTATTTTGTATGCTTTACCCTCCTTGTACATTATGTTATAGTTCATGTTTGTCTAAAAATTTTCATTTAAATCATTATCAATTTCTAAACCATCCTCCCCATAATATTCATCTAATAATTCTTCATCACTACATAAACATGCATCACATATGGGTCTCATAACCTGAGTGTTTAATAATTCATCATACACCAATAATTCTGCCTCTATCGCGGGATCTAAATCAATAAAAGCCCAATTCGACTCCATTCCCCACACTTTGCTTCTCCCCAATTTATTTATCTTATCCTCCATAAATTCAAGGATAGGTATATACGGATTAGATGATGGTGGGTTGTTAGTTAAGCATCCACACCACCCACAATTGTTGGTATTTTTTGATTTATTTTCCTCCATATTTTATAATAATAAATGTTTATTTTCCAAATACATCCAAAATCTTTCAAGCCATAGGTTGATTTTTACTCCTTCTACTTCATCTTCTCCTAACATGCCATTGAGTTTTCTGCTAGCAGTATATGCTATACCCATATCGATGCAGTCTCGAGCTTTATCCTTATCACCTAATTTAAAAAAATGTTTTGCTTGGGACAAACAGTGATGTAATATTTGTTTTTCTATTTTTGCCATAATTTTATTTTGTCTGTATTTATTTGAACTAAGTTATTATTCATTTTTACTAAAATATTACCGTTGAAATGAATGCCAAAGCATTTCTTTTTAATTCCCTCGAAGTTAACCCAATCTCCTTTCTTTACCATTACAATTTATATTTTTGCTTGTAAACGTTGATTAAAGAATTCCCAACTCCTAATTCTAACACTTCAGCTGTATCCGGTATCCCTACTAACTTTAGGGAGGTTATGATATAGTCTATATTTTCATTAAAAATTTTCATTTTTATTTTAGAGTTAACACGATTGGAATTTTTATATACTAAAACTACTACTTGGTTATTGTATGGTTTCTTTTTTTCAACCAATACCTTAGGATGTTTGTACCCCTTAGGTGGTGTATATTCTGTTTTATATGGACCATTAGGTACTTTATGTTTATTATAATACCATTTTGATACTCCCCCTATTTCAGGTTTTGAAGGAACTTCACACATAATCTGGGTGTACTTTATTAATGGTGATTTCTCTTCTATTGGTCTGCCTTTATTCATAACCTTTATTGTTTTAATTAATTATTATACTTGAATATATGAAAAGTAAATGTGGTAGCCCAATTTGTTAGCGGATGTATTGTTTTTTAAGGTTGTGTGGGGTACCCATCGTTGTAAAAAATTTAAATATTAAGTTCTTGATAGCTTACCTTTTTCCCAAGCAATTTAACCTCTATAAACCAGTCAACATTATTACTTTTTAAAAATTTATTCCATTCTTTTTCTTTTTGCTTATAAACCGCTTTTGTTAAGTGTTTATGCCAATTTTCAAAATTCATTATATTAAACCGGTGTTCATTAATAACTATATTTTTACTATTTGCCTCACTTAACAAAAACTTCATATACAAGTCTTTTATATTAGCTTTATCGCATTCCCAAACATTGCTAACTTCTACCATATCCCATTGTTTATCGTGTATTTGTGTAATGTATATCATAATTTAAACTTTTAACAACAACGTACAAAGAAAATAAACTACTATTCGCTTTCCGTTGTTCATTGTTTATTTGTGGGTTGTCGGTATTTCCGACATACCTCTATTTTTTTTAATCGTTTACTTTACTTGTACAAATCCGTTGGCAGTAATAACTACTAAGAGTACCATTTACCAATTTTCTCAAATTCTTCTACTACATCTTTACAATCTAATTGTTCTAATAAATCACAAAGCAATCCGTCAGCTATACAATGGCTTTTTGCATAATCCCTCTGTCCTTGTCTTTCTTTTAGTTCACTAATTACTGCTTTTTTAAAATCTAATTGTTTTTTGGTAAGTGCCATTTTATTAATATTTGTTTTTAATTTATCCGTTACTACTGCCAACATCTTTTAAAGAAAAAAACTAATTTATCCTTTTTAATAAACCAATTCTAACAAGTGGGTTATTGTTTTGGCTTTCAACTAATCTTTTACGATAATCTTGTAAACTTTCGTTTTTCTTTGGCACTTTTATTAATTTTCCCATTTTTTACTTATTGTTTTAATTTATTCGTTTCTTTCCTTAAAAGGGTACGTTGTATTTAATGCTAATCTTTAGGCACATTAGCACAAACAGTTCCTTCTTCTTGGTGTGTTTGGTTAACAAGTGGATTGCCTCTTACGCTTAAATTAAATGGCTCAACATAACCTTCTTTAGCAAAATACCATTTACCTTCATACTTAAATTCAAAACCGCTATCACGCATACAGATAGCCATTTCTTCACCATCACTTGTCTTTAATACAACAGATTTAAATACTTCTTCAAGTTGCATTATGTTTTTTTCGTTTACTGTAATTTTCATTTCATTTATAATTTATAGTTAATAACCCGCACTAAAATACAACACCGTACAAAATTAATTGCTTGGTTTTGGTTTACTTGCGAACGTCCTCGCATCCTTTAACTTTATTTTTTATTTATTGGTTTTAGTGTTTTTTTTATCGCAACAAATCTTGTACGCGCACGTTGTAACAAATTATTTTTTATTAGGTTACTTTTCTGTTTGCAAATTATCGTAATTTCATTCCTCTTTTTCTTGGTCTGTTTGCAAAAAATCACTTGTAACAACAACGTATAAATCATTATTACTGCTTAATGGGTTTCTAGAATAAAATTCATCTTTAAAATCTACTGGTCTCATAATTAAGTTTTAGTTTATTTATCCGTAACAATGTTTATACGCATAAGTTGTAGTGCATTAAAACGACACCACAACAACGTGTATAGGTAATTATTGCCCTTGCTTCACTATCTTATAACCAAGTTCGTGCAAATCTTCAAGCAAACGAATAGTCATAGTTGTTTTAGGTGTTTTCTCAAAAAACTCATAACCTCGCTCTTTTATTATGTGCAGTAATATGTTTTGCTCTTCAGCATTTGCACCTCCAAATAATTGTTCTATCTCTTTCATAATTTATTTTATTTTAATTAAATCGGGCAAAAACTACCCATACATAAACCGTTAGCAGTAATATTAAATATCAATTGATTTAATTAATCCTTCCAGTTTTTCACGTGCGCCATCCCTAATGCTATGATAACCCCCAAGTTTGTTTTTACATATATCCATTGTGTTAATTAATGCATTTATCATTTGTGCTTTATCAGCCATACTAATGCTAACAACGTGTATATCACATTGCTGTTCTGTTTCTAGGTCTTTACTTTTATCCATTTTATTTAGTTTATTACTTATTAAAAATTATTGTTTATCTACTCGCAACGCTACATACACAAATACGTTATATGCAATGCTAAATGTTTAATTGCTCTACTCGCCACGTTCGGTTTTTATGGTCTATCCATAGGCTTCTGCAATTTAATTGGTTTATTCTATCGCCGTAAATGTTTGTTACAAATCTAAAACCTCTCTTTTGTGCTTCTTCAGCGTCAATGCTTATAAATAATTGTCTGTACTTATCACGCACTTCAAATAACAACGTATAAAAAAAATTGCTACTTTCTCCATTTTTATAATCTAATTCTTTAAACATAATTTATGATTTTATTTATTAATTTCACTATAATTAAACGCAACATTTCTTATACAATGCGTTGTAAACCATATTATTGTTTAGTTCCATCCATTAAATTACAAGCCTCGCATTGTCTTTGGCAAGTGCTTTCATAATGTGGGTTCTTGTGGTCATAACAATAAAACGATTCAACAACACCGTATATAAAGCATTTTTTCTTTACTTTCTTTTTACTAAACAACCTACTAATCAAACTCATTTTTTATCTATTAATTAGTTTTGTTGCTTAATTCAAGGTCGCAACGTACCTTATACAATTCGTTGGTAGTTATTTTTTATTTATAGATAATTAAAGATTATTATTAATAATAAAAAGCCTATTAATAGTAAAAAAGTAAATTTAATATCAAAAAAACAAATGCCAACATCTTTTATAACAAATTGCTTTTTATTTACTTTTTTACTAAATTGTTTATATTCTATCATTTATGTTATATTTATTTACTAATTATTAATTTACGCAAAATGCAATAAAAGGGTACGTTGTAAGTAATATTATTTACTATCTTTTTGCTGCACTTGTAGAGCTACTGCTTAACGCGCCTATACCTAATATAAATCCGAAGTCATACCAACCTCCGTTATTATTTACAGCATATATTGCTATATCGCTACTAAACAAACTACCTATCCATGCAAATGGTGCAATCATTCCGTGCCAAAGTCCTCCCCAAAATCCATAAGGAGCAACTGTGGTACACGCTTCTATATTAGAGACATCGGCACATCCCGTAAATAAGACTACAACCAACAACGTGTATAAAAAATACTTACTAATTCTGTTTAAATTTACTTTTTTCATCTTTACTTATTTTAATTATTAATATTAAATTCTATTTATTTTTACTCGTACATTTTATACACAAATACGTTGGCAGTCATTATTGTAAAAAGGCCACATATATTACGGCCTATATCGTGTCTAAATGATAACTAATTATTCTTTCTTTTATTTCTTTGTCAGACAATTCTTTTATGGATTGACAATTAAATATGTATTTTTTATTATCAAATAAATCAATTAAATTATATTCTGCTGAATAAGTATAACTACCGTGATTAACAAAAATTCTAAAATTTTCATTATCATTATTGTGTTTTACTACTAGATTATTTATCATTTTTTTTTAATATATACTTATTTAAAATAGCTTTTAATTTTAATTTTTTTATTCATTTTATTTACCGCAATGCATTTCACAAAGACCATGTTTATTTTCAAATATAACTCCTTTATTTGTTTTATTACAATCGTGTTCCACTATACAAGCAAACATATTAGTAGCTTCATTAGAAGCTCCTTGGTTTATCTTATTCCAAGGATGTTTAAATAACTCAATTTGGTTTTTACAATTACAACAGCATTCACCACTATGCCATCCTTTATCACATTTTATCATTAGTTCTGGTTTTGTTTTTTATCAAAAATATTTAGCATATCTATTAAGTAGTAGATGGTCATAATTAAAAAATACACCCAAAATATAGGGTTGGTTAAAATAAAAAACTTATCTCCGTTTGTGTTCATATATTATGTATTTTAATTTTAAATAAAATTAATGGGGTTTTATAAAATAACTGCAACCAACAGCGTGTATAATTTATTAACAAATTTACTAAATTAACATCAATCTACCAAATCTATTTTTATAGTGTACTTTTATTAATCACATAGTTAACAAACTATACACGCATAAGTTATATGCAATTAATCGGTGGTCTGTGTTATTTTAACACCTCCTTGTATGCTGCCAAACGCACACCCTGCAAATAATAACCAATTCCATCCATATTCAAATGTTCCGTTTATAAAATCAACAATATGTAATGCTAATCCTATTCCGCATACAAGAAGTAGCGTCATTCCCCAAATAAAAGTTCTTGTTTCTTTAGTCATTTTTATAAGTTTTATTTATTAATTAATATTTGTTTCTATTTATACGCTACTAGGCATACACAATGCTTTGTAAAAAATTAAACCTTACTTACTGTTTTTTTAATAAAGTAATCGTATTGTCCTTTTAATTCTATTAATTCTTTAGAGGCTTGTCTTCTGCAAGCTTTCCTATAAGCTGGGTTTTCTTGCTCCCACCATTTAAATCCTGTAAATCCTTTCATCTGTTTAAAATTTCACAACAACGCACAAAGAAAATAAACTACTTATCGCTTTCCGTTGTTTAGTTATTATTAATTTACGTTCTAATAAGTATAATCTAAATTTATATTTTATTTTATAAATCATCGTTTACGTTTTTTATATATTCCTTAAAAGGTACTTTAACTACAATATTTAATAAAGTTATCCAGCAACCCTTTTATATTATCTGCACCAACGGGGTTTGCGGAGTGTATAAATATCCTGGGTAATTTTTTCTGGTTGTCCATGCAATAATCTACTAACCATTGGGCACAATCCATTCCTGTTTTTTCCTTGTAACTCTCACCACGCCATTCTTGAAATTTTTTACTTTCATCATAATCTTCCCAAAAATATTCAGGTGTATAATGCTCATCCGCTAAATCGTGGTCGAAAGAAATAGCATCAGGTAACCCAAATATTCCAATCCATTTTACAAACTGTTCATAATTCAAAACCCAATTTATATTATAATCTCCACCATCCGCATCTGTTGGTACTTTACCTTCTTCATTTATAAAAGGGTTTCTAATATCGTCTAACCAAAGTAAGTTCTTCATTTATTCTTTTTTTTATATTTAAATTAATTGTATATTATTTTTCAATACTTTTAATGTGGGTACAGCGTCCATCTTTTGCTCTAATAGCTCCAAAGCAGTTACAACTATATTTAATTGAACCATCTAATTGAGTTGATTCCTTAGTTAGATATTCTTTATCCCCTTTAGATGAAATAAATCTATGGGTTATTACTTCAATTTTAAATTTTGCTTTTGGTTTAGGTTTATCCCATATGATATCCTTTAAGTTGGTTTTTGGGTGAACTTCAACCCAACCTGGCATTAAATAATGCTTGCCACCTATGTTGGTTAACATTGGAGGATTGAAACCATTAATATGTTTATATGTAAATCTTTTGACATAATGTACCGGACCAAATCCATCACTTACACTTAAACTTCCTTCAGAGTGTACTATACGAGTTCTAAAATTTCTATGCTTATTTAGAGTACTAATTTCCCAAAGTGCCATTATTTGTAATCTTGAAGTTGAATTTCTGAATATTTAATTGCCTGAGCCTCAGTGAGACCTAGGTTCATTCCAATTCCAAACCAGTATTCTAAAATTTCTTGTTGATTTAATAACATAACCTTTATTGTTTTAATTGATTAACATGCCGGAATATACGAAGTAAAATTTACATATACAAGCCTTTCATTATTTATTTTTTAAAAATTAATTCTCCTTTTCTTCTTGATATAGTCTGATATCCAGGTATTGTTTTCAGTTGATGGAGAATGTATGCTTTATATAAATTAGATTTTTGAATTTTTTCTCCTTGTTTTTCTGTAGCTTCTATATAAAGTACATTAGGATCCTCAGATAATATAAAATCTTTTATAACGGAGATTACAGTTGATAAAATAGTTAATAAAGTTTTTATATCACTTTGAGCAAATTGGACCTCATCTCCACTTACATCATAACCCACATTGTAAGTTTTATCCAAGTCTTGAAGATACCTTGGTAAATAGAATTGTTTTGATATTAAATCCGGATCAAAATTATCAAATTCTACTACAACTCTCTCATTAAATCCCCCAATATTTACTGTAAATCCATACTTAGTAGGGCTTACCTGTTTCCAATCTAAGGGTGGAATATTTGATTCCCCTATTTCTTTAATTAGAATTTCATTTAAAAGAGGAACCATTAAAGTTGACATTTTACTCATAACATATACAGTTTTAGTTGATTAATGTACAGGAATATATGAAACACATCCCATGTAAAAAATAACCCCATATCTTTAGAATATGGGGTTTAAGAAATGCAAATCAAGAGATAGGGCGTAACAAAACACACCTAGTTTGTTGTGTTTATGAAGGTAAATAAGATCACTATCATTCATCTGTTTTAAGAGACTTTGAATAACCCTTTCTTCTTTATCTTCCTTGACCATTATAGCCTTTTTCATAATTTTTACTTTTTTTTGTTTTTGAAGTTTTGCTTTTTGAATGAACTCCTTTTCTTTTAACACTACCCTTAGGTGTAACAGTATTTACAATAGTTTTTGCCATATTTTTTTTTGTAATAAATATGGGTTAAAACCAATCTCTACCCTTTATTTTTAAAGATGGTGATAATATTTTGAATTTTAGTACATCTTTCATAATCCTCGTAGTTCTCCATTATCTTTAGATTTTGCATTAATGTCTCAGGTATATCTTGGGGGTCAACACATATATCAAAATTCATCTTCGAATCCTTAGTATGAATGGATAATATAGGGATAGTTTTTTTCCTATTTCTATAATGCAATAAAACCTCATCCACAATTAAATTATGGAGGTTTTTATCATTTTCCATAAATAACATTTCCATTTCCTTTTCAGTTTCAATCTTCCACTTATGTTTAAATTTCATATTAAAAATTTTTTAAAAAATTATCATTAATTTTCTTACCCCGTAATATATGAAATTTATCCTGGATATCCAACAATTTACTGGCAAGTTTTTTTAAAGTTTTGGATTTTTGTTTATCGTAGTCTTTAATTATTTTATTGTGGTTTTTATTCTTCATTACATTCGACTAATATATTGGTTAGTACTATCTTCGTCATCATCCCCCAATCCTAATTCCTTTAAACGTTGTAAGTGATATTCATCCATTTCAAAATTAACAGCGTCTGTAGTATTATTTAAAGGTGTGTGGGATTCTATTTGTTTTTCATCAATAGCGTTAAAAACATCCCCAACATATAAAAAGTAATGGTTATAACATAGTAATTCAATATTATTCTGGTTATAGTTATTCCCGTTTTTATCTTTAAAGTGTAATAAAAGTGGAACTCTATAATCTAATACTCTACGTTCACTGAATTTGCATATTGAACATTCTTCTTCCAGATATCCTTCTTCAATTAAACGATATTTGATTTTAGAGGGATTAAAATGTGAAGGAGATATCTTACCTTCTATTATATCTAATAACGCAGGATCTTTCTTACCATTATTTAAAAACTTAGGTATGCCTTTTCCACTTTGGTTTTTATGTTGGTCAAATAGATTTTCATAACCCTCCTTAGTAGCTTCATAATTTTTAGCATGTCTTTTATAATGTTGATATGAAACATGAAGGTAGCGGGCGCTAGCCATATTAGATTTTGTTTTAGCCATTGCTGCTAAAATTTGAGTCTTACTTAAAGGTTTGGGTTGTGGCATATTTATTCTTCCTCTTCAATCCCAAATGTAATTTCATATCTCCCTTCGGGGTTAAAGTGGGTTTGGTATGTTTCTTCTTCCATTATTTCTGTTTCAACCCATGTATCTTCACCTGACCCCTTCATTATAGAAACTCCACGTTTAGTATTTACAGTTGAACAATTTACACAAAAGTTATACCCATATTTAGTTAATCTAAGTTCGGGCATATCTCCTTTACATTTTATACATTTTATTTGTTTCATATTTGTTTTAGAGTTTTTAATAAATATAAAAAATAGGTTTTTTTAGGTTAGTTTTTTTACAATATTAATAAAATGTTTTGCTATTGTTAAATAGTTGTAGGTATTTAAAACATATTGCTGGCTTTGGGATAAATATTTTTCTTTATCAGTATTGATTAGCAAATCTAAGGATTTATTAAAGGAATTTATATTAGAAAATAAATAATCGGATAGATCCACAGTATTTAAAATATCCCTATATGAGGGGGTATTACTAGCTATACAAGGAATTCCTAGGGTAATAGCTAATGTTAATTTATTGGGGGATTTAATAAAGGTGTTGATATTATAATCTAAAGGAGAATGGGACAAAATACACCCATCAAATTTTTTAATATCCCCCATAAATGTAGAGGAATTAAAAGGGATGATTGGGAAGTTAGTGTTTAGTTTGGGGTCTGTAATTAAAGTGAATGACATCAACCCCTTATCAACATATGTTTTTATAATATGTTCATATCTCTGTATGCTTTTATAATAAGATTCAGGATAACCAAACCAACATATTTGGGGAGTATTATTTTTCTGTAAGGGGGTATGGGATGAAATTAAGGCATAATCAATAGAGTCATTTAAAACTTCAACGGGGGTGTCTATTACAGATTCTATAAATAACTTATGCATTAGAGTAGGACACAAAATACAATCTGCAATTTTAGACCAATTTTGTAGTAAAAGATCTCCCCCAGGGTATACATCATTAAAAATTGTGATGATTTTAACCCCTTTAGATTTACAATCGGTTAGAAAGGAATTTAGTTCTAGAGAAGTAGGATCAAACCCCCCATTGGAAAATATAACATCCGGGTACGATGTTAAATCTTCTACAAATACACATTCAAAATCTAATTGGGAACTTGCTTTTACTATACTTGAAAATGTAATTCTATAAACTGCCTCATTTATATCCTTATTACATAAAATTCCTATTACCATGTTTTTATTTTTTTACCCATAACATTATATCATCATATCTCCCTTTAATCCCTCTTAAATCTATTATCTCAGAATCAAAATTTTTGGAGACTTCTTCCTTTAAGATATAGGCATTTTCAATATAGCTATGAAGGGTATTCTTATCAGTATTGTAATTTTTTAAATTATATTGATCTAATAAAGTCATTTGTTTATTGTTATTAATTTATTGTTATACTTTGTATTTTTGCCTACCTTTAGATTCAATTCTGTCATATAAATCATTTTGTTGAATTTGACGGTTTAAATCCTTAAGGTGTAATATACAATACAATTCTTCCTTTGGGAGGGTTGAATATGATTTAAATCCTACAATTCTACTATGGAGTAATCCTTCCCATTTAATGTTTGAGAGGTTTTTATATAACCTCATCTGATAATCTGGGAAGTTTACCCACCCCCTTTCGTTTATATTCCAACCCCATTTAGTTATATACTCTGAGGTTAAATCTGAGACGGTATTTATTCTAGGACAGTAAAACAATTCAATATCTGGGTTGGTAGTTAATAGTTGAGGGAGGAATTCTATAAATTCCTTGCTTACTATTTCATCCGCATCTAATTGAAAAATATAATCCCCACTACATTCACTATTAAGATAATTTTTCTGGGTATGGTCCCCATCAAATTTTCTATAATTTAAATGGATTTCATTTTTATATTTTAGGAGTAATTCCACAGTTAATTCTTCTTCAGAAAAATCGTCTACCACCACAATTTCATCTTGTTTCCTTTTATTTTTTATAAGAAAGGGAAGGAGTTTTTCGATATATTTTCCTTCATTATGTGTAAGTATTGCATAACTTATTTTCATATTATTTATTCTGGTATTACCCTGATATATGAAAGTGCTTCTATGAAATCACGTTCTTCGAAATGTCTTATTGTAGACATATCTGCTCTATATTTTTTACCTTTGTATTTATCTTTCTCCTCCTCCGATACTAGAATTGCCTTAGCAGCACCCCACATCCAATTATCTCTTCCGGTTCCATCTGCAAATATTATACCTTTATCTTCTACATTAATAGTAGAAGGCATCCAAACCTTACCTGTTTCTTCTTCTTCATCAAGCAATGCTTTATAAAGTTCAGGTAAAACTTCCATCTGTTCTTTAAAAAATTCACTTCCTTGTTTCATTAAAGAATTAGAAATAAAACCACACCCATAACACATCTCTAAAGTAATGTCTTTAGTTACTTCTTGAGTATAACATGCATCGGAACTGCATCTTGAGCACTCTTTTAATTCGTCAAAATTCATATTATTTTATTTTTTTAATTTGGGTAATATTAATTCTACTTGTTTTGGAAATTCAGGAATATTTTTATCAAAAATACTCTCAACTAATTCTTTCATTTTCTCGTAACTAAAATTATTACGTACGTGGGACCCTTGACGCATTCCCATAGTTTTGTATTTTTGGTAATTATTAAAAACATCCTTTAACGATGTACCAATATGACCACTGTCAGGTTTAAACCATTTTGCTTCTTTAATTAACCAATCATTAGCGGCGCTATCATGGACATTCTCCAAAACTCCAGGAATTAAATATGTAAAACTTGGATGTAAAAAATCTAATTGACCTGAAAATGCTGAGGCTATTATAGGTTTGTTTGATAACCCGAATTCTAATAGTGGTCGTCCAAATCCTTCACCTTTAGTAAAACTTACCATAGATTTTACCTTAGGGTGGTTATATAATTCATTCATTTCACTGTCATTAAACTCCCCATTCAAAACATAGATATTAGGTAAAGTATGGGATTTAACCGTTTTTCTTATTTGTTTTATACGTTTTAAAATTTCATCTCGGCTTATATAAGAAGCAACTCCTACAGAAGTTTTTAATATTAAAGCGGGGGTGTTTTTTTTATTTTTAAATGTTTCATAAAAGGATTTTACTAATACCGAAACATTTTTTCTATCATGCCCAAAACTACCTTGCATCCAATGTCCTACAAACAAATAACAAAACTTTTCAGGGATTGTATCTAAATTGATATTAGTGACTTCTGTAGGTTTTAAAGTTTTATAGATGTCTAGATTTGCACCTTCAAATACTACTTCAACATGTTTATTTAATTTGATTTCTCCTAATGTTCGGTTTGATTTTTGGTCTTTTTTAGCATACGATACCTCTTGTAATATCTTTTTAGAAAAATTAGAAGATACCAAATTCATATCCATTTTATTCATCCCTTCTATCCACTCATGCTTACATATGGTAGCTTCTATACCTGCGGTGCAACCTATATTATATTTTCCTATAGGTTGGAATTCATTTGGAATTGTGATTTGCATCCAAATTTCGGGTTGTGACACCAATTGATTTTCAGGGAGTAAGTGTTGAAGTAAAAATTGCCATTCTTTATGGTCATCACAAAACCCCCAAGAAGTAGAACCCCACCTTTGAGCCATTAATTTAACATCATATTTATCTGTTTCTATAATGGCTTTTATTATGTCTCGTGATCGGGCACCATACCCACTATAGGTATCCATCGGTGAGGAAATTACAAATGTTGGTTTACTCATTAGTATATTATATTATGTTTTAAAAATTTACCTTTATAATCGTTGGCATTTATTATTTCATATTTTTCTCTGGGTTCCCATGTTGAAAATAATTCATCAAACGCCCCCATAACTCTATTAGCCTGATGCTTAGAATTAAAACCTGCTTCTTCACTTAAAGCCCATTCTCTGCCTTTTAATCCTCTTGCTTTACGTTCTTCAGGATCTAAATCATATATTGCTTTAATTTGTTTAGAAGCGTCTTCCCATTCACATCTATCGTCAAAAATATAAGGTGTTTGAGATGAACCTTGGATAGATCTAGATGTTGGGTAAACGGGAAATGCCCATTCTCCATGTTCTTTATAAGTTCCTCTATGGTTAGATGGGATTTCAGGTGAAGGGGTAAACCATTCCCCGTTTGAATCTACAAATCTCATTTGATCTTGCATACCTCCTGTAACATTAGCTATTATGGGGGTTCCAGATAACATAGCTTCAGTTAAAGTTAAACCCCAACCCTCATTAGAAGTAAGTAATATCTGTACGTCTGCTATATTATATAAATAATTTAGTTGTGTTTGGTGGTATTTTTGAGTAGAAAATACAATTGTATCTTCATATTCTTCATCAAAAAAATATTCTTTAACCACTTCTAAATCTGTCCCGTGGTCTGATGTCAATTCAGTATGTAGTACCATTCTACATTTTAAAGCCTCTTCCTTAGGTAAACTATCTAAAAAATGTCTAAAGGCTAACATTGCATCCGGGATTTGTTTTCTTCTAATATTTCTTGAGTTGAAAAACAGTACAAATTTGGGATCAAACCCACCAAATAATATCTTTTTAAATTGAACAAAACCCTGGTCTGTTTTAGATACAGGTTTGTATACATCCTCATTTAGACCATGGGGTATGTATTTAAAAATTTTATTTTTACCCTTATCACCTAAAACAATTTTATTAATGTTTACAGTTTGTTTTGATATTCCCATTAATAAATCACAAGCCTCATAGTAAGGTTGGTTGTACATTGGAGCAGGATAATCGTCCCAAATGTTTAGATAGGTAATAGGAATTTTACGACGTATTTCATGTTCCATATTGAAAATCCAAGTAAAATATCTAGGATCTGTAATTAACATGATGGCATCAGGTTTTTCTGATGCTATTATTTGTCGTAATGTATCGGGGTTGCCATATCCATCTTGTGGGTATAAAAATAGAGAAGAATCATCAATCTCCATTAAAGTATTAGTACTTTGACTTAAGTCTAATTTTTTCCCTTTTTCAGGATGATTAATGGCTCCTGCCATTTGCACCCAATTAAAGTGGTGTGATGTATGAGTTACAATTTCTTTGGCAATAGTTGCAACACCAGAATGTACTCTAAGGTCATCACATAAGAGGAGTATTTTTTTCCTTTCTTTTTGTGGAAGATGTTTAAAACTTTTATTCATATAATAACTTTTTATTAATATAATAAATTTCTATTCCGAGGCCAAATTATGGTTTGTTATTTTTCTCCTAAATTCCTCATCTTTCATATAAAGTTCAATAGCACGTTCAGATAGTTTTTGAAATGAGAATTTCCTTTTGATACACTCAATTTTAAATTCTTCCCATAGATTCCCATCTATTTTTACACTTGTTAATTTTTGATTACTCATAGTTTGTATATTTGTATGTTTGTATTGTTTAATATAAATATATATAAATTATTCAAAACATATCCCTTCACCACAATTCTCCTTATCTAATTTAAATGGACAGAAACCACAATTCCATTTGCTGGCGTTTTTAGGGTAGTCTATGTTTTTAATTTCCCCAGTTGAATTAAAACAGGTGGTTATGAAATGGTTTATAGCATTTTTAGCTTTATTTAATTTAATTTTACCACTAGGGGGAACAAAAATTTGAACTCTGTATGATTGGTGTGGTGACATTAATTTCTCATCATCCCAATCCAATACTTTACGTTTAACTATAAAAAATTCTATTTCTATGTTTTCTAACGGGATATTGTATTGTTCAGAGAAAAATTGCTTATATAAAAGTAATTGATATTGTTTATCTTCATTTTTTTTATCTTGATCCCTCCACCCCCTAGTGCTTGTTTTAATGTCAATTATTTTAAAGGTGTTTGTAGGTTCATGGTATAACACAATATCTAAGTATCCGGTGTATAGTACGTTATTATATCCCTTATTTGGTGCTATTACTAATGGGAGTTCACAACCCACTAAATAAGTACCTTTTTTTGTGAAATAAGAACTACGTTTTTTCTTAAACCAATTTAGAATACCTACCCCATCTTCAAAAAACTCCCTCATTTCAATTGCTGATGAGAAGTGTTCGTTTTTATTTGATTTATATTGTTTTTGGTATTCTTCTATAAAGGTTTTTTGGAAAGTGTCTTCCATATCAATTTCCCTATCTGCGGCGGCAAATGATGTTTCGTACGCTACATTTAGATAATTTTGCATTACTTCATGTATAGAGGTCCCAAAAACAGTATGTATTGAAGATGTGAATCGTTTAATTCTTTCTTTATACTGAAGTTTCCATCTGTGGGGGCAATTCCTAAAAATTGACATCTGAGAATGGGATACATTCTTTTGGTAAGCATAATTCACCAGTGAGGGTGGATTATTTCTTATTTCTTTTACTATTTTTGGGATCTTTTTCATTCAAATTATTTACGCCATTTATCTCTACCAACTAACAAACCTATTATTCCATAATTTGCTATATCTATAAATGTATCTTCCATCCCTTCACCCTCAACAAAACTTTTTCCATTAACTAATAAATTTTTTAAACGTGATATTTTATCCGTTAATCTAATACACAACCCAGTTAGTGAAAACTTCTTGTCATTGCTATTATTAACGATATCTCCGCCCAAAGCAATATTATTAAGTCCATAATCTAAGTGTTTTCTAGCAAATAACTCGTATTGTTCATGTTGTATTTGTTTAAACTCATTGGATAGTGCCCCGTATTCGTTTTCAAATATTTGTACTGCATTTTGGGGTACTTCACCTCTCATATTTGTAGGGTGAGTAAGATTTTCCCAATATTTTTTCCCTATGGGGAATTGGTTATGAGGTAATTTATTTTCCACATTCTCGAAATGTTTTGTTACAGCGCTACCCATTTATTTGTGTAAATTTTAAAAATTGAATTTTTAGTTTTTCTATTCTCTCATCAGCATCAATCAACATCCTAAGTGTCTCTTCAGCATTTTTATAAAAATCTTCGGTTGAATGATCACCAATTCCTGCTGCCTTATTTCCTAATAAATCAAAGGATAGCATGGCTTTTGCTCTATCTGCTTCTGCAGAAGTTAATAACATTTTGTATAATAATGGGTTCATTTTATAATTTTTTTAATTTCTTTATTATCTAATCCTCTATTTGTTAATATACGAACAATATGTTCATTATCCAAAAAATATAAATATTCTTTTACTTCTCTTATAGATAGTTTAAAATGGTCCTTTAAGTGTATTAATAATTCATTATTTCTTTCTTTAACTTTAGATTTAATGTATTTACTCCATTTATTATTTTTAGGAATAAATTCGACATATACTGAGTATATTTCTTTTTTGTTTTGGGGAGGTATAACTTGTACCTCGTTCACCAATTCTAAAAAATCTTCATTCTGACTTAGAAATCTATGAACCATATAACTATTCCAAGTCTCCCAATCTGATTCTGAAAATGAATCAGTGGGAGATTTGGTAGTATTAATTTGTTTTAGCCAATCAAATACAGTTTTCATTCTAACACAACTCTTCTTTAAGTTCCTCTCTTAAATCTTTTGGGACCGAGTCTTTTAAGATTTTTTTTGTTACAGGATCAAAAAACACAGGGATAGGAAGAAGAGCATCCTCATCTGTTCCGGTAATAAATTTGGATACTTTACGTAAAATTACTCCTTGTACAAATACACTCCCTCCATCAGAGTTTTTAACTTCGGTAGTGTTTTTCAAATCAATTGGTGGCATTTGTGCCGATTGTGGGTTTTGCATATTATTTGTTGTTTATTAAATTTTGGATTAAGGACAGGGCATTTATTTCTTTATCTATACGGAAATTTGCTTTATATTGGTGGTCGTTTATTAACATAGCAACAGTACCCCCTCTATTTGGTAAATATTCTTCAGACCTTTCATATAGTGATTTAAATAATTCTTCATAATCATTAATATTAGAATCGGCAATAATTTGTCTTATAACTTTAAATTGTGGTTTTGGTTTTGCCAATTCCGTTAAAACATCGTATATATAACTTGAAGAAATAATTAAATCATCATCCAATATTAATACTCCATCTATAGAACTAGATTGTATGGTATTTATCATCTTCCTAATATCAGGATATGTTTTATTTACGATTTTAGCTATATCTATTAAGTCATAGCTTATTTTCTCTTTATCACATATTCCTGCTATATGAACCGCAACTTCTTTTTTAGTTGGGGGTTCTACTTTAAAAGTTTGACATCTAGATTGGATTGGATCAATAATACGTTCAATATAATTGCAAGTTAAAATAAATCTAGTACTACGTGAAAAGGTTTCAATCACATTCCTTAAAGATGCTTGTGCATTTATTGTTAAATAATCCGCTTCATCCAAAATAACCACTTTAAGAGGTTTAAATGATGCCATTGAAGCAAACCCTGATACTTTATCCCTAATAGTTTCAATACCTCTTTCATCTGAGGCATTTATGTATAGGGATTCGCAATCAAGATTGTTTACTATAATTTTAGCTAGGGTTGTTTTACCTGTACCCGCCCCGGCATAAAATAGATAGTTTTGTATGTCATTATTCTTTAACTGTCTATCAATTGAAGATTTTAAGGTAGCATTACCTACAAAGTTTTCTAAAGTATTAGGTCTATAACGTTCATTAAGCAAAGTTTGTTCTCTATCAAAACTCCCCATAAATTGAATATTTTTTAATTGGTTTAGGTTCTATTTCTTTTTCTGATGTTGCAATAGTATATAATTCTCCTTTAAGTGGGGATAATTTAAAATCCCCAACAAACTTAGTTTTTACAATATAAGCCTCTAAGGTATTGGTTAAAGATGTATAGATTTTACCTTCAGGACCGTCAGATACTAAGCGATATCTATCACCGGGGGCTTGTCTTATAGCTATTAATTCTATTTTGATTTTGTCTATTTTTATTTCCATAGATATAATATACGAAAAAATAATGGGGAAGCCATAAAAACTTCCCCATATATTTTATTTGCTTTCAGCCACGGATGCCTTTCGGTATTCGGTTACTAGGTTTTTTATATTACCTAGACTTTTTCTAGCTTCTTGTTGTGATTTTTTTGTAGTTTTATTATGTTTTTCTACAAAAATGTTAAATAATTCTGTAATCTGTTCAAAAATTTCCTGCTTATTCATTGTTATAATCTAGTTTAAAATTTTACATCATACCCATCATTGGGTCCATTTGAGATTGAGGTTTATCTTCTATCTCGTTTGAAATAATACACTCGGTCAATAGTACTGTACCAGCAACTGAAGCTGCATTTTGTAACGCTGTTCTAGCTACTTTAGTTGGATCTATAATACCTTCTTCTTTCATATTAACGATTGATTTTGTTTTAATATTATAACCTGATCCTAGTGGTAAGTCTAATAATTTAGCAGCTAAAATTTCAGCTTCAGTAGTATCATATCCTGCGTTTACGAGTATTTGGATAAATGGTTTTCTACATGCTTTTTTTACAATAAAAGCCCCAGTTGTAGTGTTTACATTTAAATCTAATACTTGAGAAGCATATAATAAAGCCATACCACCACCAGGAACAATTCCTTCTTCTATTGCTGCTTTTGTAGCGTGTAAAGCATCGTCAACTCTATCTTTTTTCTCTTTCATTTCGGTCTCTGTATTTCCACCTACATGAATAATAGCAACTCCACCCACAAATTTAGCTAAACGTTCTTGTAGTTTTTCTATTTCAAATGGAGATTGTGCCTTGTCTAATTGTGTTTTTAATTCATCAATTCGGGAGTTAATTTCATCTTCACCACCTTTCCCATCGACAATGGTAGTTTGTTCCTTTTCTATGGTAACAGTTCTAGCTTCACCAAACCACTCCCAACTAAATTTATCTAGTTTCATTCCTTTATCTCTAGAGAACACCTGACCTCCAGTTGTAATAGCAATATCTTCTAAAATTAATTTTCTACGATCACCAAAATCAGGTGCTTTTACAGCACACACCTTCATTGTACCTCTCATTTTATTTACAATAAGGGTTGCTAATGCTTCTTGATCAACATCCTCGGCAATAAGGAGTAATGATTTTCCTTGTGATGAAACTGCTTCTAAAATTGGTAATAATTCTTTTACTTGGGTAATTTTATTTTCTGAAATTAGAATTAAAGGATTATCTAACGTAGCAGACATAGTGTCATTGTTAGTAACAAAGTATGGTGATTTGTATCCTCTGTCAAATTGCATTCCTTCCACTGTTTCCAAATAAGTTTCCCCAGTACGAGATTCTTCAATATGAACTATACCTTCCATCCCCACTTTTTCTATTGCAGTAGCAATCAATTTTCCAACTTCGGGGTCATTATTAGCTGAGATAGTTGCAACTTGTTCTAGTTGTTCTTCACTTGAAATATCTTCTGCAATATAATTTTGGAGATTTGTGATAACAGATTTTACTGCTTCATCAATATCGCGTTTGATTTGAACGGCATTTTCCCCATTATTTAAAGCACTCAATCCTGCTTTAATCATTTCACGAGCTAATAATGTTGAAGTAGTGGTACCATCCCCCGCTTTTTCAGCTGTTTTTATAGCCGCTTGTTTTACCAATTGTACTCCTAATTCTTGATTAGGGTCCTTTAATTTAATAGATTTTGCTACTGTAACTCCATCTTTTGTGGATTGGGGTGCACCTTGATCATTAGCAATAACTACATTTCTACCATTAGGTCCTAAGGTACAAACTACAGCATCTGCTAAAATATCAATCCCTTTTACTAGATTTTTTCTAGCTTCTTCACCTAAAATAACTTGTTTATTCATCATTTTTTATTTTGTAAATTTATTATTTATATTTCCATTTATAACCATGTCGTTTTCCGTTTGAATATAAAACATCGTATATGTTTCCGGGAAATGCTAGATTTATATCTTTAGCAGAATCCCATTCTTTTATAGGATTTGATTCTAAATATGCAAAGATTTGATTTTCTTACAAAAATTTGATTTTCTTGACTAATTAGAGTTTATTTTTGCTAAGACACTATTCTCAGGACCTACATAATATTCCTCACCATTGTATGGTAATTTAGTAAACCCCATGGTAGGTAATACTACTATGTCACCTGTTTTTAATTGTGTAGGTAGAAGTTTACCTGAAATTGTATATCTCCCTGGACCTACAGCGATTACTTCTCCTGTTTCATTTTTTTCTTTACCTAAGTCAGGTACAATAATTCCACCATACGTGGTTTCTTCTGCTTCTATAGGTTTAACTATAACTGCATCAAACAATGCTTCTAATGCCATCTGTGTATTTTTTAATGTTATTACTTATTGTTATATAATTGTTTATATACTCTTCTAATGAACTTACATCTTCTATATCCGCTTTCAAATTTGAAATTTTTACTAAAGCTTGATCTAAATTTGTGAAATAATATAAAGATTTTTCATAAGTTTTTGTTTTTCCTTTGCTCCTAAAATGAGAAGAATCAGATGTTACATTTTGTTTTACTGTGTAACTATATTCATCCTTTGTTATAAAAAAGGGTTCTAATAGAGGATCAGTAATAGTTTGGATTGATTTTCTTTGTTTAACTTCAGACATATGACTTGTTTATTTAGATGTCAATATACGAAAAATAATGTGCTAAGACACGCTATTTTGGTGAAGTTATTCATTTCTAGCTAGAAAATATTCACTTTCTATATCTGGAGATTTGAAATCTAATTTTAAGGTAGATTTTGAAGAAAGTGTTAAGATACAGGTTTCTTGGTCTTTGTTAGCAGCGAGTATATCTTTAAATATACTAGAATTGTAAGGGATTTCTAATTCTAAATCCTTTATATCTCCACCACCAATTTGGTATGTAATTTTATTTGAAAACCCTGTATTATCTCCAAATATGAATTCACATATTGGGTTTTTATCTAAATCAGTAGTGGTTCTGATTAGCATGTTTTCAACTTCCCCTAAAGCATTTTTTGCTTTAATTAAATGGTCAATGTCTTCACTGTTAAGTTTTAACTTAAAATTGTAATCTTGGGGTTCGTCATACCATATATTTTTCCCTAAAATTAAAACATCAGCTAAAGAATATGTTAAATCGAAATGAGAATCTTTAATATATAATTTTGTAAATATAGATTTAAGTTTTTCCACCCCTAACATTAAATCCCCACTTGTAATAGACATTAGTTTTGACAATTTCCCGGTATCAAATATCCCTAATTCACCATCCCCTAATGGGAAATCTTTCAATACTACTTTACACACTTTACCTGATTCCCCTGCATATATTGTAAGTTGATTATTTTTAATTCTCCATTTTGCTTGATTATTCAACCCATTTAAATAATACTTAGAAATTAGAGATGTTAACTTTACTTTATTAATCATTTTATTGTTTTTTATATTAGTGAATATACAAAAGATATTTTATATCTCAAAGGATTTTAACACATTTAGGTGAGGATTTAAGTTAAGTTCCCATGAAAGGTCTGAAAAGAATCCTTCTAATTTGTTAAGTAAGATAGTTTCAAAGACTCTTTGTCTATTAGCATAAAGGGTTAGAAAGTTTTGGATTTTATCAGGGATTTCATAATCAAAAAATGCTAATGCCTCTATTTTATATGGGTTATCTTTTAAGTAAATCCATTTAACTTTATCAGACATAGTAACTAAATTATAAGTTCTATCCAACTGCCACAGTCTTAATAAATCATTATAGCGAATTGCTGCTCTAACGGGTGCTGGTGCACGTTTTTTTATTTCCGTGAAAATCTCACCGGATCTGGGGGTATTTCCTGAATATTTTTCTAGCTTTTTGACTGAGGTAGGGTTTCCCAATTTTGCTAGTGGGATTGTACCGTCTAAAATTTGTTTTTTAAAAACTTTAATCTGATCTAGAATATCAATTTTTTCACCACCTTTAAGTACTTGGTGTAGTATATCATTAAAAAATTCTCCTAAAATAGGTGGGAAATTAGCTTTCATAAATTCCAACCCCTTAATTTCTAATTCTTCCTTAGCTATACCTTCCTTTTTAGTAATCCATTGGGCATAACGACGAGTTGCCCTAAAGTATGCAGATCGGATAACAGCTTCTGTTTTCATCTCTAATCTATGTTTATTAACTACACCATTAGGTACGTTAAAACATTCTTTAGCTAAAGTGTTATATTGGTGTGTGATTATGTCTTGATATTCTAATGCTACCCCCTCTAATAAATCATCTTTTTTACTATCTTCTAAACCTTCAAAATTGGGGTATAAAAAGTTTAATAGGGGTTCAGCATTAATGTATACTGAGTCTGTGTCCATGTAAGCGCAATAATTTTCATCATCACTATCACAGATAAACCAAGGTGTATCTTCTAAATGTTTCATAACTTATTTCTTTTCATTTGGTATTTCTACTAACATAAACTTTAATTTAAAATGATCTTTCTCCTGGGGAGAGGGGTAAATTAATGGGTTTGTTTCCATTGGAGTCTAAGTCATCTCTTCGTTCTATACTTACCTTATATTGAACTTTATTTACATTAAAAGTACCTCCTTGTTTAATCATTTTTTTAAAAAATAATTCTTGGGGTTCAGACCAATTTTCACTTTCCTTTATTAATTCTTCCTTTGTAACTAGTTTGTTATTAGCTAAAATCATCATATTTTTTCTAATAGATTGTTTTTTTAATGTCATATTTTTAATTTTCTTTTAAACTCTGTAGCTAAATTATTATCCCTCATAAGTTTATTCATGTGTGTGTTTGCACATAACGCCGATTCCTGAATGATTCTGTGGCCAGATAATGTAATAGCTTCACTAAGGATGGATAAATTCATTCCGTATCTAAAAGAAGGTAAAGCTGTAGCACCATAGAGTGAATTCAAGAGTATTTTCATAGTGTATTGCATTAGGTGATTGTATTCTCCAGCTTCTTTATCACCTGCTTTGTATGCTTCTTTCATACGGTTTTTATACAAAACACGTTCATCAAACCATTTTTTTAAAATAGTAGATAAAACAGATTCTTTATCGGTTCTAAACATTGAACCATTAGCGGAGACTGCTAATTTTCCATTTTCAATTATGTTAATTAAATCTTTAACTTTGACACTAGTTTGTTGTCTCCTACCATTTTCAACTTCTAACAATTCATCTGGGTCTTTGGCTTTTAAATCATTGAGTCCTAGTCTATTGTTTCTATCATCCCCATCTATAATGCGGCCTATAAATGTTTCTTTACCTATATTTATAGTCATAATAATTGATGGATACAAAGAAGTTAAATCTTCATCAAACATATATTTATACAAACCCGCTTTAGGGCAAAATAAAAAACCACCAGCATAATTATTTTTTTTCTGTGGGTTTGGCTCTTTAGGTGGTGGAATTATACCTTTTGATAGTAAATAAGCTGAAATTGCTCCATCTTGGGTTTTACTGTTAGCATAAACTTCACTATAATTATGTTTTCCTTTATGTGATAAATTTTTGGTTAAAGATATATATTGGAGCTTTTCATCTAATTTTTGAAGTATTTCTACGTCTCGAAAATTGTATTTTATAAAAGTATGAATATCTTTTTGGAATAATTGATCTAGATTTCCTTTATATTCAATTTTGCCTAAATTTACATACTTTGCCCCAATAGCATCTAATTTCCAACTTGGTTCATCTTTCCAACTGTATTTTTTATGTAATCTCATATAATCTAATGATTCCACACCAATTAAATCAACATATTGATCTTGTTTATAGAAATAATCATTATTTTTCTTGACATTTACCAATCCTAAAGGAGATAACATATCCGCTAAATTTTTACCTAACACATTACACATTCTATAATAAAGATAAGGAATGTCAAAAAAATCACTATTGTATCCCACTAAAATGTCTGGGTCTATTTCTCTAAAAAATTCTAAGAATTTATATAATAACTCTTTTTCGGTTTTAAGGGGAATTATTTTTGTATTCCCATTTTCAGTTAAAGTAACATTATTCTTTTTATCTAAAATTAAAATTACCCATTCATCCGGGGTTTTATCCCAATAAGCGATAGAAGTAATAGGCATAGGAGCACCTTCTATATACTCTTCAGTTAAAGCCCCACCAATTTCACACTCAATATCAAAAAATAGTTCTCTATGACCTACCGAAGGAGTATCATTAATCCCATATTTCTCAATAAGGTATTTTTGTTCCGCTTTCATTTTATTAAAATGTAGATTAGGTGTATTTTTATCCCATTTTTGAATTTTTTTCAAGGATTCACCACTTAAACCTTTATAATTACCATCCCCAGGAGAACATACTTGGTAAGCATAATCATACCATTCTATTTCATCGTAACCCGCTTCATCCCATAAGTGGATTTTATATTTATTGTTTCCTAATCTAGTAGAATAACATTTTTTATAAGACATTGTAAAACTTTTATTTTATTAAATATAACAAGGCTCCCTTAAGGAGCCTAGTTTTTATTTATTGGTTTGTATCTGATTTTAGATAATCTTTATCTAATTCCTCTTGTGTAAAGAATTGTCTTAGATCAGGTCGGAAGTATGAAATTGATTTCATGACCTTTCTATCTCTTGTTCTATATACTACGAATCTACCACCGACTTTTTCGAAATGACATGACTCAAACTGTTCTTCGCTTCTTTTGGTGACAGTATCCATGGCTTCTTCCTCAGTTGCACAAGTTTTTGACATATTACTTGCCTGTACCTCTTGATACGCGGGCCATATCTTATCCTTAAGACCGTGTAGCATAGTAGCGTTCCCCAAGGTAACATAAGTAATATCACAAATAGCATCCAAAACTTCCACGATGTTTCCACTTTCGCAAGCTTCTCTATATTCTTCAAGTTCTTCGAGTACGAAGTCGTAAACAAATTGCCATTCTTTTTTTTCGGGGATGATTGATTCATAAGCATTTGGTTTTCCGAATGTGTGGTTAAAAATTTCTACTTCATTTACAAAGGGCACGTCAGCTATACTATTAGGGGAATAATAAAACCCAAAATCTAATTGTTTCCCCATTAAGCTATTATTTTTATAATTTTGGTTTTTACTATTTTATCTACTGTAAAATTGCTCTCACCCTCAAAGTCTTTGTACACTTTGGATTCCGCATCTGTTGGTGAAATTGCTTCCACTAAATACTTTTCAGTAACTCTTTGTATTTTACCTTGTTCGTTTTCTAATGTAAGTTTTACATCTACTTGCCAATAATTCATAATCTACTTGTTTTTAGTTTTTATTTATTTAAAAAAATGTTTGATTTGGAGCTTCAACTTTAACAGCATCACCCAAATAATCTTGTATGTGGTTACTATCTGTTTTCTCCCAAGGGTAGATAAGCCACTCATCTCCTTTATGCTCCTCAGCCCATATTGTGGGTTTAAAACTACTAGTGTGGGGTTTATAGTGTAGTACTGCTGTATACACACCCGGTGAGTTATTTAATGTTGTTCCACTATCAGCAATATCATCTATTACTAAAGTATTAGGACCTACTACGTATACATAAGGTAAATCTAACATATGTGAAACCATTACAGCAGGGATTAAACCTCCCCTAGCAATACCGTGTACTGAATCTATGTTTGGTGTCTCAGTTATAATCTTCTCACATAATGTTTTAACTAATGTTTCTACATCACCCCAACTTAATATTAACTTATTATCTACCTTTAACATGATTTTAAATATTTAAATTTACTATTCTCGTCTTTCAACATAATATACATTTTCCTTTTATGTATTCCAAATTTTTCCATACATTTTTTAACTGAGGGGTATATTTCTCCAGTTTCTATATTTTTAATATATTTACCTGTTTTTGGTCCTGCTCCTAATTTTAATTTTCCTTTACCCCCGGCACCAGGTTTAGGTTTTCCTCTTTGCTTCCAACAGGGTTTACCTTTTCTTTTACTAGGTATTCCCTTTTTTCCTAAACTTATATTCTTTTTATGTTCCTTTGTTTTAGGTTTTCCGAGCAATGCCTTACTTATTTTGGGTTTTTTAAGACCTTGAAGGGCTTCACTAACTAGAGGGTATGTTTTACCAGTTCGAGATTTGGAGATTTGCTTCCCTCTATTTAAATACTTTTGTGTTTTCGTAGGACCTCCGTCGCTCCCATAACTTTTATTAGTTAAATTATAAAAAAGAGGGTTATCCTTGGTATTATAATATTCTAACCAATAAACCTCTTTAATCTTTAAATCCTCAATAGATAAGCAAGTTTCAATTGTTTTTTTGATGAAATTATTTTTACCATACTTTTGAATATCTTCTTTTAAAAGAACCCCCCCACCTAAATAGTAGGGGGAGTTATTTCTATCTTTACCTATATATTTCTTACCATTTACCAGATTAGTTGTTTCGTATATAATCATAATTTTTGTTATACATATATGAAACCCTAAGGAGAGTAATAAAAGTATACTAAGGGTTTAATTTATTAATGACTATCTTTTAAATTATTAGCCATTGCAATAGAGTCGAAGTATTCTTTTCTTACTTCTGGTTTTTCCCTAAATACACCTGAGAGTTCATTGGTGACCATTGATGCTCCTCTATGTCCTGTACCTCTACATGATACACAGGAATGTGATGCTATAATTGAAACTGCAACTCCGATATTTCCCTCGCATATCTTATTTATAGCCTGATGGATAGCCACAGTTAATTGTTCTTGAATTGCACCTCTACGTCCAAAGTGTTCTACAAGACGATTTAATTTACTTAAACCCACAACTTGACCCCCTTCACCCGGGATGTATCCTATATGGACTCTACCTAATATAGATTCGTGGTGGTGACTACACATACTTGTTAAAGGTATATTACATTCCAAAACCATCCCCTGATAACCATCTGAGGGGAAAGATGTAATTGAGGGTGGGGAATTATATCTCCCAGCCCATTGTTCTAAAACATATTTTTTAGCAATACGTTTTGGTGTTTCCATTGAATTTGGATCGTTTCTCCAATCGCATCTTAATGCATCTAGAAACTGACCGAATGCCGAGGCGGCATCCTCTATCATTTGTTGTTTTTCTAAATGGGATAAGGGAAAACCAGAGGCAACACCATTAGCAAATCCTTCTTTTACCACTTCTAACTCTTCGTGGATTTTTCTTCTATCGTTAACATTGCTCATTTATATAACTTTTTATTTTATCTATTAAAACTAATACATCATCGGGGTCCATTGTTATTGCACAACAGACGTTAATATTCTCCTCTATTTCCTCCAATATACGAAGGGCTTCTTGCTTATCCAAATTAATTGTTGTATTTAAACATTATCATACGCATCGGTCTTGCTCAAATGCTATAATGTGTGGGCGCCAAGTCATGCGGTATCCGTTATCTCTAACCCAATCAAATACTAAAGGGTATGATTGAAATAATCCCTCCCTTGTATCACCACTAGGCATAAACCACACTTTTTCTTTAATCCAGTCATTCATCTCATCTACTGTATAAGCATCAGTCCAAGATGTTGTCCCGTAAGTTCTTTCATGTAATTTTTCTACTAACTGATTGATGAATTCTTTTATTTCAGCTAAAGCCACTTCATCTTTTCCGTCCCATACAGGTTTTAAATGGAAATCTTGATGATAAACTATCGAATCAGCAATTGCATCTATATTTAACCTAAGTTTATTATGTTGTTTTATCATTTTTTCATCCGTAATACCACCTTGAGGTGTTCTAACACCAACAACGGGGACACTATTACTAAACTTAGGACTAATGCTAAGCAAATGAATAGGATAATCGGTAGCAAGAAAATGAGATCCCTCAGTTTCAATAGTAATATAAATATTTTTTTCATGTGCAAAATGTGTTAATTCATTTACTAAAGCAGCATGCATAGTAGGAGAACCCCCAGTAAGCATCATTTCTTTGATGTGGGGATTATCTTTATACATATCAATTATAGATTGGAAATTGTAAATTCCTTTCTCGGGGTGTATCGATGTATAAAAAGAATCGCACCATCCACCTTCACCAAAATAACATCTGTGGGTACATCCTGTTGTACGTATAACTACTGTTGGGTATCCTGCTCTAGATCCTTCTGATTGTACAGCGGTGTAAACTTCTACAATAGGTAAAACCTTATCATAGTCTGGTAATCGTTTTAATTGTTTTTGTTCCATAATTTTTTTAAGTGGTTTTTGTTTCACTATTTTTTATTCGCAATAATAGGCAGCATTTTTTCCATGTTCCATGAACTTCACCTTAGTAACCCTAACTCTATTAAACGTTTCTGTTTTAACAAATACATTTAATTTACCAAAGATATACTCTGCGAATTTTTCTGCTCCTGTAGAAGGTATTACTCTTACCTGAGCAACTCCTGCTTCTCCCATTTGTTTAAATGCTTCTACTTCAGGATCATCTTCTGCTACAATCAAGGTATGATCGAAAGTATAATCCATCCAAGCTTTTGGTTGTTTACCATCAATTAAAGTAGATGCGCGTTTCATTCCACCGAAATCCCAAACCCAATTCCTATCGTCTAATTCACCCTCAAAGTAAACTTTGAATGAAATTCCATAACCGTGTATGAATTTACACATTGTACCCTCTGCTCTCCATTGACGGAATACAGTGCTGAATCCGTCGAATACTTTACTTGATTGAAATTTACCCATTATAGAAGTTTTGAATTGCTTGTTCTGTATTTAACCCTAATAATCTATCTTTTGCTTCACCATTTTCTAGTAAGACTAGAGTGGGGATGTTTCGTATTGCGTATTTCGCCGTAAGCTCGGTATTTTGGTCTACATCAACTTTTTTGAAGTTGATTTTTCCTTCGGATTGTAATTTTTCCATTCGGGGTGCTAACTGTTTACATGGTCCACACCAGGTCCCTGTGAAGTACAATATTTCTCTCATTTTTAGTTATTTAATTTATTTTGGTTTATACTAATTCTTCTACTATTCCTATTCCTTCACTTAATATAAGTAAACCTACTGCGAAATCCAAACTATAACATAAAGAAATGTAACCTAAGATACGGATACATGACTTAGTGAAGTTAATTCTTTGGTGAAGGTGGTCATTTGGGTTTTTTTGGTTGTTCATAATTTATGTGTTAATATACAAAAGAAGACTCGCATTGGCAAGTCTTCTTATACATTTATTTGAGATATTGGATAAAATTATTGTGGTCCGTATAGGAATCGAACCTATGACCTTTTCGTTATGAGCGAACTTCTCTACCAGCTGAGATAACGGACCTTGCCTTTTTTAGAGTTTTTAGGATAGAACTCAAGGACAGAACGACCTGTAAAACTATTTAGAAGCGGATTGAGGACTCGAACCTCGCCTCAGGGTTATGAGCCCTACATGCTGCCAATTACACCAAACCGCAATTTGGCGGTCTATGAGGGTTTCGATCCCTCTACTCTACCGTGACAGGGTAGCATGATAGCCAGTTCACAAATAGACCGGTTTTGCTTAGTGAGATTACTAAGCTAGATTTTAACGGTTTTATTTCCTTTCAAACAAACTCATAAGTGTCTTACCACATGAAACAAAGTCAAATTACTGGGAGACTCTATTACCCGTCTTTATTCCTCAGAGAGCGGCGTTAAGGATGTCCACTCTAGTACCCCCATTTTGTTTATAGACTCCATGGATGTCTGTAAGTATCTCTTACTTATTGTGGAGTAGATGGGACTCGAACCCACATACTTTACCTTGCAAAGGTACTGCTAAGCCAATTTAGCTACAACCCCAATTAATTAAAAACTCTTTGTCCAAATTTCAGTTATGGAATTACGCTCCTTTGTTTCAGAGAGTAGATAACCTCTACAATAAACACAACTGCTGATACAGCTTACATATTACTTGAGGTATTTTACAAGTCTGAATACTATTGTTTATCTTCAAGCAAAGAATTTTTAATTTGTATTCCTGGAGGGTATCGATCCCTCTACTCTACCGTGAAAGGGTAGTGACTTAGCCAGTTGTCGACAGGAACATTCAGCGGAAGAGATAGGATTCGAACCTACAAAGCTTTTACACCCGACTGTTTTCAAGACAGCTTAACAACCATTGTCCACTCTTCCAATTGTAACTTTTAGAACACCTTAGAGTTACCAACTAATTCGACAAAACGATTCGAATGGCATCCGCGCCCATCTGTTTAACAATCCAATACTCGAAAGATATTGAGGTTTAATATTAAACAGACCCGTCATCCGTGTGCTTCGTTCCCTATCCTATGCATCGGAATCAGGCCGTTTTGAGCGAATAGAGAGAATCGAACTCTCGTCCTCTGGTTGGAAGCCAGATGTAATAGCCATTATACTACATTCGCGTAATAATTAAATTTTTTGTACTCAATGTACATCATAACTGTTGTTGTGTAAACAGTGAGTTAAGTTTTTATAATATTACCATGTGTGCACTAGTAATAAATTGTTCTTTACTTAACCTCTACTCTCCCTAGTTTCTATTTCGAAATTCACCTAGCTATCTGAGATTTATATACCAGGGGATCATACCCTAGTCTTCATTTAATTTGAGCCTCCACAAGGAATCGAACCCTGTTAATCCGGGTACAAACCGGGTACATTACCATTTATGCTTTGGAGGCAAATATAAGAGAGGTTCGGGTCTTTCGAGGTTTCTAGAAATATCTGGGACTGGAGATAAACCTTTATCTTATTCCAGCTTGTCCTAGCTTCACTTACTCTCTTAATATTATAAGTTAGAATGGTTGTTTGAATCCCTTTTCAGTTCACCCTTGAACGTCTAACTTTATATTTTACTTCTAATTCTACCCAATACTTCTGTATGGACTAGTATCTAAACTTTTAACGCGTATTAATTATTTAGCGTAGTTATTAAATAAGTTTTCTCTTATCAGCAGGGCCGGCATATCTTCCTTGGTTGTTTATACCTTGGTTTCAAATCCTTAGCTTACTTTAATAACAATCAGAAGCTCTTTATCCTTACGGTCCCGTAGTTTTGGCTGCATACCAACTCCACAGTTAGGCCAGGGCTTTAAAGAGATTTTGTAGTCCTAGTTGGAATCGAACCAACCTTTGATAAGTTACTTACTCTAATGCTTTAACTTTCTCTTCAAACTAGTATAAGAAGTGTTAAACCAAAAGCCGTAACGTTACCCCACTAGTAAGAGTAGGGGCGACCTACTACTACATATAGGACTATTTTAATTTTGTAGCTATGTTAGGATTTGAACCTAATCCGGCTTTACAATACTAAGTGAACTTATCGTTAAACTTAACCTTGGAGAGGTGCTATCAACCAATGATCTCACAGCTATATTTTTTGCACTAACAGTAACTAGCTTATCCTTTTAAATCTGTTAATACTTCGGAATCTAACCGCTCATATCTCAAGTCCAGCGTAAGGACTAATGCTTATATGTTCTTGATATGCAACCTTCTAGGTATAAAGTTCCCACCACTTCACATCTAGAGTAATAAGTCGTAGATGCTACTCGAGAAGTTTTTTGTACGTTTGGAGAGATTCGAACTCTCACACCTTAAGGCACTAGATTCTAAATCTAGCATGTCTACCAATTCCAACACAAACGCAATTTAATCTTATCCAATTATGTCAATGATCTTTTATTAATCTTAAAACCTAAGTTTTAATGTTTTTAATTCGCTTTCGATACGAATTATATTCTTATCAGTTAAGGGAATTTGTTTTTTTGTTTCCTTACAAGTTTTTGTTCCAGATTTTAATTGATCTGATAATCTTGAATAAACTGTTCTTCTTCTATCTTTTGCTGATAATAGCATACTATGTGAAACTCCATTACTCTTTGATGACATAACTTCTCGGTTTTTATATTTATTACTTATACGTGAATATACGAAACATACCCCACGTATCCTAATTATTCTTTAATTATTTTTACAATATCATGATCAGTTTCTGGTATTCTATTTTTTAGAAATACAAACCCATCATGTGTTCTTGTTCCTTGACCTAATCCTTTATCTAAATAACCTACAACATGATCTAGATATTCAGTATCAGTTGTTGGTCTCAAATACATTAACTTAGCACCGTGTGAACTGATTAAAATATCACCTTTTTTACAATTTCTTAAATCTACGCTCATAACCTTTATTGTTTTTAATGTTCGAACCTTACGAACACGTGAAGATACGAAACATACCCCACGTATCCTAATATTTTTGCAATTACTGTTTAATTGCTTTTGAGAGTGAGACAGGAATCGAACCCGTTAAAAATTGGTTTTGCAAACCAACTGCCCAACCATGAACATCCCACTCTTTTTACATACCTAAATATGGTTTCCATTCATCCGGGATAAATGTTGTCTTTTTTAATAACATCAAATAATGCGGCCTTTGGGGTTTTGGTATTGGTTTACCATATTCCTTTAAAGTTAAATCCGCTTTTTCATTGTTACATCTTTTACAAGCAGTAACTAAATTATCCCATTTATTAGGCCCACCTTTAGATTGAGGTATAACGTGATCTAACGTTAGAGTCTTGCGGTTTTCACAACCACAATACACACACTCATACCCATCTCTTTTGAATATATTCTCACGTGTTAGAGGTACTTTATGAAAATTCATCTTCACATAAGTGTGTACTCTAATAATAGAGGGTTTAAAGATTGTTAATTCTGGGTTTACTACACCAAATGTTTCTGGGTATTCCGTTACTACATCAGCATTTCCCTTATATGAGATTACGAATGCCCTTTCTGTAGTAATAATACTCCTAGCAATATAACTAGTGTCAATTACTAAGGTTTTGTCATAACGGTTTTTCATGATTAAATAACTATGGTTTATATTGTGTGTTTCTAAACGTTTTCCAATTTATCTCTTTACGTTTATTCCTACCATTACATCCACTATTGGGACCACATAATGGACACCCTAATACTTGTCCGGAGTGGTACATTTTGTACGTACGAGAATTGGTTGTTGTTTGTTGAAATTTTTTTACTTTTTTTAACATGTTTGCTCTGTTTTTAGGTTAATTTACCTAAAGAGCATCGAATTTTTTTTTCATTTTTAAATTATTTAATTTTGCACGCCATCAAAGAATCGAACTCTGTCCTACGGGGTTGGAATCCGTTTGGTTACCATAACCTATGACGCATATAGAAAAACTGTTCAGATTCAATCCTGCCGAAGCTGTCCAGATTGGGGATCCTGTTTTTCTATTTTGAACCCCTGCCCAGATTCAAACTGGGATTGGAAGGATAGAAGCCTACTGTTTTATTCAGTTAAACTACAAGGGCATTAATGAATTCCCGGAGAGATTCGAACTCTCAATCTCTCGATTCGTATTCGAGGGCATTGCCATTTATGCTACGGAAATATTTGGAGGTTTTTCCTTATTGTACCCGTGATAGGATTCGAACCTACAAGCCGAAGCAATCGCGTTTAAGACGACCATGTTTTCCAATTTCATCACACGGGCATAAAGCCAACCCCGTAGGTTAGCAGGACATCTTTAGGTAATGTCTTTGCAAGAATTTTCATCTCTGACCAATTCGATCACCCTTTGGGCGTCAATAGGGGTGTAAGGTGGGTTTCGATCCCACTACCCTTCGGATCACAACCGAACGCTCTTCCGATTGAGCTACAAACACCATATTTGTAAGGCTCCCACTTTCCTTACTTGTTAGTCTAAAGTTTTATCTTTGCAGAAGCAGGTGACTAAATTATCCTTTAACCCGAGTGGTTTTAAATAGTATCAATAGATAGGATTGAACCATCGACCTGTTCCATATGAAAGAACCGCTCTACCACTGAGCTATATTGATGTTTTGAGGAAGAAATCGGAATCGAACCGAATGCCTTTTACAGCACGATTATCTTAGCAGGATACCCTAATCACCATCATAGTTTATCTTCCTTTTGTCGAAGTGGTAGGTTACGATCCTACTACCTTTGTCGTATCAGGACAATGCTCTACCAATTGAGCTACACTCCGGAATTGCTCCTCAGGTAGGGTTCGAACCTACTACCTACGCATTAACAGTGCGCCGCTCTAACCAGATGAGCTACTGAGGAATTTTTAGTTACGATTAAAGGACTCGAACCTTCATTGGACATATCTGCCGCTACTGCTCATGAGACAGTCAACGCACCTGCATCGTAATGTAATGGTGGTACTGATTGGTATCGAACCAACTACACCTAGATTTTCAGTCTAGTGCTCTACCGTTTGAGCTACAGTACCAAATAAGAATGTGGTGGGACCCGATGTAATTTAACCACACCCTTTATACATTGTCCTAGGTTGTATAAAGGTACATCTTCACTATCGTGGGCGATGGTGGACTCGAACCACTCCCTTTCGGACGGAATTTACAGTCCCGCTGTCGTATCCGAACGACTTTCAACCCCCATTTTCTAATCTTAAAATAATCTTTACCAAGACTTTTACACCTTGTTTTATTTCTAACGTTTAAAACTAGAATTAGTTAACGTACAAGAATCGAACTTGCTTCTCCCGGCTCATTGCCGGGCGTGGTCACCATTCCACTAACGCCAAAAACTATAATTAATTGGAACTACAATTCCTAACCTCTATAGAGTAGTCTGTGTTTAGATCACTATTGTAGTAATGATTCTCTTCACCCAACTATTTTTGTACCTCCTGATGGAATCGAACCATCGCACTTTGCATGTAAAACAAATACGCTACCATTACGTCAAAGAGGTAAGTTTAATTTTTTAGTTATGATAGGATTCGAACCTATATCTTGCGGACCGCCATGTTAACCGTTACACCACACAACCCCGGAAATTAATAACCTCAACTTGCAAATTTGTACCCCTGTTAGGAGTCGAACCTAACCCCACTGTTTAAAAGACAGTTGCCTACACCGGTTTGCTACAGGGATAGAAGTAAATAAAAGATTGGTGTATCAATAACCTCCATTTAAATGTTTTGATATCATTACATTTAAACCTGTTTCACAGTTACCCCTTTGGCTAAGAGAGCTTATTATGATATTAAGCTTAATCTTTTATTAAAACTATTGCGGACTCTTTTCGAACTTTGCGGGCTCGTATCATTCCTTCTTTTGATAGTTTTTGTCGGGTAGACAGGAGTCGAACCTGCCGCCTCTCGCTTCCAAAGCGAGCTTCTCACCTCGAGAATACTACCCGAATTAATCTACTTTTAGCCTGGTTATTTTAGCTAAGCCTTTTAGCCAGGTTATTTTGTAAATTATTGTTGGTCTGGAGAGAATCGAACTCCCATTAATTGAGTCAAAGTCAAATGTAATAACCGTTATACCACAGACCAATAATGTAAGAGTTGGGCTCTTACTACCTCAATTAAGCATATCAGCTGGACCATTATGCCAGCGTTCGAATCAGAATTGATAGTTTTGAAGAAGGTGTGGGATTCGAACCCACGGATCTTTTACAATCACTAGTTTTCAAGACTAGCACAATAAGCCAGACTCTGTCAACCTTCCTTTAATCTTATCCAATATGTCAATGAACCTTTTTTACTTTCTACCCCATGAAGATACGAAATCTACTCCGGGTAACCTAATTTTTTTGCATAAATTTTAAAAAAAAACCCGAATCTTTTCAGATCCGGGTTTTATATAAATGATATGTATTTTAAACTATCAACTCATAATGTACCCGGAAATATGTCTCGGTTGCTTATATTCGCTATTAAATGTAAAGCCACAAATCACATCACTACATAACGATAACGTCCATATATTAAGGACCTGCATCGAGGCATGTAGATTTGTAAATATGTTTTGAAGTGTTTTCATGTTTATTTTTATTCTATAATAAATATATGAAAAAGATATTAAGTCGCCAAGGAATTTTTTTCTTTTTCTTTTATTTTTTAATTATTTTTTTTAACGCATTTACATAGTTGGGATCCTCCGCATAATATTGAGATAGATAACTATAATATTCTTGTTCTGTTCTAATTTTATATAAATAAGTTGAATAATACAGGGCATAATCTAGTACCGAGTCTTGCCAATTGTTATAATGAGCATGTGATCTCTTAGTTCCAACTGCTAAATTAGCTCTTGATCTTGCTTCTTTCATCCCAAATAAATTATTATTTTCCAAAAATATGTGGGAAGAGAAATTAGAGGACTCGAGTTTAGCTTGTGCCAATACAATATGGGGAAATTTAAAGTTTAAACTATATATTTTCTCTTTTAATTTTTCTTCAGAAAAAGTATTTGCTTCTCGTATTATAATAAGCCTATCTTCTAAGGATATATTTTCTGTTTTTTTGTTATTATTGTAAGTAAGACCAAATATGGTTACTAACCCTAATACCGCCCCAAACCCCAATAAGGATCTGCTTGTTATACTAGTTTTTTCATATAACATCGTTTCTTGATTAAATTTATAATACATAACCTTAATTGTTTTTAATTGTTATTATACCTGAATATACGAAAGATATTATGGGAAACCAAATTTATTGAATATTCAGTTTATGGGTTTAATTTTTCTAATTTATTAACTTTAACCAACCCCATTTTATGCCTTTAGTCATTCGGTTTTTAATTGTAATGTAATCTCCTGATTTTTCACATGCTATAAAGTCACGTAATATTATTTCTTTTCTTTGTTGGTTGAATTCACCCTCATCTTCAACTACTATTTCGTAATTTTTATTTCTATACCTATAAACTACCATGTTATATAGTTTTTGATAGAGTATACACACTATTAGAAGTTCTAAACTTCACATAACCCTCAGATTGCTCAAGGATTTCAGTTACGGTAGTGGTTTGCCAAGTAAAAAATTGATTAAAGGGTGACATTATTAACGTAAAACCTACTTCAGGTAATGTATGCATAGCTTTAACACCCTTGCCATTTTCATTAAATTCCAACCATCTTACGTCTTTACTATTTTTGGTTAACCCGTCTCTTTCCCTAACTAGTTTGTAATTAAATTCTGTTTCTATACCTTGTTCTTTTAGAATATTAACCGGTATTTTTATTTGTTTTATTTTACTCATACTATACCATTATTATTGATTTCCTCAAGTCTATCTAATATTATAAATTGTTTATCTAATAAATTTTGTATATATTTTTTTGTAATTGTTGGTGATTCGATATCACAATATAAAATAAAAAGGAGATTGTGTGTTTTTTTAAATAATTTTTCACCAAATAACCAATACCTTTTTCTAACTTTAATAATGGGTAACGTGTCGTAAAAATAGGTATTATAACCCGTAAAGTCCCTACCATGTTCTAACTCACCACCAAATTCTTTAACACTGTATAGGAACTTTCGACCTTTATACTCTAATTGTTTCATATCTCTAAAATATTTCCATTACTACTCAATCTACCAAATTTTCCATCAGTAACCACGGAACCGTTTGAAAATACTGTATCCAAACCATCAACAGTTCGAGTCCCAGCATTGATAATGTCTTTACAGTTATGTATGTGACCGAACAACATGAGTTGAGGGTTGATTAATTTAACAACGTTCCATAAACTTTTACACCCACAAAACTCCATTACGTTCATTCTATCAATACCCATATCCAATATTCCTTTTGGTGGGCCATGGGTTACAATAATATCCACATCCTTATCAATTATACCACTCCAAATTCTATCTAACTTGTTTCTTGCTTTGTTGAATGACCAACCATTACCAAATGATGGTGTTAATGGTGAACCAAATATTTTGATTCCTTCAATAGTAATATGCTCATTCTCTAAGTAGTGAATACCATTCACTTGAATATCAGATATGGATACCAATCCTTTTTCAATTGAACTATCGTGGTTACCTGCTACAAATATTTTATGTTTGATAGGTAATTCAGAAAACCAATCTATAAAGTTTCTAACTTCAGGTTCATTGTTATAAGGATCTCTAGGGTTAGAACAGTCACCACTAAAGATGACCATATCTATTCCTTTTGGTATTTCTAATAAACCGTGGTATGTGTGAGTATCCCCAATATGCCAAATCTTCATTACTTCTATTTTTTAGGTCTACCTCTTTTTGAGGTAATAATATTGTATTTTTTATATTTATCTTCTATAATATAATAGAGATCTATTATTTCCCCACTACATTCTACACATTCATATATTGCTTAGTTTCTATCAAATTTAACATGTTTTATTTATTTTAATTATGCTTCTTCGTGACCAAATGCATTTACCCATTCTTCTGGTGTAATACCTGAGATTATAAACTCTCTTTCATCTGAGCTTATATTTGTAAATACATTTTGAGCTAATTCTCCTCTTTCATGTCTTACTAATTGCTCATTAGTTGCATCCAATTCCATGGTGTTTGTTTTACCGGATAACTGTGATTTTCTTGTGATTTTCATAATGATACTTTTATATTTCCTGTATCTTTTGTTGTTAACATAACATGAGAATCCACTGTTATACTACTTCTTGTTTCATCTGCTTTCCAGAACTCATGTCTTATTACCTGAATTATATCATACGCTTCTCTACAAGATTCATCTACTTTTGGGTTATGTATTCCCCAACTCCCATTTTTTCCTACTGAATAATCCTGTATTAAGTTATTTCTAACTTCGGCAAGTTGGTTATCAATATTATCCCTAATTTGGTGATATTTTGTGTAGTTGGTAGATAATTTAACATCCTTTAATTTTTTCCAAACATGCTCCTTATTCCAATACCCATCCTTCACACTTCCTGATATTAATGCCTTCCCCTCTTTTATTTCAAGGATTTTTCCTTGAGGGGTTCTGTCTCCTACTTCAATCTCTTTAACAGGGCTACAAACCTCATATAAATGTTTTTCAAATGTTGGGTGTTCTTTAATCACATTAAATTGACCCATTCCTATTCTTGAGTAAAAGTCTAATGCTTTCTGTATTAACCTTAATTGATTATTATTTACTTCTAATGTTGACATAACTTTTATTTAAAATTTAACTTATAAGTAAATATACGAAAGAAAACACGGGTAGCCAAACCCCCGCGCATTACTTTCAATTTATTTCTAATATGTTCCCATTACTACTCAATCTACCAAATTTTCCATCAGTAACCACGGAACCGTTTGAGAAAATTGTATCTAATCCTCTTACTGTTCTAGTACCAGCGTTTATGATATTGTTGTTATCATGAATATGACCAAATAACATTAACTTGGGTTTTACTATTTGAACTTTATTCATCAGTGATTTATCCCCACAATTTTCAAGGTTTCCTCTTCTATCATAAGATAAATCTAACATTCCCTTAGGAGGACCGTGCACTACTATAATATCTGAGTCATCCTCTATTATATTATCCCACATTCTATCCAGTTTATGTCTTTCTTTCATGAAAGACCATTGCCCAAATTGGGGTGTATAAGGAGAACCAAATATCTTTATACCCTCGATAGTAATATGAGTATTTTCTAAATAATAAATATCTTTTTTATCGAAATCTTCTTTAGTTACTAAACCTTTTTCTATTGAACTATCATGATTCCCCGCAATAAATACTTTATATTTAATTGGTAATGAACTAAACCAATCTATAAATCTTCTTACCTCAGGCTCATTGCTGTAAGGGTCTCGGGGGTTTGAGCAATCACCACTAAAGATGACCATATCAACACCCTTTGGTATTTCTAATAAGTTGTGGTACGTGTGAGTATCCCCAATATGCCAAATTTTCATAACTTCTATTTTTTAGGTCTACCTCTTTTTGAGGTAATAATATTTTTTTTTATTTTATTTCTTCTAAGTCTTCTTTTAATCTACTTATAAATGAATCCTCCCCATCATCTCCGGATAGGTACCAATCTACTCTTTGTGCATATATCTCGGCTTGTCTTAATACCTTAATGGCCTTTTTAAATTCCTCTTGAACATCCTTTCTATAAATACGATTATATCTTTCCTCTGGGTATTTTTCAAGATAAGCATCAGCAAAATAAGAAAGCTCGTATTCAGGTATATCTTTACCTTGATTATCTAGTTCTGTTTGGATATCATCCGCTATATCTCTAATTTTAAATTGGTTGTATTCAAAGTGTCCTCCGCTCATAATTATTTATTTTTAAATTTAGTATTTTTCCAAAGGTGTAAAAACTCATTTCTTTCTATTTGACTTGGTTCCGGGTCTCCTTCATCCGGGGTTATCGATATGTAATCGGAGTTGGGAGTTGCTTGTAATTCATAAGCCCGTCTGTCAGCCGTTACGATCAATAATATATCATCTATTTCTCTACTATAAAGCTTCATTTTTATTAAGTTTAATATTTATTTAAATCTCTTAATAATCGAGTTAGTGAGTTTTGTATGTTATTTTTGATCTCATTCTCCATGTTGTTTCTTATTACCTCCATCCGATTATCAAAGGATTTAGTAATTTTTCGTAAAATGATAGAGTTCATAGGGATAATATAACTATAAACATGATTGATTATTTCTATAGTTTCTTTACCTATAATAATAAATAAATTTCCTTTTTCTTGTCTTAAATATCTTTTACCACTTAAGGGGGCTATGTGCAAGGTAGTTTTTTCATTTTCTATAATTTTTTTGCAAATAAGATATATAGATGTTTGTTGAGGATCCCTTTTGGGGATATGGTTTGGGTCTACTAATTTTTTAATGTGTATAAATGTTTTTTGACCTAATCTTTTAATATAATGCATAACCTTAATTGTTTTTATTTGTTATTATGTTTAAATATACGATAAATCCTTCGGGTAGCCAAATTTATGACATAGTAATTTTATCTAATTCTTGTTGGAGTTTTTGAATACGTAATTTTGTTAGAGGTGTTTTAATAGATGATTTTAATTCTAAAATAGTTTTACTAATTACTTCAATTTTGTTTAATTTTTCTTGAAATTCCATATTGTAGGTATGTTTAAATGTTATACTTGAATATACAAAAAAAGACTCGCATAGGCAAGTCTTTATGTAATTGTTTCAGAAAAAATGTTGATGTATAAGGATTTAAATAAAAAAATATCATCCTTAAAAGAATTAATAAGTAGTAACGTTTACACAGCTATCTTCAAGAAGCCTAAATAATTAATTATCTTTTCTCTCTGTTGCCCATGTGCTAGCGTAGGCGGATAAAACGGTTACTACTAATTAACCTTTTGTAAGTAGGGGTTTTAATCCTTCCTTACGTAAAAGACTCATCCTGGTACGCTCAAGGAAGTAAAGATTAATCCCCTGAGCGTGATGAGTACTGTTTATTATCCTATTAGGGGTCTACTTGTTATGTTGTGCAAGTATTTGTTTTACGTGTGCTTCTGCCACTTCGTAAGATACTGGTCCTGTTTCATCTGCATAACTCGCAGGATCAGGACGTCCTAATTTGATAAAGGCTTCGATACGTTCTACTGAACTTGCTGATTTGTAATCTGAGTACCATTCTCCCTTCATAGAATTGTCATTACCATCAACTGAACCTATAAAAATTGGTTTATATGAAGTAAGTGTTCTTTTATAAACCTCGTCGAAGGTTATTCCAAATTCTTCACATAATATTTCTCCATCTTGTAATATTGTAAATTTATTACCTTTAATATAGGGTGTAAAATAACCTACTCTATCTGCATCCCAATTTCCTTCTCTAAAGGCTTTATCGTCTGCATCTCTAAACTCTTGTCGGCAATCAGGATAAACTTCGAAATCTCCAGCATGAATCCCCATAGCGATATCACAATTTTCCCCTGTTCTATTTGCTATTGATAAGGCAACCGCTTGTGTAATAGAAGCAAATATTTTATTACGATTAGGAACAACTGTTTCTTTCATGTTGTCGTTTTCATAATGCCCTTCAGGTACATCATTACCTCCTTCTACTAATGCTGAATCCAATAAATCTGATAAACCATCTAATTTAATTTGACGGTAAGTGATTTGATGGTATGTAAAAGTATTTGGATGTTCTGATTCCCCATGTCTGTTTAGATATCTTACTAATGATTTAGCTCTATCTAATTCTACTCTGTGTTTTTGACCATAATCGAAGCTGATGGCGGTACAAGTGTCGTAATCTTTTAATGCTCTTAATAATAATGTGCTACTGTCCATTCCACCTGAGAGACTAACCACACAATGTTTTTTTGTTTTACTCATTTTATTTAATTTAATTTATTGCCAGGTATTAAAAGCGTATAGGCAAACGCTATTTTACAATTGATAATCTTGTAGATCACCTGTAGAAGGTTCTACTTCGGATTGTTCATATACTCTATTCCCAAAATAATCGTCTAAAAATTCTCTACGATATAAGTGGACATTTCCTTTATATTTTGGATTTTCAATAGCCCTTTCCTGAATTGTTTCTTTTAATTGTACTGCTACAATACAAACCTCTTTTCCTAATTCACTACCTGCGGCTTTTCCTAGGTAATCATAAAGTGACATCATATCGGATGAATCATTTTTTTTTGTACTCATGATTGTTTTTATATTTAAATTATTAATTTCTCTGAATTTATTTACATTATATCCAACTCTAGAAATACCAATTTCATCCAACTCCATATCAAAGTAGTTATTGATATTTGCGGTTGGTTTAGTGTTTAAACCATAACTTTTGTATTCAACCCCTTCTAAAGCTGACATTACGGGGTTTGAGGTGTCAATGGATTCTATTTGAGGGTGGTTATCATACCAACCAAATTCTTGTGGTATTGAACAACCCAATAAATGTAACTTAATATCTTTTAAATGGCGTAAATTTAGTAAACCTTGTACAAATCGTACTCTACCCAATGCCTTTCCCATATCCGCGTTACTATGTGGGAAAAAATCATTATACCAAGTAGCACCGTAAGATACACATAATTTTTCATATCCTAATTCCCTTAACAATCCAGCACACAGATATGCGTCATTTTTATCCTTACCTTGGATTACTGCTATTTTCTTGGTTTTTTTAGGGAATTTAAACTGTTTCCAATACTTGGCCTGTGCCGCGGTTTGATGACAATCCATCCAAACATCAGGTACTATGAATTCATCTGGTTCTAATTCTTTAACCCAAAAAAGTAAACGACTATGGTCATAACCGTGCCCCCCGTTTTCATCTTTAAGTTCATGTAAGGAATTATCCATAATAACATACCTCCCTTTAGCTTTTGCTTCTTTAAAATATTTTAAATATTCTTTATCTTGGTCCAATAAATGGGGTAAGCAAAAATCATACTCATTAAACTCAGGAGAAATATTGAGTAGGAATTTTGGCACTTCGTGGTTTACTATCATAATTTATAACTTTTTATATTTAATATATTAATTCATCGGTATTGATGTCATGATCATCTAATAAACCATTCAACGCTTCTCTATAAGTTTCTAAATTAAAGTCTGAGTCATCATGTTTCCATTTTCTCCAAAAGTTATGTGTTAATTCCCATATAAAAGATGCCATATCTGAGGATTTCATAGCTATTTTCATTGCCATCTCATCATCTCTGTCGTCTAAATCGTATTCTAATATTCCTTTCATAATCTTTATTTATATTTATCAATATACGAAGAAGGTGTTGTTTCTCCACTTTTTCTTAAAGAGTTATTTATAGGTTTAAGTTCTACTTCAACTTCAATATTAGGGTTTGATAAATTAACTAATTTGATAATTTGTAGAGCTTTATCATTAAATTTAGAGCTTGTTAAGACAAATGTAACTTCTCTGACTATTTTTTTATTATCATATGAAATTTCGACGGCGGATAGAGTTGCACATAATTCTCCCATATAATATATACCGGTTTCTTTATACGTTAGACCCTCAGTAGAAATGTTTTTTAAAGGGTTTGAGGCGCACCTTGTAAATAATAATAATAATATTACTAATACTACTTTTTTCATGACTTATAATTTATTTGTTTTATATTTATCTTTTATAATGTAATAAAAATCTATTAAGGATCCCCTAGATTTTAACATTTCTTCTTCAACTTCTTCTATACTTAATTTACAATGTTTAGTAAATAAAGACATGAGTTCAGACAATTTATTATTTTCATCTTTTTCAAAATCTTCTAATAAACGTTTTCGACGTGTGCGTAGTAAAGAGGACATTTCGTTGAATTTACCAATATCAGGATAGCATTCCCCCCATATTTGGTTTATTTCATGTTCACACCATTCCGCTTGATACTTGTAGTGTGAATATTCAAAATCACCATTTAAAATTCTATCTCTAAGGGATTGTTTATGGTGTAAGGGTGGTTTTGGGTTATCGTACATCCTCCACCAACGAAATTGGTTATATTTTAATTTGCGAAGATTAGAGAATTTTTTATCTAATTGTTCTTTAGATAAAATTGGAGAATACAAATTTTTCATGTTAACCTTTATTTATTACTTAAATATACGAAGGCTCCACTAGGGAGCCAAATATATTTTAATAAGTTTTAACATCCTCTTCAGAATCTAGAAGAGATTGTAGGAGGTTAATTTCATTTATGATTTTGTTTCTCCTCCACCCTGAGAGGGGTTGTGTAAGGGTGTTTTTTAGTTTAGAAATTTTTTGATGTGCTGAGATGATTTCTTCCTTATCAACAATACCATCCTGGTTGGTATCTAGGATATTAAATTCTTTTTCTAGTGGGGATGTTACATCTTCAATTTCATCTAGATCTGAATCAACTAAAACTTTTTCTTTATGTTTAGGGTAAGCTCTATCAAACGCAAAATTAGATGCAATTACAAGAGCAATGGCTAAAGGGTCAAATACAAATATGATTACAAGTAAAAGTATGTTAATAATCTTATCCATAGGTGCACCTGTAAGACCGGATAGGTATTGTAGTGGTCCTAATTCCCCTGCCAAATCAATATTGTTTTCTAGTTCTAATATTTGGAGTTGGTATTTTTGTAAACTATCCGCCGATACTTCCCTTTTAGATTGAACTTGTTTTCTATTTTCTTCTTCCACCCCGATACGCTGTTGGGAAAGTCTAAGCTCTGTAGTAGAGACGGTGGTTCTAAAGCCCCCAACCACCGATGCGTCTTTAATCTGGATTGAGGTAGATTTTGCGTTACTGAGAGAAGAGATATTACTAGAAATTCTTTTAAGTTCTGAGTCATGACGTATAACATCTGTTTCATAAAAATCTTTTTTCTGTTCTAAGAATTTAGTTTGGTTTTCTTTTATTGTAAATTTGCTGTAAGTGTTTTGATACGCCGAGCTTAAAAACCCATAAATACCCATACTAGTAATCAATACTAGTACTACAGTTGCGATTGACAAATATACCCTTAATGTTTTACTTAATTCACTCCAATATTGGTATAATAGAGATGCGGTTACTAACTTAGCAAATTCTAGAGAACTTGCCATCAATATGACTGCAAATTGTGCTCCCGCAAATAACTTACTTAACCCACTAACCGAGTAATATGCTGCTGAACCCGATACTGTTAGGGCTGATAACCCTATAAGGAATGGGAATAGTCCTTTTTGAATATTTTTTACCATAGATGTAATATAAAAAAAGATTAGAATGATTCCAACCTATTTTTCTCTTTCTCCTTTATGTTTGTCTAATTTATCTAGGATTTGGACCAATAATTCATTTTTTATAATACCTAACATTGAAGCATTTTTAAAAATTGAAATTAATTGAAATACTAAAAAGGGTGCTATAATGGTTTCACTTAACCAGCTAGTCCCGGTAAATCCTTTTTCAATTGTTAAAATAGCAGAAAGAATTATGACCCAAAAGCCAAATGTTTTTAATACTTTTAATGCTCTAAAGGTTTTAAATCCTTCTCTTTTGATACCTGCCCATACACCAAAAAAACCATCAGCAAATATCACAAAGGATACTGAGAGGTATTGTTCAATATTGTTAATAGTTAGGTTCATGAAATACGAACATATAAATGCTAATACGGTTGTCAATGATAGTGTTATTAAAAGGGTTGTTTTCATCTTATAACTTTATTCTATTTTACGTATTCGTAGTATTTTTTAGTTTTCTGGTTTCGATCTTCTAACCCATGAATTCCACCATTAATTCTTTTTGTAAGAGATAATATGGATTTATCATTAATCCCTTGATCACAGATGGCCCATAATTTATTTCTTTCAAAAAAGAACATAGCGGATTCAAAAGAGAAATCTGTTGCCACTAAATCGGGGTTATCCATTATTTCGGGTTTGTCTATATATTCTGCAAAGGTTTGATAATTAGCTCTACCTGTTAATTGTAATGCTCCTCTACCTCTAAATTTCCAACCATCACCCGAAGCTTCGTTCCCATTAGCCATTCTAGAGGCATATACTAGGTTTGCAATTTTTTCGGGGTTACGGGCATATAAATTAGAATCTTTACCTGTGTTTTTAAAATATTTAGAGAAAATCTTATTTAACCCGCTGGCAGAATAGTTTAAATTTTCTGAGAATAATTTAAAATTACCTGTTTCGTGGGAGGTTTGTGCAAAGAAATGAGCGGCTCTTACAGGAGTTAGTTTATAAAACTCCATTGCTTTTTTCATTGTACCTGGCCCAAAAACACCGTCTGATGTTGTTCCAATTTTTTTCTGTAGGTTTTTTAAACTCATAAAATAATTTTTATATTTGTATTAAGAATCTAATTTAGAAAAACCGTTTGGAACAACTCCTTCACAAATTAAGGTTGCTACTATTGGAGATACTACTGAACCTACAAATATACCTACTCCTGCTGGTGTTGATAATGCTGCTGTTGCATATATTGGATTTGCTTTACCTACTACATTAGTAAGTACCTTTGTTAGTAACTCTTTATTACATTTTCCTTTTACTCCAGGTATTAAAAAGATACCATCAGCTAAAAGTTTACCAACTACGGTAGATACTGCCATCATTGCTGCTTTCTCTCCCATTGTTGCCATTGTTGCTAGCATAGTAGCACTAATAGTTGTAGAAGTTACAGTACCGGGATCTGTTGGTGCTGGTTTAGGAGTGAAGTACATTACACACCCTGTTGTAAGTGCCATATTTAATCCAATGTAACAAGCGTTTTCATCCAACCAATCTACTGCTACGTTAGCTGTATCTTCTACTACTTCCAATCCATCTTTAGCAAAATCAATTGCTTGAGCACTACCCGCTTTCCAAGTATCATCTTCTACATCTAATCCTTGTTTTGCAGCTTCTTCAGTATTCTTAGCAACCACATTAGTTGTGTGTACTACTGCTTTAGTAGAATCCTTATAGATGTTTGTAGTTGTTTTAGCAACATCATTCACTGTATCTACAATTACATCAATTGGATTAGGTATTTTTGGTACACTTGGTAATTTTGGTACACTTGGTATTTTTGGTACACTTGGTAGTTTAGGTTTTTTAAATGGATTCTTCATAATCTATATAACTTTATTTATCTTTATTATTATTCATACCGAAATAAGTACCCACTATGGCTACTAATCCGGTAATAGTTACTTGTAAAAGGTGTATTATATTTTCGTTTATGGGTCTACTATCTTCCATGGCTATATGGAAATCTCCTACTACTATAATTAATAGTAATAACATTATGCCCGTAACTAATATCAATACAACTCTTTCTTTCATTTTAGTAATTTATTCTTTCTTACCAAATATTTTACCTGCTTCCGCTATCCCAAAAGAACCTAGAGTTATGATTACAAATGAATTGTAAATAAGTTCGTTTATTACTAAGTCTTTTCCAAAATAACCCGTGATAATATCTACAAAGGCAAATATTACCATTACAGTGAAAGATAAGAAACCAACCACTGATTTCTCGTTAATATCGTTTTCGTCTTTAAAAATGTCTTTAAAAGCCATCCATTTATTTTTTATAAAGTTTAACATGGTATAACTGTTTTAAATTAACAACTCGATTTTATTATAAATATAACAAATAATTTAAATATTAAATTTCCCTCAAAAAAAAATACCCCTAATTACTTAGAGGTATTTAATTTTTTTGTTTAAATTTTTTCACTGAAAGTGTTTAAAAACACATCTTATCCTTCACAACTCACACAAAGAGCTTGTCGGGAGCCTAAGTCACCTTTGATAACTGAATCTGTTCTTAAATAGTAAAGTGTTTTAATGCCTAATTTCCAACTCTCTAAGTGGACTTGATTAATCCATTTAGGTGAATCATTTACATCAAAACTTAAATTTAGAGATTGAGTTTGATCAATATATCTTTGTCTAATCGCTGCTTGACGTACTAATTCTAATTGATTAATTTCAGGAAAGGTTAAGAATAATTCTTTTTCATCAGGAGATAGGACATTATCAGGTAATCCTACTACAGACCCATTATCTCTTAACATTTGGTCCCAATATTCTTCTTGGTTTTCACCTTTACTTTCCAATAATACTTCTAATACTTTATTTTTTCTAATAAAAGTACCTTTAGCACCATTAAAGGTATAGATATTAGCAGGAAGTGGTTCAATACCTGCAGAGATACCACCGGTTATTACAGAATTAGATACTGTAGGGGCAATTGCCAACAGATGTGTATTTCTCATGCCCGTACCCTTACACCATAATGGTTCTCCATATTCTACAGCCAGGTCCCGGGATGCTCTTTCCGCTTTGATTCTAATATCGCTAAAAATATTATGAGTGTGGGCGGTGGATGCTATTGAATTGAAGGGTAATCCTTTTTGTTGCAAAAACGTATGCCACCCCATTACACCCAAACCTAATGCTCTACCTTTTCGGGCATGGGCATTCGTCCTAGTTAATGAATCTATACCATTAGATTTTTCTATAAATTCTTGCATTACACCATCCAAAAACCAGGTAGACATTTCCACAGTATCTGTGTCTTTCCATTCTTCGTATTTTGCTAAATTTAAAGATGATAAACAACAAATAAAAGAATGTTCTTCATCTGTAAATAAGGTAATTTCAGAACAGTTATGAACTACAGCACCATTAGCATAGAAATTTTTATTGTCCTGTACCGTTATATCATATACCGGTTTTTTATTTGATAATTTCGAAATTTTTAATCCCATTTTTTTAATTTTTATATTTTATATTTCCATTTATACCCATATATTGTGGGTCTTTTTCCTTTGGCACATTCCCCAATAGCGGCTCCTGTTTTTTTATTTAAAGAATGAGCCGCCTTAATTATAGATTCCCATTCTTTTATAAAATTTAATTCTAAATCATATTGTAATATAGGTTTATTATTTTTACCTAAATTATTTAATCTTGCTTTTTCTCTAGACTCTGGGGATTGGGTTTTCCCTTTCATTGGGGATATTCTACCTTTATGACCCTTAGATTTACCCTTATGGGCAATTCTTAAATTTTCACAATGCCATTTTGGTTTTTTTCTACCATATGGGTAACCAACTCCCTTTCTGCTTTTATTGTAAAATAATTCGCTTTCAAAAGCATTATACTGTCCTATGTAATATTCCTCCATTTCTTTCATTACTTTAGAATTAAGGACATTCTCTAATATTTCTCTTTTAAAATTATCTACACCATATTTTTTTAAAGCTAACTTTAAATAAGTTCCACTCCCTAAGTATCCATCATTTAAATCTTTACAAGTATGGGAACCTATATATTTTTTCTCATTTACTAAATTAGTTGTTATATAAACTATGAATTTAGGAGTTGGCTTTTCTTTCGTGATACTTTCTTTTAACATTTTCATCTACTTTTGTTTTATTTTTCCAATAATAAGTTTTACTATATTCAAGTTGTTTTTGAACACGTTCATCCTCGGTTTGATATTTTTTTATACGTCCCATTATCGTTTATAAATATATAGATCTAAGAAAAAGTCTAAGAAAATTTTAATTGTTTTTTTAAGTTTTTTAATTCATTTTTGTATAACTTTTTAAAAGTTGGAGTGGTCGATATAAACTCATTTTTATCCGTTAGAATATTATACTCTATTTCCCCAACAATCTGATCATCAGATACATCTAGAAACCAAACTTTCTGCCATTCCTTTTGTATAAAAATCAATAAATCTTTTTTATTATCAAACATACAAAAATAATCCCCTACCTCCAAATTTCTAGTAGATTGATTTTTAGACAACCCCAAAAACATACCTTGAGAAGTTAATATTTTTTCTGTATGATGGTTTTTAGTAAATAAGTTCATCATCTTCTATTAAATTTTGAGCCTCAATCCAACCTCTATTTTTAGTTAATATTTTATGTTCTGGAGTGCATTGTATTTTAAATCCCGTTACTTCATCCTCAATCTCTAATAATTCAGCTTCAGGGTTGGTTACTCCATAATTGGTAATAAGTTTATATTCCTTTTCCAAAGTCTCAAGATTATAACTTAAAACATAAACTTCAGAATGGGTTTGAAGTAAAAACTCAAGGTCTTGAATTTCTATTTCTTGTTTTTTATCTCCTATTTTAATGTTAATTTTAGTATCCCCAGTAACACATATATTGGTCATTGTTACTTCTAGATTATTTAGCATGTAAGCCATTGGATTTTGTTTATTTACATTATCTTTGTACATAATGTAAGGTTCACCTGTTTCCATTCTTGATTTTAAGACTTTAGCCCAAGTATTTAAAGCTTCAGAATCCCGTGTTTCTAATCTACGCATAAAATGATCATCTACAACAACACATTGGTGTAAATTTAAACATTGTCTGTTTGGGTCTCCTTTTGGTCTTCTAATTTCTAAAAATTCATTAATATCCTCGTGATTGATGTCTAAATTAACTGAAGCTGCTCCTCTTCTAACATTGCCCTGATTTGTAGCTATAATAGATGAATCGAATATTTTAGCCCAAGGTACAACCCCTTCAGATTTCCCATTTCCCGAGATTTCAGTACCGCGTGGTCTGATGCGAGATAAGCCAATACCTACCCCACCACCGGAGGCGGTTAATTTCATTAGTTCTGCGTTTGTTAAACCTATTCCACGTATAGAATCGGGTGTATCTATACCAAAACATGAAATTGGTAACCCACGGCTTGTTCCCATATTTGATAAAACGGGGGATGCCAGGCCTAACCAACCATTCCACATTATTTTAAAGAATTTGGATGCTAATTCTGGTTTTTTTAACCTAAAAGCGGAGGCATTTGCTACTCTTTTATATGCTGTTCTTACTGTTTCTCCAGGTAGTAAGTAACCCTTGCTGATTGTTGCTAATGAGATTTCATCCATGTATTCAGGGTAATCTTTACCTGCAATCCAATTACTATAATCTGCTATTAGTGAATTATTGTCCATTTTTTTGTTTTAGTTTATTAAAATAAGTCGTTTACATCCCAATTCTGTACTCCTTTTGAATAATTAGTTACCCTTACGGCGAAGAAATCGGAGTGCTGTTTTCCAGCAGATAAACTATCAAACCATTTCATTCTTTTAATAGAAGCTGCATCTATACCATTTACAATAGAATCATATCCTAAATCTTGCATTTTAGTATTAACTCTATATTTGATAAAAGATACTAAATCGTATTTTGAGCATCCCTCTAAATCTCCCATTGCATATACTTTGTCAATGAAGCCTAATTCAAGTTTTAAAGATAATTTAGCTGCTTCTTCAATTTCAATTCTTAATTCAGGGGTATTTAGGTCAGGGTTTTCTACCATTAATTGTCTAAATAACCAACATCCTGCTTCTGAGTGTAATGATTCATCTCTGATGCTCCATTCTACAATTTGTCCTACTCCTTTTAATTTATTTTGTAATTTAAAAGATAATAAAATAGCAAAGGATGAAAATAAATTAACACCCTCGGTAAATGCAGAGAAGATTGCTAAGGATTTTGCTCGGGCAGACCAATCTGGTTCCCCATTATGTGAATCTCTCACATCCATTAAAGCTTGAATTTTTGCCATTGTAGCTTCATCTTCTAAAAATTCAGAAAAATTATCTAAACCTAATTCTTCATTTAATAGAGAATAGGCTTCAGCATGTATAGTTTCAAATGCCCCGAATGTAACCGCCATTTTAATAATCTCGGGTTTTCTGAACCAAGAGGTAACTAAATTGGTCCAATAATCATTTACTACAGTTTCAGTTTGTGCAAATCCTTTTAGGATTGAACCTACAATATTTTTTTCATTTACTGTTAAATTTTGTTTCCAATCATTTACATCTGACATCATGGGAACTTCTGTGTGGAGCCAATGTGCTTGGTGTTGTTTTAACCAATAATCGTGGGCTTCAGGGTATTCGAATGGCTTGTAAACTATTCTTTCTTCTTTAATGTCTCTTTTTTTACTCATGATTTAATAATTAATTATTCGTTACCTAATTCAAAAAACCTTTCTCTTAATAATTGTTTATCTGTAGCATTTACACCCGTATCAAACTTATTTGATTGGTGGGCAGGGGTTAAATGCTCGTCCCCATTACTCGTATCTTGGTAATCGTATACTTCAAAATGTCCAGTTGAAGTGTTAGCATTTACACCAAATGTAAGACCGTCAATACCATATCTATTTTTCATTATATGGAATCTTCCGGTATTGTTAACTTTATCTTCTTTTTTACGTGAAAGAGACATACAGAAATCAGTAATCATAATCTTATCATAAGACCCGGCTGCTTTATCCCCTTCAATAATATCATCTTTTGCACCTGCACGATTAACTTGAGAAACTGACCAAATAGGTATATTTAACTGTTTTGCTAATCCCTTAGTGCTTGTATAAATATCATCAATTTCATCTTTACGCTCACGGTTGGTTTTTCTTGATGCAAGAAGATCTACATAATCTATAATAATCATATCAGGTTTTATCCCTAAGCTAATACACTTAGATATATGAGATTCAATGGTTGATACTGTTGCTCTACCTGTAGGGTATTCCTTTACAATCAAACTTCCAGGTAATTGAGGTAGAATTTCTTCTACTTTATCACGGTGGGAGTCTATTTTATCAACTGGTATTTTGGTGAAAAAAGCATCGTATCTTTTAGCTACATATTCTTCACCTAATTCTAGAGTATAATGTAAAACATTATACCCCAATTTAACAGCATACCCTCCTAATGCTACTAATGACCAGGATTTACCACCCCCAGGATTACCAAATATAAGACCGAAATCACCATTACCTAAACCTCCCTGTAGGATAGTATTTACGCGTTCCCAAGGAGTAGGAACAGTAGTTCTTGAATTTTCTCTATAACGAGATTCAATGTCTTTAACATATTCATGCCCCAAATTTTTATCTTGCCCCGATTTTAAAGCACTATCAATCAAAAAACGAATCCCATCATAATCCCCGGCTTGTAACATATCAACCGAAGACATTAATGCCTTTTTCAATTGTTGGTTTTTACAAAAATTAGTAAATTCTTCTTGAACATATTCTAAATCATCATCAGAAGAAATATAGGCTTGTTTAAGTTGCTCTCTAATTGAAATTTGTAAAACCTCGTTGTCTACTTTTTGTAATTCTACTTTTAAAATATCTAATGAGGGTGTTGTGTGGTATTTTTGGTAATATTTTAAAATTTCTCTAATAATCCACTTCATTGCACTATTCTCAAAATCATCTTCCGAAATAATATCGTGGATGTTAATTAGAAATTCTTTATGACTTAATAAAGATGATAACACTTTTATTTGGAAGTCATTTCCATACTGGTTTACTGAGGAAAGGGTCATTTATATAACTTTTATTTTTAATATTAATACTAATTGTATTTAGTAAAGGGGGTAAAGATTTCTTTTAACCATATGTCTAAATTTCTAATCATACCCCCAAGTTTATCTTCATTATAAAACTGAATAAACATTTCGGGATAGAAATCAGGTAAGTCATTTTTAATTAAAGTGTCGATGTGTGCTTTACCCCTATCATCTATCATAGGATTACTTAGATCCATTACCTTGTAATTAATCTCTATTCTACTTCTTTCTTGAAGTATACGTGAATATACAATATGTTCTTTAAATTTTCCGGCTGATATCTCAAATATATTTTCTAAAGTTAATTCTTGGGTTTTTAATTCCGGGAATTTTTTAAATAAACCTTTAGCTCCTAAACCCTTGATACCTTGGATATTATCGGATGAATCTCCTAATAATGTTTTCATTAAAATAAAATTTGAAGGTAAAAGCCCAAATTTCTCCTCTACCACCTTTGGAGTATAATATTCTTTTTCCATAGGTCGGTACACAATAATTTTATCCGTAACTAACTGAAGGAAATCTTTATCAGAGGATACAATAAAGCAAGTAGAATTAAATTTTTCTACCAACTTTTCGGATAATACCGCTATGATATCATCTGCTTCTACTTTATCAAGTATAGTAGTTTTAACAGGTAATAGTTTTAGGTATTGAATAATCCTTACAATTTGATCGATTTTAGAATCATGTTCATCTTCTAGATTGTCAAATGCCTCCCAATTAGTAATACGTTGTAAATTTCTAGTTCCCTTATATTCAGAGATTAGATTTTTTCTACTCGAGGATGAACCCGCGCCATCAAACACCACATACACAGATGTGGGGTTTGTTTGACGGATCATAGCTCCTAATGAACGAAAAAAACCACCTAGTCCCCCAACATGCACCCCATCGGGGTTAACCATATTCATCATAGCAAAATTTCTAAAAAATAGGTTTAACCCATCTAATATTAAAACTCTATCATGTCTTTTTAATTGAGGCTCTTCCCCTTGTTCCTGGATATTATCCAGGAGACTAAATAATTCTTTGTTGTTCATATTTTATTCTGGTTCTACTTCAAAATGGGACATACCTTGGCTTTCATCTCCTTCTTCAACAACCTGGAAGTCATCTCCACCTAAAAATTTACTCCATTCTTGAGAATATTTGGCTTTATATGCTTTCAGTTCCTTCTCATCATCATTAATGAACCCATGAGGAGTCATAATAATTTTACCTCTAGTAGTTACACCGTTAACGTGGTTTTTATCAATTTGTAAATTAGTACGTTTAGCAAATTCAACCTGTTTCCCATCTTTAATTGCTTTGATTTTAGAGGTCCCGGCATTAGATATATTTCCAAATGTAACTACGAATGTTGCATCGTACCACATAGCCATACCCCCTTTATTCATCATCTTAGGTTGACCCATAGGTGATTCAGCTTTAGCAGTCCAGACTTTATTGATACAGCACAAAGTATTGGTATAAGGTGCTGATTCTTTACGAGACAATACAATACTTTGATTAACTGTATTACCAAATTGTGTTGACATTGCACCTGCATTCCATTCATTGTTATTTTTCAATTTTTCAACTGACATAGCACAAGGAATAGAACCAATTGAGTCCCAAAAGAAACATAAATCATAAGGTAAATTACCTTTTTTCTGCTCATTTGTTAAATCCATAATAAAGGCAGCTACATCTTCTATAGTATGAACTGTCTCTCTATCAACGTAGATAAAATTACCATCATAGTCAAGAACTTCACCTGTATCCTTATCTTTAATAATATTAACTTCTAGCCCCATTTGTGAAGCGTGTTCCCAATTCCATTTCATTTCCGTAATGATGAAGACGGGTAATACCCCCATTTTCTGTGCTGATACGGCTGCTTCAAGCAAAGCAGTTGTTTTACCAGTATCAGAATGTCCTCTAAGTAATGAAATGTGTCCCATAGGTATACCAGGTATTCCAGCGATTTCTTGAAAAGCAGGGGATAATGGTATCCATTTTTGATCCTTAAATTTGATGTTTTTATCTAATCCCTTCTTGCTTTTAAATTTATTTAAATCAAATTTACTTTGTATTTCAGCGGACACTGCCGCTGAAAGGGATTTAGGTGGTCTTTTTGCCATATATTAAAAAGGTAGATCATCTGTTTCTAAAGTTGGATCTCCAAATAAAGTATCAAATTGGTTTCCTTTAGATTGTTTAACTCTTGGTGTTGATGTATTTAATGAAAAATCAGTTTTATTAGACTCAAACCCTACTGATGGTTCTGAGATTATATCACCTTCCCTGTTTGCGTCTTCGGGTGATAACCATTTTTCAAGGGCAGATTTCATCTCTTCAAATGAATATTTCTTAAATAAATCTTCAGGGTTTGGTTGGTCTTTCATCCAAGTTTCAACTTCTTCTTTATTTTCACTTAATGGTGTTGATTTTAATCTAACACGAACCGATGATTTATTATAAGCGGTACCTGTAGATTCTGGTCCTACTGTCTCCACTGTTAAATCTCTCCCATTTACAATGTCAGTATAATCTCCAATTTCATCATCCACCGCAAGGGCTAATAATTCTTCATATACTTGTTTTCCAAACTGCCACAATCTAGCACCTTTATCTTCTTCACCTCTAACTACTACAGGGATAAAAATACGGTTTTTAGGGTCTAATTTTTTAGCAAGTAAATAATTTTCCTTGTTATACTCTTCTCTAAGTTTTTGTGCAAACAATGCAATTGGGTCCTTCTCACCAAAATTTAAGGGTGAAACCATAACCTTATTAGTAATACCATAGTAGAATTTTAATTCCTTAAATGGGTTTTTAGGGTTAAAAACAGAGGGTACAATTCTAATTTGGTGCTTTCCTACTTTAGGTGACCAAAAAATGGTAGTGTAATCTGTTTTTAAATTTGAGGTTTGTTTTTGTTGAAGACCTTCTAACTTCTTTTTCAATACTGATAAATCCATAACTTTACTTTTATTTGATAACTGTTTGTAATAATTAAATATATGAAACCCCTTCCGGGGTTCCTAATTTGTTTTGTTTTTTCTTTAGACGTTGTATGATATAGCATAAAGTGTTTTTCCTCCTACTTCCAAAGTGAAATTATATGCATCACCAAAAATATCTTCTACTTTGCTTTTATCAAAAGAGAAATCTAAACCTGCTTCACCAAATCCTGCTATTGCATTGTCTAGTTCACCTTCACTATCTCCACCTACTTCAATTTCCATCCCATTATACTCTTCTTTATCATCTTCATCAAATCGAAGCTCTTGGGCTAACTTACCTATAAATTCTGCTTTATTTTGTTTAAGGAAGGAAAGGATGTTATCTTCTCTAATTTCTCCTTCTGCTAAGTATTTTCTAAATGTGTTTAATTCTTTCATTATAACTCTATTATTTTATGTATTTTAGTATTCAATTGTGCCAACTCGTTGTTTTGAGTAAGTAATATACAATTTTTATAGTGTTTCCACTCAATTCTATATCTAGGATCTACCACACCACCATTCAAACTCTTAATCAATTGATTTAAAGCATTTATAGTATATAAGGTATTAGAATCCTTTTTCCTATGCACTAGAATAGTATTATCTGGGATGGTATTAACATTCCCTTGATCTACATTGTATGTAACTACATATTCGTCTTTATCTTCAATGGCAAGTACAAATATCTTATTGTACATTATGTCATATTTAGATTTTATATCTTCTATTAACTTATCTAATTCCTCGGTATTAGTAAAAGTTGCAAATAATTTATTGTTCAAATCACCAACATTTTTCAATTCGGTTATAATATCATAACTCGAATTATACATATATGGGGATTTATCTAAAGTTGTAACTGCTTCCTTCATTTTCCTTTACTTTTAATTTATAATTTATATGTAAATATACAACCCTTACTTAGACCCACCTAATATTTTTATATGGGGTTTCAATTCGTCTTCTATATAATTTTTAACTAATATATTATACTCCCCATTAATTGGAGAATTAAAATTATTTTTCTTACTCCAATTTTCTAAAGCAGGAATAAAGTGTAAATTTCTTGTATTTCCCCACATTTAGAACATTTCTTCATTTTATTATACACATTAGAAAAACTAGGGGGAGACCAGAGAATGGTAATTTTCTCCTTCCTTATAATTTAATTCAAACCCATAATTCGTATATATGTTCTTAATTATATTTAGGACAACACCCATTTCACTATCCCTTATGTCTAAAAGTATTGAATCATATACATATAAAATTAGTTTTGAATCAAAACCCCTTAACTTACTAAGCACCTCCCATAAAATTGTTACTTGCATAGAAGATTCAAGACATTGTAATAAATAATTTAAAATTTTCCCAGGGTTCATATTAACATGATTGATTTTAGATAAAATATAACCAGATATGGGACATACTATATATCCTTGCTTATTATATTCATCCCATAAATTTTTTTTATATAATGATATTTTTTGGAAAAATTCTAAATCTTTATATTCTTCTAAAGTACTACTATTTATTTGTTTTAGAGTTAATATTTTTGCCTCTTTCCTCCCTAAGCCGTAAATTTCCCCTAAGTATTCATATATACCCCCAGAGGGTATTTTATAATCTATAAGTTTAGATAAAATAACCACATGCATACTTTTAACATCGAGTTCCACAAACCTGTTATTACGTGGTATAAAACTTTTTCTGCATCCATTTTCTTTATTAAGTGCGGCATAATTTACGTTTTTAAATTTATTTGAGGGTCTTGTTGTTGTTGTTTTTAAGTTATATTGAGTGTAGACGTATTCCTCACCTGATAGGGGGTGGAAATATTCTTCGAAGGTTGGTACATGTACTTTAATTCCACTTCGCTCGATTGCGTTGAATACCATTGATACTTTATTATTAAAGAATTCATTGTATTTTGTTTTACATTGGTTTATAGTTGTTTTTAAATCTCTGAATATCGTTTCACATAATTCATAATGTTTAACAACCGGGATAATTTGGTTTATATTTGGGTTATCACCATGTTGTCTATAATATAATTCATGTGTTTGTGTTGTAGGTCGTATATACGTAGTGGGGGGTGGTGTGGTGTTCCAAAGTGTTTTTAGAGGAAAATAATGTAATATTTCCTTTTTATCTCTACAATATAGAACTTCAAAGTTTTTTAGTATGTCAAATATGTCTGTTTCATACGTGTTTAATTCGTTTAAAGTTTCACTATGGTTGACCCCTAACATAAACCCCTTGCTTGATTCATTTGGTCTAATATACACTAAAGATATGTGGTTTTGTGTTGGGTGTATATTATCATTGTATGGTATTACTTCTATGAATGCCTCCTTATAACCACTATTGTGGAAACACCTTAATTGCTCTTCTGTTTCTATTAACCAATACATTTATAACCTTTTGTTGGTAATGTAATAAGGCTCCCTATGGGAGCCTAGTTATTTGTTGTTTGTTATTTGTTATTTGGTATAAATATATGAAAGTAAATTAAGATATCAACATTTATTTGCAGAATTGGTCGTATCTTTTTTTAAAGTAAGATGTAAAACCTCTTAACCTATTATCTCTTTGGGATTTTTCAACAATATTTTTATTTGTATTATACACTTGATTTCTATCTCCGGTTATGTCCCAGGGTAATGTAATTGGTTCATATAATTGATATGCTACCATTTCATCTCTATTTACATATTTTTGATATTGTTCTTTGTTTACCTCTATGAATTTAGGTTCGTTTGTTTTACTTAAAAAATATCTTTGAAATTCACCTAATTTATAATCGGATTCTGTTGGTTGAGGATAGATTCTGATGGGTTGAGATGGTGTAACGGTATTTGGGAGGGGGGTGTTTAAATAATCCCAAGTCCATATTGTTGTTTTTGTTTTAGAAATTAGGGAAAGATTGGCAAGGCCTAAACTTTGATCATTTATAATTTTTGATTCTAGTTCTATTAAAAGTCTTACAGGTTGGTCTTGTGGGTTTTTACCCGTATAATAGGCACCAGTAGATGTTGAAAAATAAGAACCAATATATTCTTCTCCTGTGGCTTCAATTATAAATTCTTCACCAGATGTAGATAAATTTGTTTTTATTTGTGATTTTGGGAAATACATAAATTAAGTATTAAAAAAGGTTGTTGAAAATTGATGTTGCTGCTAAAATATTAGATTGAGTATCACTTACACTACTGATTTGGTACTCCCAATGCCAAGCTTCCCAACTTTCATCTCTTGTTTTTGGATTTAGACGTTTAAAACCAAATTTTATTGCGTTTTTTGCTAACCATTTGTATTGGGGGTCTTGTGGTTTTATTGCGGAAAAAGAGAGAGTTGCAAAATCTACAGCTACACCAAAACCATGATTTGATGATCCTGGGGATGCTGCTGCACCTTTTCCAGATATTGGTTGGCATTTTGCACCTCTTGCTGGTAGATTTGAGCAATTTTGTTTAAAGACTCTTTCTTGATCATCATACGTCCTATAAGCACTGTTGATTTTAAATTGAATGTTATCTTTTTTAGCTTGTTCTAATAACTTATCTAAGGCTAAAGATGCTTCGGTGAATAAACGGATTCTCTTTTCATCACTTTGAATATATCCTTTATATTCAAATTCATTATTAATAGTACGTAATTTATTATTTGGGATTTCTCCGTTTGTATATGTAGTTCCTAATATTTGTTTAGTTGTTCCTCCTCTATTCCCACTAAAATCTGTTACTATGACTTCAGGAAGATCTCCACTAACATTTGTAACACTTGATATGCCATTAGAAGTATTATCTTTTAAATTAGACGTAGAAATTGTTCCTAATACGGTATCCCAATTATTGCCAGATATTCTATGGTTTATTTTGGTAACTAAAAAATCAAGAGCTTCCCCATAGTTAGGAGGTAAAAATCTAGTATCTATATTTAATTTATTATATATCTTTACACCCGAAAGTCCTTCCAAAGTAAGATCAAAAGATACAGGGATAAACCCTATGTTGCCTGAGGCTTCTTGGGTTTCTTTAAATTGGTTTTGGGATAAAGTATCTATATAAGATTTAAAGGTGGATTTACCCCTATTTATTAAATCATCATCAATAAATAATTTATTATATTTTTTTGATATGTTAAATTCTTTTTTTGCAGTTCCATTACTAAAAGTATAAGGGAAATTTGCACCGAATATATCATGTAAACAACCTGCATATGTATTTTGTGTTATTCTTTCTATTTCATTTTCCTCATATGTTTTAGCATCTAATTCTATTTTTTTCTTAGTAGTATCTTGTACAAATTTTCTAGCAACATCTTCTTTAGTACCTAATTGATCTTTATAACCAATCCACTTACGACCACTTGTAGTAGGGTAACTGGATGAATAAGGTAAAATCCATTTAGCATTACTTGAGTCACTCTCAAGGGTTGCTAAGGCATAATTATATGCATCCTTTTTATATTGAATTAAATCTGTACCGGTAGATGTTTTATCTTTAGAAGAGAGGAATGGTATGGGGTCTTTATATTGGAGTTGAAATCTATCTTTTAAACCTATATTCCATTTAGAAAAAGCAGTAGCATCAGAATTTTTAGTTGATTTACCATCGGCTGTAGCCCCAATAGAAATCATACTAGCCATAGAGTTGTCTATTTTTGTTTGAAATTTTATATCTTTTAAAAAGTTGGATTTTCCACCATTATAACCAAAAACTTCTATTTTTGGATTTGTCTTTGGTGATGGTGGGGATTTTTGGATAAATTTACTTAACCCCGGGATTGGGTTTTGGTCTATAATAACTAAAGTTTTATCATCTTTAATTACAGGTTCTAAATTGTTAAATCCTCCTAAAGATTGATTTAAACCATTACATATGGATTCAACTAAAGTATAAAGACTTAAGTTTCCATTTTCATCTACATTATCTTTTAAAATTTTTAGAAGAAAATTAACATTTAAATACACATTCATTAATTTGCCGGCAGTAAAACCATCTTTTTCTACCATAAACTTTTGGGGTAAACCTACATTGATTTTACTAAAGGGTGATTTATCTTTTAAATTTTGATAAGAATCTAAAAAGTTTTTCCCCCACTTCATTGTAAATAAACACACTTTGGGGTCAAATGGAAGTTGATTAAAATATGTTTTTATATAATTATCTTCAGGTGATGTTTCTATGGATATAATACTTTCATTTTCTGAAGCTTTAGGGATTACTAGGTCTGTTAGATTATCTAAAAAGAGTCCAAGTCTTATAAAATAATTGAATTCTCCTTTAGGTAAAGGTTTACCATATACTGCTTCAGTTACACCTGGGATATCTTTATATGAAATTAGAGGGGAATCTTTAGTATTTTTATCATGATTAATTATTTTTTTATTAAGATATCGACTTACTACGTCATTACCCATAGAAAGATAATTTAAAGATTCCTCATCAAAACCTTTAGCTTTTAATTTAGTTTGATTTAAGGTTAATTCCTCTTTACCTGCTATTGGGGCACTAGTGTTAACCTTTAAAGATTCTACTACATCTCCAACTGTAATTAAGTTTATTGTTATATCATAACTACCATCGGGATTAAAATTCCATGTAAAGTTATTTACTTTACCGAAAAACCCATCATAATTACCATGATATATATCGCTTCTATATCTTTCTATAGCTTGAATCATTTTAGAAGGGGTATAAGTTTCGTTTTTAAACCATAAATCTTCTATAATGGTATTTCCTGTCTCTTCTATAGTAAAGGTACCATCTTGTTTTATTTCCTTAATATATTTATCCCATCCCCATTCTAACATCATAGTGTAACCTAATCTTAAGTAAAGCATTTCTATAATAGAAAATTGGTATCTATTGAATGCTTTTAAAGTTACAGTTGCTTTACGAATTGAGCCTCTATTTACACAATCTATAGATACATCTATTATACCTGGGGTGGGTTGTAGGCCCATTTCTGTACCTCCAAAACCGTAAGAAGAATCTACATCTAACCAAGATTGTTGGGAGGTTTGTATACCCCTTCTAAAAGTATAATCAGAAAAATCTTGAGTTCCTTTTTTAAAGTTAAGATTAGATAAAGTATTAAATAATACAAAGTTTTTAGCTAAACCCTGACCATTATATTTAATATAACCAATTTTTGAAGACGGATCACCTAAATCTTTAGATATAGAAGTTAATCTAGATATTCCCGTACTTTTTTCAGGTAGATTTTTCCCATCAATTTTATCAACTAAAGCTACACCTGAAGCCATTTTGACCCAAGCATTTCTATTATTTAAATAAGTTAATAGTGTTGTGTTGTTTGTTCTATTTATAGAAGATCCTACACTCCCCGCACCATTTAATTTTTGTCTTATATCTATTTGATCAAAAACGTATTGTTTAAATTCTTCACCTAGGATATTCCCTTGTTCCATAACTAGTTATTATTTAATTCATTAAATAAAGATGTAATTTGACTTATATTTGTTGGTATTCTTAATTGAGAACCAACGGGTGGATAATATGAATTTTGTTTTAATTGTGGGTTTGCTATAGAAATTACCCACCATAGTGAGGAATTACTATAATAAGTTTGAGCTAAAGTATCAAATCTGTCTCCCACAGTTGTATAAACGTAAATATCACTAAAACTTAAAGGAATATCCGGATATTTAGTTATTGTTCTAAATGTCTTTCCTTTAGTTGAGATTGTTGTTGGTATTTGTGTATATCTACCCATTTAATTTTAAATTTATGTTGGTCATACCAACCCAGTTGACAATGAAGTTGAAGAAACTAAAGGTTGGAGTGTTAAGGGTTTAAAAGTAGAGGTTAACGGAAAAGGGATGGGTTTAATCTTGGTATTTAAATTATAATTTGTTGTTAAACCATTACTTAATGCTATATATCTTTCATCACCATATTTAGTTAATTCTCCTTCATTATTCTTACCAAATGTATTCTTTTGTACAGCAGGTACAAAATCATGGATTGGGATAAATTTGAATCCTGTTACTTTAATCATGTGGGGTAATTCTTTTACACTATCATCTGATTCTACTTCTAGAGGTGAAGATTCTTTTGCTGACCCATAAGGGATTGCAATTTCCCATGGTGACTCTTGAGGCACATCGTATGTAATAGAGGTCATTATTCCAACCTGTTCGTATAAGTACCCACCAATTGTTAATTTTACTAAATTACCACGCATATATCCTAATTTTGAATAATCAGGAGCACATACTGAGGCTAAATAGTTTAATTTTTGATACATAGGTATTAGTTCTGCTTTTGATTGGGCAACTACCGTCCAAGATAATGAAATTGATCTGTCAAACCCATTATATCTATAAAAGTTTTCACCTCTTCCCATAAATTTTTGGGATTGCCAATCTGCAGAATAAGAATCACTCATCGAATCTATAAAAGCTCGGAAATGAATATTAGTTTTTTTAGTAGGGTCTTCATTATCTATAACACCTATTCTAAATTTAACAAGGTCATTTACAGCAGGAACATTTGATACATTTTGATTAGGTAATGTTTTATATATTTGCCTATAATTAATAGTATCTAATACTACACTATCATCTTTTTCTTTCTTTCCAGGGTTTCCTAAATTTACTCTTATTTCTATATTTCCTGCTTTATTATAATCTAATCTAGAATATCCTTTGGGGTTTAGGATATTAGGTCCTATTTTAGGTTCAAACCTAGAAGATGTTTTTAATATTATTTGTTCCTGAGTAAGAGTGTTACTTCCTGCTATTTGGGTATTAGTTTTAAGAGTACCGGGGAGATATACACTATTTAAAAGGGGTATGTTAGTATCAGCCTTTATAATATTATTTTGTGATGGATCATGTACTACGCTAAAATATTTACCAGTAGCTCCAAATTTATATGTAATATTATTTATCCTATCTTGTATTCCTTGAGAATGTTGAGGTCTTAAGTTTGTATATTTACTAGGATTATAAGTTATAGTAGTAACATCATCACCTATATTAAATGTTTCTGTTGATATTCCTAAAGTAAGAAAATTTTGTCTATAATTTAAATTAGAATTGTTTATACCTGTTCTATCCTTAGCAATTTTTATATTAGTTTTACCAACTCCTAAAACAGAACCAGGTCCCCCATTGTAGGAATAAAGATTTATTTGATTATCCTTTTTTGAGTTTACAAATTCTAAATAACCCTCTAATCTACTTTTGCTTTTTTTGTTAACTAAATCTTTATAATAAGGTTGACCTAAAGGATCAAAATCTAATATAGAATTAATAAAATTATTGTTTCCTTTCCCAATCCCCTTAAGTGGATTTAAACCTTGTTTATTTAAATGTAATCCTAAAGGAGCCCCTGCAGCCCCTAATATGGTAGAAGTAGGCAAATAGATACCGTTATTTAATATGGCACCTTCTCCATTGGTTGCTACCGAGCTACGCGATAATATATTTTGTTTTACAGTAAATAATAAACCATTTGGTGATTTAAAATCAAAAAACATCTGTGTTAAACGAGATATATCTTTTAAAATTCTACCAGGTGTTAATAATCCTCCTCTTAAGAGAAAGTCAGGACCTCCCGTAGAACCTAAATCCCCTTCATTTGAAGGAAGTTTAGATTTAATATAAGGTTGGTTACTACTTCCCCCTCCTATTCTATCTTTACCATAACGTAAAGATTTTAAATTCGTTCTTAAATTAACTAACATATTCTACTATAAATATTGAATGTTATTGGATTGCGTATCTGTTTACAGACATTGCTGTACCCATATCTGTTGAGTCTAGTTTTATTGTACCTTGTTTAGATAGGATTTGACGTAATAGGGTATTTGTTTCCTTAGCTTCTGAATTGTTTCCTCCTCCTAGATTAGTGCCCGCTACTACAGTATCGTTATTGTTAAGAGCAATTGTGTCTTTACCTTTTTTAATTATGGTTTCTCCATATCCTGAAGGGATTATAGCATCATCTGCTCTGGATGCTCTACTAATATCTGATGCTCCTCCTGTAATTGCTCCTACAATTGCTCCAGGGATGGCTCCAACACCCCCAAATGCTGCTCCCGCTATTGCTCCTGTTGCGGCACCCCCTAAAATCCCCATAATAGGTTCTAAGAATTTCACTATTTTTCCTACAAGATTAAATATCATACCTAAAAATTCAAATACGGGCATTAAAGCAGTAGCTACGTCTGCAAATATTTCTTTAAGTTTTTCTACAGAGGCATTAAATTTGTCTTGAACAGTTTGGGCTTCTAATCTATCTGCTAGTTCATCTTTACCTAATGCTCTTAATTCTTTAGCTGTTTTACCTTGTATATCTTGTTTAAATAATATGTCAGCAAGTTCATCAGATTGCATGCCCATAGCTTTAGCTATGGCTTCTTGTTGAAGAACATTCATTTTCATGAAGCTATCAAAATCTCCTGCTTCTTTTCTTAATTCTTTAGCTAAAGTAACTTGATCACCATTTAAAGCAGCTAATCTAGCTTTTTCTAGATTAATATCCCGACCCAACAATAGTTCAGCTTCTAGTTCTGATGTTATTGATGATTCAAAATCTAATAAAGATTTACCTGCGCTTGCTACTTGTTGTAAAGAAGCACCAAATAGTTTAGATTGTGTAATGGCCTTTGCTATATTTGCAGGATTTGCTCCTAAATTTGCTCTAACAGTTCCTGTTACTTTACCTGTTTCTTCTAATATTTCTCTTAAATCAAATTGAACTCCTTCTTGACGTTGAAGTTCATAACTAGTTCCTAATACATCTTTATAATTTGATTCGAAGCTTTTACCTGTTAACGTTGAGGCTGCAGCCAAATTACCGGCTGCTTCAGATGATACACCTACTACATTTGTAAGTTTAGTCATTGTAACTAACGTACTAGATGCAAAATTAGTTATAAAACCAAATTGTTTGTTTAAATCACTAAATGTTTTTAATAATTTAGAAGCAGTAATATTTATATCTCCTGATTGTTTGGCAGCTGTGGATAAATTTGATCTAAAACTAGCAGCTTCATTTGCAGATAAAGCCATTCCTTTTTGAAGTTCAACTGTTTCTTTGTTAACTCTACCAAAGGCGGATAATAATTCTAGAATTATAGTAAGAGGACCTAATACTTTTTTGAAAACCGCTCCTATTGCCGGACCTAAAGTTTTAAGCCCAGCCATAAAAGGGTTTAAATTTTTAGTTAAACCTAAGGATTGAGCCCTAGCAGCAGCAGCAGTACCTGAAAGTGCTTTTCCATTTTTTCCAAACAACCCAAATTGGGCCCCTAATTCTTTAGTAAGACCTTCCCCAGTTCTAAGCATTTGAAGTTGTTCTTTAGAAGCACCTTTGACTGAACCAAACATTTGGAGGTTACTAGCAGCTTGTTTTCTTGAAGATTCGGCGGCGTCATCAAAAGGTTTTGAAAATTTACTTAATCCTGGGATTTTATTTGCTATATCAGATAAAGCACCAAAAGTTTTGGCTCCAAAATTATCTGCTACTTTTTGGGAATCTTCTTGTACTATTTTTAATTCTTTTTTAAGAAGTTCTGCTTCTTTAACTTGAATTTTTAAATTTTCAGATATGTTTTGGGATAATTCATCTTCTTCTTTAGAAAACTTTAATTGTTGTTGTTTTAAAAATATTACATCTTTATCTAATTTAGATATATCTTTAGTAGTTTTAGTTAATTCTTTCTCATTACCTAAAATATCTATAGACAAACCATAACTTTCCTTATTTAATCTATTAATACTATTAAGAGTATTTAATAATAATCTCCTTTCAGTAGATTGAAATTTTAATTGTTTTAATTGATCCGAAAGAACATTACTTATATCTTGTTGACTAGATAAAGTTTGAGAATTGATACCTATTCTACGGGATAAAATATTAAGTAACTCTTGTTCTAAGGATAATTGCTCCTTAATTTCGTTATTTAATGATTTTTGGTTATTTAATTCTTGTTCGGTAGCCATATAATTTGGTATATGTTATAAATATAGAAAAGAGCAACTATTTATAGCTGCTCTTCCCTTTATACTGTTCACTAGCTTTTGCAAATTCGGGTGCATTAACTTTCCCATCTGGACCTATTAAATTAGTTTGACCCTCTGGTGTTTTGCCTTCAGATGCTGATTTTTCTTCTTCATAAAATTTTTTAATTTCATTAAATGTAAATTTACGGAGCCATATTGGCATATTATATATTGTACCATAATCGTATCCGCCCTTACCATAAAATATAATTTGATGAATTTGTGAGAATAAACTCATTCTCACTTGGGGTACTATACTAGATGTCAGGCCAAAAAAAGCTAAGTCCTATAGGGACCATAACCTCCTCTCCATTATCTAAAACGTAATTTAGATCTACATCTGGTTGGTTGTTTCTAATATATTCTCTTAATGCTCTGGAATCTCTTGCAAGTAAATAGTTGTCTACAAATTCTCTAATTTCTTTTGTTCCTGTTTCACCTTCAACGGAAGTAATCATGTATTTTAAACGAGTAGAGAGTTCAGGTGAAGATTCTTTGTTTAATTTCTTTAAACCTGCTAATTCTCTTTCGATTTTAATTTCATCATGTCCCGTTAAAATCTTAAAGGTGATTTTAGTTTCTGAGTTTGGTAGAGTAAAATGGAATTCGTTTTTTCCTTGAGTAATTGAAGGTTTATCTAATGGTTTGTTTTCAAGTGTAGATAAATCTATAACTTGTTCTTCACCTTTGATGTTTACTTTATAATCTTTACCATACCCCAGTACACGAGTTGCAATTAAAACTGCGTTTTTATCTCCTACGATTAAATCCTTGATGTCTATTTTAGATACAATAACAGATTCTAAAAGTTTGTCTAATACGTTTCCTTTTTGGATGTAGGATTGATTGGATAAAATATCTTCTTCCTTAGCGGTCATATATTTAATCTCTACTTTACCACTTGAAAGTGGGTTATCTAAAGGGTATATTAATCCTTTAGAGGGTAATTCGATTTCTTCTGTTGGGAATTTAAATTCGGCCATAATCTTTATTAGTTAATAACTTTTTTATCGTTGATAAATATTAATATAAGAAAGAAGTGTTAGGAATCCAAACTGTTTTTTAAATAAAGATATTTCCTTTTACTCCAGGTACCATTTTTTTGATTTCTTCTTTAGAGTATTTTTTAGAAATGGGGGTATTTCTTAAATTAAGATAACCTCCTACTTTTAAACCTTGAGGTAGGGTGGTTATTGAGGTATCATTTAAATAAAGATAACCTCCTACTTCTAAATTATCAGGTAGAGAGGTAATTGGGGTATTAGCTACCCCTAAATATCCTCCTACTTTTAAATTATCAGGTAGAGAGGTAATTGGGGTATTATCTACCCATAAATCTCCTCCTACTTTTAAATTATAAGGTAGAGAGGTAATTGGGGTATTAGCTACCCATAAATATCCTCCTACTTTTAAATTATCAGGTAGAGAGGTAATTGGGGTATTAGATACCCATAAATCTCCTCCTACTTTTAAATTATCAGGTAGAGAAGTTATTTTAGTATTTCGTAAAACTAAACCTCCTCCTACTTGTAAATTATTAGGTAGAGAGGTTATAGGTGAATTTGATAGGTCTAGTTCTCCTTTTCCTCCATTTTTAATATATTGTTGTATTTTTTTTTGGGTAGCAATTAAAAAATTATTAGCACGTTCTTCAGCAGAACGACGAGGTACTAATATTTTATTTTCGAGTATGTCTAGTAGTTTTATCATATTATGAAATACCTATAATGTTGGTATATGTTTTAATATCACTTGATTTAATTTGTTTATCTAAACCATCATATCCATCTATTTTACCACCATCTAAAACCGCTAGAGCTACAACAACCATGTTTTTCCATTTTTTGGGAAAAGATTGTTGTAATTGTTTTATCATTTGTTGGGATTTTGTTTTAATATAATAAAAAGTTACATTGTTTTTGTAGTAATAATCATTGAAGTGGTCTGGGGCTTTATATGTAGTACACCATGATGAGTCTTTGGAACCATCTCCGCAATCCCTGAATGCAAATTGTGATAATCCTAATTTACGAGAGGCTTCATGTGTGTGTGGTGACATTATAAGTAAATCGGAGTTGTCTAGTACTGTGTCGTAGTCAGATTCTAAGTCTTTAACGGATACTCCTTCTCCTGTTTTGTTGATTTGGTCTACTTCATCGGATAGATCTTTAAAGGATTTAATTTGGTAAATATCCTTAGTTTTAGTTTTACCTTTTTCTAGGAAAGTATTAAATTCTTCAATAGTATTCCGTAAATCATCTATGTCTGTAACTTGTTTATTTACCCATTGTTTTGCCATCCATCCAACGTATTTACGTGTTGGAGTTGGGTCAGTATCAACCAATGTCTTAAGTTCGTCATTCGTTAATTTACCTGAATCAACGTATTGTTTTGCTTGTTTTACATTCTCTAATATGGAATGTTTGTTTTCGGTAAGTAGTTTTGAGTTGTTAAATTTCATAATATAAATTTTTTAAATAAAGATATTTCCTTTTACTCCAGGTACCATTTTTTTGATTTCTTCTTTAGAGTATTTTTTAGAAATGGGGGTATTTCTTAAATTAAGATAACCTCCTACTTTTAAACCTTGAGGTAGGGTGGTTATTGAGGTATCATTTAAATAAAGATAACCTCCTACTTCTAAATTATCAGGTAGAGAGGTAATTGGGGTATTAGCTACCCCTAAATATCCTCCTACTTTTAAATTATCAGGTAGAGAGGTAATTGGGGTATTATCTACCCATAAATCTCCTCCTACTTTTAAATTATAAGGTAGAGAGGTAATTGGGGTATTAGCTACCCATAAATATCCTCCTACTTTTAAATTATCAGGTAGAGAGGTAATTGGGGTATTAGATACCCATAAATCTCCTCCTACTTTTAAATTATCAGGTAGAGAAGTTATTTTAGTATTTCGTAAAACTAAACCTCCTCCTACTTGTAAATTATTAGGTAGAGAGGTTATAGGTGAATTTGATAGGTCTAGTTCTCCTTTTCCTCCATTTTTAATATATTGTTGTATTTTTTTTTGGGTAGCAATTAAAAAATTATTAGCACGTTCTTCAGCAGAACGACGAGGTACTAATATTTTATTTTCGAGTATGTCTAGTAGTTTTATCATTTGTTAAATATAAAAAGGCTTGGCTATAAAGCCAAGCCAATTTAAGATTAATTGTAAGTATAATTTTAGAAATTTAACACGCAATAATCAGGTTGAACTGTCATTGTAATTTCTTGAGCAGCATTTTCAGTATCCCAGTTATACTCTCCAAAACTAGCATCTGTAATTAATGCTCCTTTGATGATCCATTCTGATACTACATCTCCTACAGGACCTAACACGTTAAATGTTAAATCTTTTTTATAGAAATCACTATAACCATCTCTACCAGTTACAGATTCGTGATGTAATCTTACCCATTCCATTACTGATTGTGCACCTGAAGGTGTGATTGGGTCAAACAATGTGAACTGGATAGTTCCCCATTTAGTTTTACCTTTTACATATCTTTCAACGTTAATATGGTTAAGAGCTACGGTTCCTTGGGTTAAAGTTACGGCTCCCATTCCTTTTACAATGTATGATGGAAAACCATCCATGTACATTATAAACCTATTCTTTTGTTTAGGTTCGAAGGAGGTATAAAATATTTCGTTTGGGTCTAATACTGCCATTTTTTATATGTTTTTATTTTGTTATAAATATATTAAAGTTAGATCTTATGAAGGGAATGTTGCTCCCGTTGGTAACACATTAAAGTCTAATATAATGAATTCAGCTGTTTTAGTTGGCTGAATGAATATTTGACCTAATAATTCATTTCTATCAATAACATCGGCGGTATTATTTGTATCATCCATTACCACTTTAAAAGTATATAAACCTTGACGTTGTTGAACACTTTCTAAATATGGGTTAACTTGAGATAAGAAATTATTTCGGGTTGCAAGAGTGTTTTGTTCAAATACTAAAGTATCCGCAACTTGAGAAATATATGATTTCAAAGAAATTAACAATCTTCTTACGTTTACTCTATCTAAAGCACTAGACCTTTTCTGTAGAGTTTTCTGTCCAAATACTACCACCCCAGTTCCTGGGAATGTGGCTATTGGGTTTACATTAGCCCCGTATAAAGCATCTCTTTGTCCCGCTGTAATTTTCTTTGCAGCTCTAACTACCTGACCTAAACCACCTCTTGTAACACCTGCAGGTGCGAACCAAGGTTCACTTGTTGCGTCAGTGTATGCGTATACTCCAGGAATCATGGTTGATGCTGGGACGAATTGTAATTGGCCTGTATTTGGGTCAACTGTCTGAACCCATGGCCAATATGTAGCAGCGTAACTATTATCAAATCCCGAAGCGGCAGTAATAGCCTGAGAAGACACAGCATCATAAACCGTTAAATCTATTATTGAGATATTATCTCCCCTACTAATACTATTATTAACTAAGTTTGTGATTTGGGTAGCGTGGTTTGGTAATTTACTTATCAAACCCGGTACTGAGATTATGTTAAACTTATAATCATCAACATTTGAAAGTAATGCAATAGCCTTATCGTAATCTGATCCTACTAAACCTTGAGTATCTATATTACTAATAGAAGTATAAAATTGATTTCCACCACTGTTAGTAGTTTCATTGGAACCAGCAGCACCTTCAAATGAACCTGAAGCTATAGCTGGCATGAAGTCAATGTACGTATCTTTTACAGTACCATCATTATCAAAGTAATTAGGAGTTGGTTTATTTACAGATTTTACTCTTACATATCTAGAGGCATTAGGGTATGAACCTACTTCTTGGATGTAATACCCATCATCTGTTTTTAAGGTTTGATCCATATCTCCAATTACTTTTGAAATATAATTTGAGGAATAAGGGTCTAATGATAGGTTGTTGTAAGATTCTAATACTGATTTTTGTTTGTTGTTATCGTTTCCTCTACGGATTAATAAACTAAAAGTTCCGGATTTTGCATTTGATGAAGCAATTTCCCATCTAATATTATCTGCTGAACCTAATTCTAAAGAACCATTTGCAGATTCCGTGCTAGTACTATTCATAATAATACCCTCAGATATAGTTTCTAATGCAAATGCCTCAACAGCCTCACCATTAGATATGGTAGTAGATGTTGCAGGTGAGAATGAACCTGAAGTTACTCTGGTTACTAATAATGAATTACCCCCATTTTGGAAGTAGTTGTTTGCTGCAATCGAAGTTAGATAAGAATACACGTTTGATCCACTTTCTACAGTAGTACCAAATACAGATGTATACTGGCTGTATGAAGTAACAATAGTTGGGATTTCAACGGGACCTCTAGAAGTTGGACCAATAATTGCTGCTCCAACTTCTACTGGACCTTGTGTAATCTGGGATTTGTCATTTTCCCTTGCTAAAACGCCTGGAGATAATAAAGTTTCTGCCATTTTATAATATGATTAAAGTTTTGTTTTTGTTTATTATAAATATGACACAAGAGCTTAAAAAACTATTCTACTTTGGTAAATTCCCCAGTTTCAATATTTATATTACCAATACCGTATTTTTCTTGTAGATCTTTACCTAACTTGTTTTGGGATTCTTGTAAATCTGCGAGTTTGTTAAGTAAATCATTTTTTTGACCTTCTAAGATAGCTTTTTGAACTTCTACCTGTCCTAATGACATGGTAATTTGATTCGAATTAACTTGGATGTCTTTTAACTCTTGTAATTCTTTTTCTGTTAAATTTGTTGTTTCCATTTTGTTTTAAATTTGATTATTTTTTCGGTGGATTGAATATACTAAATATATTTCAATATTCCAAATTATTTTATAAAGTTTCTTCTACAAGTGTATTCCAAGGAGCAGGTAATACTACATTTACAGGAGTTACTTTAATTGTAATTTGATTTGAAATATTTTCTTGCATTGATTCCATATCCAATTGACCTTCCAACCATCCTGTTACTTGCTCTTCAGTAAGTTCAGTAAAAGGTGTAAAATCTTCAGGATTAGGTGTTCCAACAGATTGTGCTCCGTATATTTCAGCGGATACACTATTTTCGTCTGTTCCACTATATCTCCAGTGGATTGTTTGGACGATATTTTCTAGTCCCTCTTCATCTATTTTACAATCTAATGCGTTTATGGTCCATTTGTAAGTAATCATGTTTTATTTATTATTTGTTATTTATTATTACCTCTCTAATCTACCAAAGACCAAGACATATGTTTGTTATATCTAAAAGACCGCTACTACCATTTCCTGAAATATTTGTTACAGTTTGTGTTCCAGGAGCTACTATAGAACTTCCATCAACATCTCTAAGCCAAGCACCGAAGTAAAAAGTATTAGTCCCAGAAGAATTGGTACTTTGATATGCACCTATTTCTGTACCTGTAGCGGGAACTCTAACTTCTGTATTATTTATTGAATTAGTTTTTCCTAAAGCAATGTTTACAATTAAACCGGTATAGCTAGTATTAAACTTAGAGGCAACTACACTTGTGCTTAGACTTGTTGTGGAATTACTACTATTTATAACTTTATCAGATAAGCTGCCTGCTGTGGCATCTCTTATACTAAACATACCAACAATATAGTAAGTTCCGGCAGAATTTACATATGTAACTGTTCTGCTTCCTGTTTGGTTAACTACACATTTAAAAACTTTTATACCTCCATAATAAGTGGATGTCCAGGAATTACCACTAGTGTCAGTTATAGACCCAGCACTTAATCCAGTACTACCGTCTGATACAACAAAATACAACACATCATCATTAGATGAAACTGTAAAGCTTAAGGACTTATTTGTATTTGAATTAAACCCTGAGGATATACCTACATAAGGTCTTGTAATAGAGGAAACAGCAGTACATACACCATTAACATCTAGTTCAAAAGTATTACCATTTGAATAAACTCTAAACCAAGTTTTTGTAGATGACCAATTTGGGATAGAACCAGTCGAGCTAGCGCTACCGCGAACTAAATCCCCTACCGCTGGATAAGTGCCTGCCCCATTATGGTAGTAAAATGTATTTGAAAGTAAGGTAGCTACCGCACTAAAATCTTCGTTTTCAGTTGAATCAAAATTTTTCCAGTTATTACAAGAATCTACATCTGTAACAATCCCAGAAACTACTGTTAAAAATTGGTTGTATAAAATCTTAAACCTCCCATCACTTAAACTCCCGCTCCCGTCAGAGTTTGGTCTAACAGCGTCTCCTACAGAGGGCTGGAACCCATTACCACTATGGTAGTAGGTTTGGCCGGTCGTATCTAAACAGGGGACAAAGCTTCTTGAAATACCGCTAGAGTATGCCACCCAAGTAACTGCGGGTGTAGCATTATAATTTCTAAAGTTTAATAAGTTGTTTAAGGGTGGTCCATCATAGAGAGGGTCATATTTACTAGTCACAGCATCTGCAAAACAATCTACAAGATCGTTTGTCGTGGGTACTACAACGTTTACTACATCTTGTAAAGTAAATGTAGTTGTATTTGGAACTGACAGTGGTGGCATTATTTCTCTAATTGTTTAATTCTATTTTCTAACTCCGCTATCTTTGATATTAACAAGTCAATATACTTAACCGACTTAAACCCTTCGCTATCTGTAACTATAAACTCTGGATGTTCTACTTCCAACTCTTGAGCTATAACCCCTACTCTATACCCTTCATCTGAATCTTTTATGTTAAATGATTTCCAGTTTGCTTTTATTTTCTTAGGTTGTATTTCTACTATATTTTCTTTTAATCTTTCGTCAGAGGATAATATAAAGTTTGTTGCGGTAACTGTACTAGTGAACCTACCTGTGCCCGTTACGTCTAGTTTATATGTGTTGTTTGTGTTGCCTATAGATACATTACCACCTGACTGTATTATCATTCTAGTGTTTACATTAGCTATAGATACTGTGTTAGTATTAAATCTAATTGTACCATGACTAGATAGATTTAATTCAGAATTATCATATTGCCCTACTACACCTACTACATCACCATCATCCCAAAACTCTAGGATAGCATCTTTGTCTGTACCTCCTGAGTCTATTATAACTTGAGGAACTCCTGTTGTTCCATTACCTTTAACGTGTAACTTAGCAGCCGGACTAGTCGTCCCAATTCCCACAAAACCATTTGTATGAATACGCATTTTCTCAGCTGAATTAGACTGTGTAAAAGTAATGGGTGATGTATCGCTTGTTGCAAAGCCTATTTGTGCCCCTTCCGTATAAATACCTCTTATTCCATCAGCTGCGTTAATACGAAACCCTCCTAAATTACTATATCCAATAACCTGTAGTGCAGCTCTCTGAGCAGAGTTGCCATCATATATTTTGACTATAGGTGTTGTTTCTGCTGTGTTTCTTGTTACATCTAGTTTAGCCCCAGGACTAGTTGTCCCGATCCCGACGTTGCCGCCGGACTTTATGGTTAGTTTTTCTGTTGGTGTGCCAGTTAAAGTTGGATTAGTTAATATACTAAAATCTCCACCACCGGAACCGTCTCTCTTGTGTCTTAGAATAGTGCCAAGTGTTCCTGCCGTAGTGTTACCGGCTATCATCTTTATGTCTACAAAGTCGTTAGCGTTGCCTGCTGTTTGTATTAGTTCTAAAAATGTACCGCTTGAACCCGACCTAATGTCAAGTTTGGAATTAGGAGCTGTAGTCCCAATACCGACGTTACCGTTATTAACGGGGTTTAATAATATATGTCTGACGCCTGAGTAGTAAGATTGACCTCCTATTTCAAAATTATTAGTAGTAGTATTTTGAACTCCTACGTTCCAATAAGGTATTACACCTGTTGCTCCAAAGCTAACTTTGTTAGCGCTTTGAAGTCTTATATTTCCAGCAACATCTAACTTGCCGAAAGGATTATCTGTACCAATCCCGACGTTGCCTCCGTTTGGGTTTAAAAGTAAGTTTCTTGAAACACTTAAATCAGCTGGATTTTGCGCTTGAATCCAAGCAGGATAACCTTGCGCAGAAGCATTAGCAATACCTATATTTAACTCAACACCTGCCCAAGTAGTATCTGTATGTCCTATTCTAAACCCTCCTGTTGGGCTCGTCCCCGTAGCAATAGGGTAAACCATTTCAGCTCCCGTTAAAGCAATATCTAGTTTATTTCTAGGGTTAGTCGTTCCAATCCCGACGTTGCCGCCGTTAAAAAACGAATCTCCTGCAGCGGTAATGTAAGTGGAAATAGTATCTGCGCCATTAGTTAATTCTAAAACACCTGCAAAATTACCTATTTTTAATTGACCCCTTACCCTGTTGGTTGCTCCATCTGGATTATAAACTACAGTAATACCATCAACATTCGCGCTTTGCGCAGAAGGTGAAACAACTAAATTAGATTGAGCAGGATTAGTCGTCCCTATCCCGACGTTTCCGTTATTGTCAATCCTCAGTCTTTCACTTGAAGCAGTAGCTAAAGCAATCTCACCACCAGTACTTATAGCGTTAATAGTGTGCAAGGCTCCTGCTGAACCGTTAACTGTAGAACTTGTAAACTTTAAAGCTCTACCACCAGAGGCACCTCCACCCACTTTTAAGTAAAGACCTTCTGAACCTTTATCAATAACCAATTTTGCATCTGGAGTGGTCGTTCCGATACCTATGTTACCATTACCTAATACAATTAATCTTGTATTACCAGTATCATCTGCAAAGCCACTTGTTAGAGTTACACCAGACCTTACTTGAAAGGCTGTTCCATCATTTCTAGTTGTTCCAACCATCACACCTGCATTAGAAGCATTACCCCAAGCATTCACAATAGAACTATGGCTTCCAACTGACTGGTCTGTCACTATTCTTAAACTAGGATTTCCATTTGTATCAGGCATCCATATACCACTAGAAGCTGGAGTGTTAGTATCTACAAGTAGTACTCCGTTTTGTAAATGTAATTTTTGTGACGGACTAGTTGTCCCGATCCCAACGTTACCGTTATTAACGGGGTTTAATAATATATGTCTGACGCCTGAGTAATAAGATTGACCTCCTATTTCAAAATTATTAGTAGTAGTATTTTGAACTCCTACGTTCCAATAAGCTATTACACCTGTTGCTCCAAAGTGAACTTGGTTAGCGCTTTCAAGTCTTATATTTCCAGCAACATCTAACTTACCGGAAGGACTAGCCGTCCCAATGCCAACGCTAGTTCCATTATCATAAACTAAGCTATTCCCTAAAGTAGTAGTTCCTGTAAATTTAGGTAAATAGTTTGTAGTACCTGTACCTGTTATGGGGTTTGTTAAAGCTGTTTGTGCTCCTATATCTCCGGGGGTTAAAGTTCTAGGT